>Ga0310121_10004454_pt1 | contig 12356 bp, 12 predicted proteins | sample CB27_Tmax_986_MG_FD_203504 | JGI IMG/M metagenome (GOLD analysis project Ga0310121, IMG submission 203504) | Marine microbial communities from Western Arctic Ocean, Canada - CB27_Tmax_986 | ecosystem: Environmental > Aquatic > Marine > Oceanic | place: Canada: Western Arctic Ocean | collected...
TGGAATCCAATTACTCGCGAGGGCGAACTGCACCGGTCAATCCACTGTAGTCGACTCGGTCCTCGTCGTGCCACAGAGGCAATCCAAGTTCGACGCGGCGACGAAGGGTCGCGATCTTCTCCATGGACCCAGCCGGCGCGTTGGTGGGCTCGAATTCGTCGTTCACATGAGGGTCAAAGTCCTCGTCGTGGCCATACTTTAAGATGGCTTCAAATACGTTGCTTACCTTTGGCATGTCGCGTAAACCTCCACAGTTCAGATGTGTGTTTGCTGATTGTGCCCTGTACTTGTATCTTGGCGTTCGTTCGCCGGCTCGTTGGAATCCAAACCAACCTTCACGTACAACGAACGCACAAAACCTCGGCTTTTGTTGTCGGGCCGAAAGGCGGGAACTTGCGCGGCCCTTCAAAAGAATCAACTCAGGGGTGCCTATGAAGCCTAGTAATTATTCACGCAGCCCTGCAAATGTCAAGCGTTGAGATGCGCGATTTCTTCAGCATTTTTTGGTGACTGGGAGCATTTATGGCCTGGTTTCAACAACAACTCGAGCTACCCCCGTCACGGCGAGGGTTTCATCTAGTAACTACACAGATTGTGGAAGCAATGCCGGAGATTAGGCAGATTCAAATAGGGCTATTGCACGTGTTTATCCTGCACACTTCCGCCTCGCTGACCATTAACGAGAACGCGGACCCTGACGTCCGGATCGATCTGGAAGCCTCGATTAACGCGATCGCCCCCGAAGACTTTCCCTACGTCCACACGCTCGAAGGACCCGACGATATGCCCGCGCACGTCAAAGCATCGCTACTGGACACCTCGTTGACCGTGCCGGTTTGCCTAGGCCGCCTCGCGCTCGGCACTTGGCAGGGCATCTATCTCTGTGAGCACCGCGACCGTGCTGGGCCGAGACGACTCGTCTTAACGCTGCAGGGACAGTGAGGGATTAAGAGCCTTTTTCCAGCCCCACCATGGACGCTTGGGATGTACGCCGACATTTGCACCGAAAACGGGGTTCTGCCGCTTACGTAACTGTCTCTAAGGATGGGGTGCTTAGGGTGGGGTGGGAAAACGCTAACCCTGGTTATTCACGAGCGATCTGCTGCGAGTCCCGAGGTGCTTCTGTGGACTGCGTCAGGTTGTGCGGCCGTGCGACGGTGCGACTCTTGCTCAACGTATTGGACAATACGCTTGCGGAAGAATCGCTTGCCTTCCTTGCCCGAAAACAGTTACGGGCTCTCGCGACGAACTTCATGAATAATCCGGGCTACGAGGCCTCGGATCCCTGGACAAGCAACGCTGTCTGTAAGGCGTTACCTGCGTGGGTGGTTACGGCAAGTCGTCGTATGAAGTGGCGATTTCCGGCTGAGTTGCTCGGTTCCAAAACTTCGGAAGGCTAAATCGAATATCCGGCTGCGTCGGATTCAATACGACGTGGCAATCACCGTTAACCAAGTCCCAATGACCAAAGCTTGGTCATTGGGACGTTGGACTTGGATCTTAGTCATTCGTGATTCGACGGCTGCGTGCCCATTCCTGTTGCAGACTCGACACCGTCTTTGGATTCCAGCTCGTCGCGAAGTACCACGATGTCCGGCGGGGCTTCGATTCCAAGGCGAACCTTGTCACCAGAGACTCGTACAACCGTGACGACGATCGAGTCGCCCAGACGAATCCTCTCACGTTCTCTGCGTGATAGGACAAGCATCTTCCTGAACCTCCCTGTAAGTGCCCGGTCAAGTAAAGTGTAATTTTGTACACTACCAGTCGACCCGGGTCAAGGGACCATAGAAGGCAGTCGTACGAATCTCTTCGTCGTTCGGAGTCGCGTCAGCCGCTCCAAATCTCAGTGCTTCGCATCACGCTACGGCCATGTTCAGCTCGGGTGAACGTGAGAGTTCGATCTTCAACCTCCGTTCGCCGGTGCAACCGTAAAACAGGATAGTATTGCGATCAGTCTCCCAAATCGCGGTCAACTTCACGCTGCGAGGACCGTGCAGGCAAAAGAGAATGCCGCAGGGTCGTCCGCGCCGAGTTAGCATCCGCTCGGTTATCTGAAAAACGTCGAATTCCAGTTCGTTTTGATGGCAAATCGTTTGGTGAACATATTGTCGCAAGTCGTCCAAATCTTGCAGATCGACAATATCTTTCAACATTGTTCTAGCAAACTCCTTCCGTGATAGCTTGCCAGTCGAGGCGCACCTTTTTGGATATTGGGGATGGGCCCGATACAAGAACGTCGCTCGTTTACTCGGCGAATGCCTTATCGCCTAACGTCGACGGCGCGCAGAAAGAAATATCGGGTCAGCGGAAACAGCGCCTCGATTGGGGCCGAGGGGTTCTGAAGGCAAGAGGGTTGGGGTGTACGTCAGCAGAAGTACCTATCGGCAAAATAGGCGAAATAGCTTTGCTGAGAAGAGCACGAATTTTGCGAGATCTTGATTGGCAATTCCAATCGTGACGTTCAGTGCCCGCCCTAAGGGCATGACAGAACGGATTAACTTCCGTCCAGTGGACAAAAGGGAAAGGGTGGCGCGAAACGAATCCCGTCTCATGGCCACTGTCCACTCGCGCCGCGTGAAACGGTCACTTCAGCGAGCGGAAGTCCGAATGACGGGGTACCGGAGCCAGGTCCGCCGAGATTCTCCCGGCTCGCACGTGCGCCTTGCCTGGGTGCCACAGGGGGGCCGGTCCATTGCAGATCGCCCGATCATTTAGCACGGGCCGCGACACGTTCAACGCCCCAGTACTCGGGGAACGAGACAGTTTTATAGCTAGCTTGATAAGTGCCCACGTTCTCGATCCGCTTGCGGTCGCTGTTGGAGAGACTCCAAACAAAGGTATGTCGACTGTGGGCTGTGGTCTTCTTGTCGATCAGCGGCTGCGGCGTAACCACAGTCCGCGACACTTCTTTAGGCAATAACCCCTTTTCGGCAAGCGACCGATTCAACTCGATTCGCGCAAACGGCGGCAAGTTGCGAAATCTGGCTGCATTCAGCCGAGCGTACCAGTCGGCAAATTCGCGGTATTTGCGCGACACTCCTGGATGTTTCGGCTCAATGCCCAAGACCCGATAGGTAATCATCACGCCGCTGAGCACGAGTTCGCCACTGGCTTTATCGAATTGCTGGACAAACTGCGGCTCAAAGACTTCTTTGTTTTCAGTGTCACTGGCCAAAAACTTAAGCGCCGCCGTAAACTGCCGAAGTTCGTCGGTGGTCAGAGTGGTTTTGATACGACGCGCTTTATCCAGCAACACAATTCTGCTTCTGCGCACGTCGAGAATCGTGATTTCCTCGGGCTCGCTCAGGAGAAAATCGTAGACTAGGTCACCGGAAAACAGGGTCAGTGTTTCACTTACGGGATCCTTCGTGTCGTCCACGAACACATCCGTCTCGACACGAAAATCGCCCGATTCCAGTCCGACCGCCGAGCAAGTCACCAACGCGGCTGAAACAAGCAGGATTGCGACAGTAAGGGTCCGCCGAGCGTTCATAGCAGCTTTCTTGTTAGCCGTATTGCGATGAGCACCGGGACCTCTCGGAAGATCAGGTACCGGGACCACTCGGAAGAGTTGACCGAGAAGCCCGGAGAGCGTACTTTTTGACGTCCTCCGTGTCCAGCCGGAATTATTTCCAGGCAGCACGGCATCGGCATTGCTTGGCTACACTGCTTTGCTCGCCATGCAATTGGCTACCCGTGCAAACATGCTTCCTGTGTGCTGGCTCGGCAAAACGACTAGAATCCCGGTAACTGCAAACAGTTGGCGTGCCAGCGAAATCTGTCGGTATTTATCAACGGGGCGCCACGATGGCCAGACGGTAGGGGACTGCTGCGCGTCCCTTGCCCAAGGTGAGTCAATTCCGTTTTGGTGCTGACGGCAACGGTTCGCTTCCCTGAACGCAGCTCATCAAGAGAAAGGTTTACGACGTGGCCAAAGTCAAACGGATTCTGGTAACAGGCGGCGCGGGTTTTTTGGGATCACACTTGTGCGATCGGCTAGTCGAGTCCGGACACGACGTTATCTGCCTGGACAATTTTTTTACCAGCCAAAAGGCCAATGTTGCTCACTTGCTCGAGCGGTCCAATTTCGAGCTAATTCGTCATGATGTGACCCAGCCACTCTGGCTCGAGGTGGATCAGATTTACAACCTGGCATGTCCCGCAGCGCCCGGCCATTATCAATTCAATCCGATTAAGACGATGAAAACCTCCGTCCTCGGCGCGATCAATCTGCTCGGAATGGCGCGACGCTGCGGCGCCAGAATCCTGCAAGCGTCGACCAGCGAAGTCTACGGGGATCCGGAGGTGCACCCACAACCCGAGACGTATCGCGGCAACGTCAATCCGCTGGGTCCACGGGCTTGCTACGACGAAGGAAAACGCGCCACCGAGACCCTGTTTATGGACTATCACCGCATGAACAAGACCGATATCCGGCTGGTGCGAATCTTCAACACCTATGGACCTCGCATGCACCCGTTCGACGGCCGAGTCGTCTCGAACTTCATCCGCCAGGCACTGGCCGGAGAGAACATCACGATCTTCGGCGACGGCAGCCAAACACGGTCATTTTGTTATCGCGACGATCTCGTTGAAGGGATTATCAGAATGATGAACGGGCCAAGCGATTTTATTGGCCCGGTGAACCTGGGGAACCCGGACGAGTTTACGATTCGGCAGCTTGCCGAAATAACACTTGACTTGACCGAATCAGCGTCCCAACTGATCAACGAGCCATTGCCGCCCGACGACCCGACACGACGGCGCCCCGACATCACCCTGGCCCAAAAAAAACTCGACTGGTCGCCGACCATACCGCTACGTGATGGACTCCGTAAGACTATCGATTGGTTTCGCACCATCAATGTCGACCAATACCGGCCGCCGACACCGAATTATTGAGTGCCTATCCCCAGACCGAATGGCAACTCGTCATCTACTCCGAAATTTGCGTCGAAAAAGTGGTTTCAGAATACGATCTATGTGCGGACGCTCGGGGCCTCGATCTTCCGCCAACGTCACTCATTTTCATAGGCCATTAAGATCTCGTCGGGTTCAAGCCCAGCGACCGATTTGAAGCCGCCCTCAACAATCGTTTGACCCAGCCTCGTGACCGCGCGGAAATCTCGGTCCGATGGCCGGTCCCCATTTAGCTCACGCGTCAAGTCTCGGCACAGCACATCAGCGGCATCCCGGACCACTTCATCTTCCTGTTGGGCGGCGTACAAGCTGGTGCAGAGGATCACCACTAGCTTTTGGATACGTGTAGACAATTCGGACATGCGGCACTGGCGATCGACAAGTTTCAGCTGATGTTTGCGCATCACGCCGCTGATTTCGAGCGGCCGCCGCTGCAGGGAATTTGCGGCCATTGCCGCATGCTGCGCCAGTTTGTGCGGCATGGGGGGCAACGATGGGCGTGGTTTGCGCGAGAGGTATTCACCGATCGTCCATTTGGCATACGGAAGCATGGCGCCCTTGAGCGCCCAGAGGTGAGCGGGATTGAGGGGATTAGGTTGTTTAATACCAGCTGCAGCGACCGCTTTGCCAATGCGCTCAAAGTAAGTTGTACCGTGGTGTTTGACCAGCGACTTGAAAAATGCCATTCCTAACATTTCTCCTTCGCCTTCGTAGATGCAAGGCGCCAAGTACTCGTGGACATTGTCGCCGAACAAGTGACCATGCAGGAACGCGCGGCCACCGTGCGTTTTCATGTACATTTCAATAGCCGCTTCCTTTTGCGATTCGCTACCGAATATCTTGGCCACAATGCACTCCATCTCGCCACGATATCCTGCGTCGATCAACCCGGAGCACCAGGCCACTAGGGCATCGCAAGCTACGATCAGCCCCGCCAATCGCCCCAGCCTGCGTTGCACGAGTTCCCGTCGCGAAATGACTTGCCCATACGTTCTGCGGAACTTCGCCCAGGGAATCATGCTGGCCATCATGATTCGCATCGTCCCTGCAGCGTTCGCACATAGCGCAACGCGGCCCAGATTCAGACCGTGATAGGCGATCGTTAGTCCACTGCCTCGCGGTGGCTCGAGCAAATTCTCGGCGGGAACTCGGAAGTCCTTGAAGACAATTCCCCGGTTGTAAGTGTGCTTCAGGGCATGTAATCCGTACTTCGTCAGCTGGAATTGCTCGTTCTCTGCATCTGGCAGATCACAGATCAGCACGGCCGGCTTGCTATCGATCAAACAGACCAGCCCGATCGTACGGCCGGGGACCACGTTCGTGATGAACAGTTTTTCGCCATTGACGATGTAGTGATCGCCCGCCAACTCGGCTCGAGTCCGCAGGGCGGTCAGATCCGAACCGGCGCAGGGTTCTGTCAGAGCGAAAGCGGAGAGCCGTTGACCATTGGCCAAGCCTGGAAGAAAACGCTGCTTTTGCTCCTCGGTGCCGAAAGTCCTCACCGGATCAACGGCGCCGATACAGCCATGGACCGAGGCCATTCCTGCGACCGTCGGATCCGCGATGGCGATGCGAGTGAGAAACGGGGCAAAGCTGCGAAACGGGGCGCCGCTGCCACCGTACTTCTTTTCGACGAGCAACCCCCAGTAACCCACGGCGGCCAAGTCAGCGAAGACCGACTCGGCGATCTTGCGCTCTTCGTTCATCAAGGTCCCGGCAGTTCGGTGGCGCATGACAACTTCGCACGAGTCGTCCATAACCTTCTGCAGATCAGCCGAAGTCTCCTCAGGCGACGTTTCGAACAACTCGACTGGCAAGCCGCGCTCCCAGATGGCCCGATGTGCGGGACTGTTAATCGTTTGGTACTGAGCTTGAAAGAGCTTCTCGACCTGGTCGTCGGCTAAATCGATGGCGCCCGTGCGGCGTGCTTCCTCTTCACTCTTGCCGCCAAGCTTCAAGGCAGTTTCGGCAAAGGAGGTCTCGCGAGGCGTGCGGGGTTCGCTGGCGTTCGTCTCTGAGCCGGAAGAAGTCGTCATAGCGTTTTCCCTTTCTACTCACCCGACCTGATGGGTCTCGGATTGGCGCAGGGCCGGCTGACGGTAGGTTTCGAGATTCAAGAGAGTCGAAAATCGATAAATCAGAGTCTTGACTTTGAACACCATCCGGGGCTGGAACCAACAGATACATAATACGGTTCTTTGATTCTTCGGCGTTTGGAACTCGTGGACATTGTCTGCCCGCGTTTTCCTTGGACGTTTTGTAAATGTCTCGTTCCGGACTATTAAGTCGTGCCAGTAAAAGGAATTATAGGATATCGGCGGTAGGTATTACCCGAACTCGTTCGTAGTGACCCAATGCATAGTGAACGGAAGGCGTTAGCCTCAATGCCACTTACTTTGGCCATCGTCGTTGATTGCGCCACGATCAGAATGCCCTGATCGCGGGCGGTCAGCAACGATCGCCGCGACCGAGACTCAAAGTACGCTCCATTGGGCGTCAACCGGCGTTTTCGTCCGGCCCCCAGACATATCACGAACAGGCACATCACGACAAGGATTATGGGGTAAGCACCACGTAACTGCTTGGTGCCGATCCCCAAACCAACGGATTGATGTTGTTGTTCCTTGGCAGTGCGGCGAGTAAAGTGCGGAATGACCAAGTTTCCGCAAGAAATTCGCGTGACAAGTTACTCTAGTCACGGTTTAATTACTGCATTGAGATTTTCGTTGAACGAGGTTGATCGGGACACCCTGTATCCCGCGCTGATGCATACATGGAACTGAGTTAAACGGTTACTGTCTAACGAAGAACACTAGGAGTACAGAAATGACTCGCCGGTCCCCAGAAAACTGCCCCGATTGTGAGAACCGGATCGATCGTCGATCGTTCGTCAAGAAAGTCAGCGGGGCCGCACTGGCCGGCGCGTTAGCCCCAAGCTTGCTTAACGCCCGCATGGCTCACGCCGCACCGACGCCGGAGAGTGCTGCCGAGACAGTTGTCGGCCAGTTTTATACATCGCTTTCTGACAAGCAAAAAGAGTCCATCTGTTTTCCGTTTGACCATCAGCTCAGCAAAAAAATCAGCGCAAATTGGCAAATCACCGAGCCCGTGATCGGTGACGATTTCTACACCACAGAGCAACGCGAGCTAGTCCATCAGATCGTGCGCGGTATCACCAGTGAAGATGGATACGAAAAACTGATCCAGCAAATGAAGGACGACAACGGCGGCATCGAAGAGTACAGCGTCGCTGTTTTCGGAACACCTGGGGCCGGGAAATTCCAATGGGAGTTGACAGGCCGGCATCTCACCATGCGGGCTGACGGCGACACCGTGGACCAGGCTGCCTTCGGTGGCCCGATTGTTTACGGGCACGGTGAATCAGTCCCTCGAGACAATCTGTTCCATTATCAAACGAAGCAAGCGAACGAGGTCTATCGGGCGCTTGACGTGGCTCAAGCCAAGAGAGCGCTTATCACGGCAGCCCCGAAAGAGAGTGCCGTCCCCATCCAAGGCGGCGGCGGCGAGTTTCCTGGTATCGCAGTCGGCGAGCTCAGTGACGACCAAAAGGAACTCGTCGAGAAAACTCTGAAGGTCCTTTTGGCCGTCTATCGTCAAGAGGACGTGCAGGAAGTCATGGCGATCCTCAAAGCCAGCGGTGGCTTGGACAAGTTACACATGGCGTTCTACCAGCAGGAAGATCTCGAGAAAGATCAGGTATGGGATATTTGGCGCGTCGAAGGGCCGTCGCTGGTGTGGCACTTCCGTGGAGCGCCACACGTTCACGCCTACATTAACATCGGACAAAAGGCGTAAGCCGAAGGTGCCGACGATTAACCACAACAGCCCCCGAACAAAATTCGGGGGTTTTTTTGGTATCAGGCCGTGTGGCGCCGAGCGCCTCCCGAACAATTCCTCTACGGCCCTCTGCGATCTCTGCGTCTCTGCGTTTAGGAGCCCAATCATGAAACGCAGAGGTCGCAGAGGCTTGGCGCCGCCTTCGGCCGCGAAAGCAGGCAGCAAACATGCCGATTCGAGTGAACTGCCGCCATTGCGGCAAGCAGTTCTCAGCCTGGGATAACCTGGTCGGGCAAACCGTTCAGTGTCCCAAATGCAAGAGCCGGATGATCGTACCGAACGGTACGATCACAGGCGGTCCGCGGAACGATCGCACCACGGAGGGTGGTCTGCCCAGCGAGCCGCAAGCACCGAACGATTTCACGTCGTTGGATGAGGCGGTCGACGATCTTCCGTCACTTGATGAGCTGGTCAACGATTTTCCAAGCTCGGCAGCCAAGGCAGGCGCACTTCCCACGTTCGATCATTTATCAGGGGATGATCCTTTTCTGGATGAGACACAGATCGAAGCTCCCCCGATTGCAGCCACTCCGCTGGCGATTCCTCCCGTTAACGATGCCGCACCGCAGCGGCCGCCACGGCCGCTCGGTAACACAGCAGCGATCAAACCGAAGACACCCGTTGCGAAACCGGCTGATGAATTCGACGATTCGGACGACTTGCCGATTGTGTGCCCAAACTGCAATCAACCTGTTCCGGGTGGCGACGAATTCTGCGACGCCTGTGGGTATCACCGGATTCTAAAGAAGGTCTTGGACTTTGACGGCCTCCGACGACCGGACAAGACGACCGGGTTCGAACGAATGCTGAATCAGCAGCTTTCAGAAGGCGAGACGGCCCAGAACACGCTGCTGTGGACCAAGGTCGTTGCCGGTCTGGTATTGATATTACTGCTTGCGCTGTGCATGGGCCCGCTGTACGCTGCGCTGCTCTGTTTGATTGGCCTGGGTGCGGCTAGCGCCTGGTCGTTCCTACGATCCAAAAACCAAGGTGCATCGTCGATCAATGGTGACCCCGTTTCGAATGCCGCTTGGACCGCACTCATGACGATACAAAGAGCCGTCGGCTGGCGTTTGCTCCAATGGCCATTTCCGACCACCCAGATATTAACAATGAACGATCCCGGTTTTTCGGACGATGATTTGGCCGAACTAAAAAACCTCCAGACCTTTCAGACCTTGGATCTCGAAAGGACCCAAGTCTCCAACGACGGGCTGGTCCATCTGGAAGGATTGAAACAGCTACGATTCCTCGTCTTGCGGAATACTCAAGTCACGCCGGAAGGCGTGCAGCGATTTCAGGCGAAGCAAAGTAGCGTAATGATCTGGTGTTAGGAACGCTCTCGACCCTCGGGTTGTTCAACCCGCGTAAGACAATCCGTTTCGACTTCCGTCAACTCCTGTTTGAGACCATCAGGCCAATCGACCACGACCTTGTCCACCCGGTTGGCTTTGCCGATTCCGACGGTAACCGGAAGTTCGCATTGGGATAGGTAACTCCGAGTCGGCATGACCTGCCGCCGGTACACAGCATCGCCAACGTGAACCTCGATCCATGCGCCGATCGCATCACGCGTACAACTTCGGCCGATCAACTGCAGGCGTACCCAATGGTGCCCTAGGTGTTGTTCATTGCGCAACAGACGAGCTCGCCCGCCAGCTTGCATCAACAGCACATCCGAATCACCGTCCTCGTCGATATCGGCAAACGCCGCACCTCGACCAACAAGTTCTCTGTGAAACTCCTCACCACACCTGTCCCGCGACACCGCCACAAACTCGGTGGCCGAATCGGGGCCGCAGTTCCAAAACAACTGTGGCGGTTGCCGGTAGTGCTGGCTTGCCTGGACGCGGTTGATTTCCTCTTCGAGATGCCCGTTCGCGGCCAACAAATCCAGCCGACCGTCAAGATCGTAGTCGAAGAAGAACAATCCAAAAGTCAATTCAAGCCGCGTGGCGGGTCCCAGCCCATTAGCAATCGCCGTGTCGACGAACTGCAGCGGGCTTTCGGCAGCGCAGTAGAACGCCGTCATCTCATTTGAGTAGTTCCCAATCGCTACGGCCAGCGTTTGGTCGTTGCGATAACAGGCCGCATCGATCCCCATGCCACCTCGCGCATTGCCAGCTGCATCAAAAGCGATTCCGGCCAACGCGCCGACCTCCTCGAACGTTCCGTCCCGCCGATTCTGCAACAGAAAGTTCTGCACCGTATCGTTGGCGACCACCAGGTCCAGCCAGCCATCGCGGTCCAAATCGATCGGCGCGACACCCATCGACTTTGCCATGGGCCTTCCCGTGGACGGATTCGTGATCTGAATTCCGGCCGCAGCAGAAACGTCCGTGAATCGACCGCCACCCTCGTTGCGATAGAGATAGGGAAAGGTTCCTCCAAAGGCCATCGGCGGACCGTAGGCCCGTCCCACTCCAACCAGACGAAAATCCTGGCTCAGGTCAAGCTCCTTGGTCCAGCGGATATAGTTACAGACAAAGAGGTCCAAACGGCCGTCGTTGTTGAAGTCGAACCAACAGCAGCTGCTGCTCCATTCGTTCTTTTCACCGGCCACACCGGCGGTATCCGAAACCTCGACGAACTGGCCGCTGTCGTTTCGGAACAAATGATTCGGTCCCACGGCCGAAATGAAAATGTCACTGTCTCCATCGTTATCGTAGTCAGCGACCGCGGCACCCATGCCATAAAAGGTCACATCGAGCCCCACTGCAGCCGTAACATCAGTGAACTGACACCCGCCGTCATTGCGATACAGGGCCATCGTTGCCGGTCGACTCGGTTCGCGTTGATCCCAGGACCAACGACACGAGTTGACGAAGAGGATGTCTTGATCGCCGTCCGCATCGAAATCGAGAAACGCGCAGCCACCGCCCATCGTCTCTGGTAATAACTTATCACCGTACGCGCCATTTTCATGTTGAAAGCGGATGCCAGCTTCGTCAGTGATGTCAACGAAATGCACTTCCGGCGGCTGCGCCAGCGGCGTTAGACGCTGTTCGAGCAGTTCGAACTCGGTCTCTTCCGCCTGGGGTTCAATTTCCGCCCGATTCAGAAAATAGGCCATGACGGCAAAGCCAACCGATCCGATCATCAACGCGACCAGCGACCAGCGCACGGCCCGACCAATGATCGCATCATCACGTTCTTCTTCGTGATCCATTTCGAGATTCGGTTTCGTCTTGGCTGGAGGCTTTCTCATCGACTGTCTCCGGATTGACGACGTAGCTGCACAGCGCAACTTCACGTTCCAGCTCTACTGAAAATGACTAATGACATGACTAATTACGATTTCCACTCTGCTCCACACCCGGTGTTGCTGGGCGGTGGAGGGAATAGATCACCAGCGCTTCGGCCGCGTGATTCGCGGCGGGATACTTCTTTCGTGCAGCCGAGACGGCATGATCTCGTGCGTTATCGTCCGGTTTGTAGCGGGCATGTAACCGTGCATGTCGCCCGGATTCTTGATCATCGCCGAGTCGAGCGTAAAGCAATTGCAGGTTGTAATGTGCCGTGACGTTTTCCGAATCAATCGCCAGGGTATTCTTGAATTGTTCGATGGCCTGGCG
>Ga0310121_10004455_pt1 | contig 12355 bp, 11 predicted proteins | sample CB27_Tmax_986_MG_FD_203504 | JGI IMG/M metagenome (GOLD analysis project Ga0310121, IMG submission 203504) | Marine microbial communities from Western Arctic Ocean, Canada - CB27_Tmax_986 | ecosystem: Environmental > Aquatic > Marine > Oceanic | place: Canada: Western Arctic Ocean | collected...
AAGTTGCAAGAGCGACAGAGAGCCCTTCTTCTCCAGCTCGCACCAATACTCACAAAGGAACACGCTCGAGAAGTCGTCCCATTTGTGAAGAGCAAGAATATCTGGGTAATGAGAGCTGCTCTCACCGCATTGATTTACGCCACGGAGGAAGATCAATATATCCAGAGGATGGCTACAGATGTTCAGCGTTTCTTCACGACAACCAAGCCTTCTGAACGCGCCCCCGCTGGATCTGTGGTTGCATACGCCCCCGATGGATCTATTGTCTATTCATCCTTTTTCGATCATTACTTCTTTCTGGAAAAGCGCAGTTGGACCTGGGGTAGTCGCTGGAACGAGGATGAGGCCAATAAGGACCTTCGACTTCTCAATACCATGTTTGACACAGGAATCATCAGCGATGAAGTGAAGAAGATACTGAACCCCGAACAAAAGAATGCAACCGAAAAGAAATAGCCACGATGCTACCATCTCTTGCGAGTGATTCAGAACGTTCGACAGGTGGACTGTTTTGGTTCAGCGTGAATCCGACAAACGGGATTCGGATTTAAGCAACTTTTTGGGTTGAGTTTTTGAGGTATAGGGAATTGCTCTGGATTATTGCAGGGGATGTGGGGCGGAATGATTCCCGCCCCCTTGCAATAAGTCCGTCGCAAACCCAACCGGGAATCCCTGACGGGTTGCTCTCCAGCAGAGCCCGCTTCCGTTTCACCGGGTAAGACCAAGATGGAATCAAGCCGACACCTCCGTCAGACAGGCGATGTCCATCGCCTGTCTGACGGAAATGGTCTCAAAAATAGTTGTCCGCGTCCTATTGATGCTTTCAAGGAAATATTCGTTTTCGATCGCTTCTGGGGTGACTAAATCAATAGGCCGCTTGAAGAGGTCTTCGAAATCTACCATTAGGCCCAGGAAGGCTCTTGCCTTCTTTGTTGGTTCGAGATCTTCATACTCCACCAGGAAATCCAAATCACTGGTTTCCGGATCGAACTCGTCGCCCGTTACGGACCCGAATGCTTCGAGGCGGCGGACGTAATGTTTCTCGCACAGTTCCGCGATCTAATTCTGTCTTGTTTCGATTATGTCTTGCATCAGGAAATCCTTACCGCCCCCCATCCTACGTCCTAATGGATACCTGAAAACATTTTACGATGTCCCAGCCTCATCCGTAAGATGCGCCAGATCGCTTGAACCCATCTCAACCCCACCCTCCGGGAAATATTCACCCCAGCGTTTCTCCACCAAAGCAGCAACATCAGGATCGCAGAAAACCTCCTTGGGATACCACGGTTTCATGCGCGCATCGAGGATGACTGGGGGCTCGAAGCAGATGTGGTTTCGGTGGACGCGCGAAGATTTGGGGTGGAGGTCGGCGGCGGGTTCGAAGCGGGTGAAAGTGGTCCAGAGGAAGTTGATCGTGCTGGCCGCAGCTTGTTCCGGGCGGTCGCAGACGACTACGAGCTGCCAGCCTTTCAGGCTTTCATCTCGCGCAAGTCGTTCGGGAAAATCCTTGTCCTCGTCGTAGGTGGGGCCGCCTAGAACCAGGCAACCCGGGCAGAAAGCGGTGGGTGTGTGCGTTCCCGCCGGCGGTTCCTTCTCCCAGGCGCCGGGAAGGTCGCGTACCGGGTCGCCCAAACCCATGAGGACCCCCTTCGAGCCTTTGTTTACCTCGGGGCCGGCATAATCGAGAGTGTCCATGGAAAGGTTCGAGAAGATGTAGAGGTCCGTTTCCCATTGGCATCGGGCGAGGATGTGTTCGAGGACTTTTCTAAAGTCCCTTAGATCGAGGACCGTGTCGGTCAGAAGGAGAAACTTCGTGAGCGACAGTTGACCTTCACCGAGGATTCGGAACGCCGACATCATGGCCTCGCGGCTATACCGTTCCCGGACGATGGCCCCCGCAAGCGAGTGGAATCCTGTTTCGCCATAACTCCAAAGGTCCACAACTGAAGGCATCACAATTCGGATGAGCGGTGAGAGTAATTCCTGAAGGTAGTCCCCCAGGTAAAAATCCTCCTGGCGCGGTTTGCCGACAACCGTGGCCGGGTAAATGGCATCCTTCCGCCGCCAGACTCGATTACAACGGAAGACCGGATAATCATGCGTGTTTGAATAGTAACCGTAATGGTCCCCAAAAGGCCCTTCGGGATGCGTTTCATTCGGGGAAACCTCGCCCAGCAGGGCGAACTCCGCCTCAGCTGGGATTGTGTGACCACTTTGTGGGTCTTTTATCATGGGTAACTTTCGGTCCAGGAGAAGGCTGGCCAGCAGGAGTTCTGGAACGCCCTCGGGGAGCGGGGCCAGGGCAGCGAGGATCAGCGCGGGCGGACCGCCGAGGATGATTGAGACGGGCAGTGGTTTCCCCATCCTTTGGGCTTCGGCGTAATGAAACCCGCCGCCTTTGCCGATCTGCCAGTGCATTCCAGTTTCCGTGTTGCTGTAAACCTGCATCCGGTAGATGCCCAGGTTCGGAGTTCCCTTTTCCGGATGTTGTGTGAGGACATGCGGGAGTGTAATAAAGGGGCCGCCATCCTCGGGCCAGACTTTTAGGGCGGGAAGGGCAGAAAGGTCGGGGGAGTTCGACTGGACCTCGCGGACTGGACCCTCCGTACGTGTTTTGGTTCCAGCCTTAAGACCCTTCCAAACCAGGTCTCGTGCGTTCCAAAATGTTCCCAGTCCTGGTGGCTTGCCCTCCTCGACCAGACCGGCCGCTCGTTCGATGAATTCCTTTGGTTCGTGGCCAAAGCCGAGTTCCACTCTCCGCAGTGTCCCGAAGAGATTTGTAATGAGTGGAAACTCACTGTCCGTGACGTTCCTGAAGAGCAGCGCGGGGCCATCGGCTGCGATGACTCGGCGGTGGATCTCGGCGATCTCCTGGTCGGCGCTGACCTCGGCACTGATTTCGACAATTTCTTTTTCATCGCGGAGGAGGTCGATGAGTTGGCGCAGGTTGAAGGGGGTTTTTTTCATGGGTGAGATGATTCCTTAAGCGGATCCGAGAGGGGATCCATAAAATGAAAGAAGGGGCGATTAGCCCCTTCTTTCGGAGTGGTTCCCCCTCAGGAACTACTTCTTGTACCCACCCCGTTGGGAGATTGGCATAAGATCATTGGCCGGGCAAGCGGTGGGAGATGAGGGGGGACTGAAGGAGTAGGAGGGGGGAATAAATTCCCTAATCCGTGCGGGTGGGTTGGGCCAGGACACATCTCAGGTCTTCTTCCAAATTCTTTGCGATGGCGGGCCAGGTTAGGTTTTCCCGGACCAGTTCCCTACCCAGGTCGGCCAGTTGGCGCCCCTCATCTGGTTCATTCAGAAGTCTTTCTATAGCCCGCGCAAATTCCTGCGGAGTGTCGGCAACCAGGAGGTGCCTCCCGTTCTCGATGGGCAATCCTCGTGCGCCATGAGAGGTGGCCACTACTGGTCGACCCGCTGCGATGTAATCGAGGACTTTGATGGAGGTACCGCTCCCGTGCCGGATGGGGGCGATGCAGACATCTGCCGCGGCGAGGGCAGCCGGGAGGTCTTCCACATACCCGACAAATTCGAATGGCGTCAAGGGCTGTTCGGGAATCGGTTTTCCCACAGCGATCCATCGGACAGGCAGATCGCCTGTGTCGATTAACGGAAAAACTTCATGAGTACACCATTCGAGGCCTTTCTTATTGGGGGGGTAGTTAAGCCTTCCGACAAAGAGGATGACCTTTTCTGATTCCTGGATTCCCCATGCCCTTTTTTGGGATTTCACTTTTTCCATCGTGACATCGGGGGGAGTCCGAACTCCATTCGGAACGACGATGATATCAGGAGCACTGGAACCGAGGTGTTGTTTCAGGTAGACGGCTTCTTCCGAAGTAATCGCGAGAAGAAGATTGGCGTTGCGGTAAACCCGCCGCTCGTAGCAACCAAGGAGTTTCGGAACAGGAAAGGGGTACACCCCTCGCGCTGAGAGGGCCTCGATGTTTTGAACTGTAACCCCCCATTTAGCGCCGACCGCCTTGGCGGCGTTCCTGGCCATCGGCGCGGCCCATAACCCCTCGGCGATTACCAGGTCGGGGCGGAATTCGCGTGCTGCCTTGGTGGCTCCTCGCCGGAACTGGTGAGTGAAAGTCTGGAGAACATGTCCCTTCGGGAACTTTGCGAGGAACCGATTCTTCCTTTCAAGTTCGAGAGGTGACCACGGAATTCCTGTGTCCGGGCGATCCCCGGGAGAAACGACCAGGACCTCCGCCCTTTCTCCAAGCGCCCCATAGAGGCCGAGGACTCGTTGTTTGTAACCGGAGTCGGCGGGTTCGAGCGGGAGCCAACAGGTGATGAGGATACGCATGGTTGGGAGAATACTTCTATGACGCGATCTGTTCGAGAGTTTAGGCGGGAGTTAGTGGCTCTTCCTGGATCATCGACATTCAAACCCGATCGTCTTCGTCACGTTCGAACGTTGGATCGAGTCCCTTCAGGAATCCGCGCATTTCTTCAATGGGGCGAATCGCAGCCATCTCGTCCAACACCCCATTCACAAACCGCCAAGCGTCATCATCCCCGAACCGGTGCGCCAGGTCGATGGCCTCATTGATAATGACCCTCGCTGGGATATCAGGCCGTGAGTTGAGTTCGAAGAGGGCCAACCGAAGGATTGAGCGTTCGACTGGGTGGATACGATCCAGGCTCCAGTTGGAAGACACTTCGGAAAGTTGTTTGTCGAGATCGTCTTTCTGCTCGCAGATGCCCTTGAGTAATTCTTCAGCAAAATCGCGCGCCTCTTGCGGGATTTTTGGAGCGGATAGATCCAGGGTTGCCTCCTGTGTTTGCGATGGATCTTTCCCGAACTCCTCTGAGTAGAGAGTCTGGACTACGATGCGTCGGGCTTGAGTACGGAGAGCGGACATGAGACGGGTTCTTATTGGGAAGGTTCTGTTGGCAGTTTCTGGAAAAGCGAAGCCATTTGGATTGCCGCGGAGGCGGCATCAAAACCCTTATTGCCCACCTTGCCACCGGATCGTTCGAGGGCCTGATCGAGCGTGTCGGTCGTCAAGACAGAATTGAGCACGGGAATCCCGGTTTGCAGAGCGACTTGCGCCAAACCGTTTGAGGCTCCATTCGCGACATGCTCGTAATGACCCGTCTCACCTCGGACGACACACCCCACTCCAATGAGAGCACTGTACTCCAACGTCTCGAGAAGACATTGCGCGGTGACCGGAATCTCCAAAGCGCCAGGGACCCAGACCACCGTCACATGTTCCTCGGGAATTTCGTTCTTACGGAAAGCATCCAGGCAACCCTCAAGCAAGCGATCACTGATCTGTTGGTTGAAACGGCTGGCCACGATAGCAAAACGGGCGTCCCCCATCGGCCCCCGTTCACCTTCAATCGTCCTCGTCACTAGTGGACTCCGTTAGGGGTAGGGTGTGCCCCAGCTTATCACGCTTGGTTTTCAGGTAGCGTCGATTGTGTTTGGTTGTTTCAGCTACGAGGGGGACAGTCTCGACAATCTCCAGGTGGTAACCGGCAAGCCCCGCCACCTTCATCGGGTTATTAGTCATCAACTTTATACGCCGCACTCCCAGCTCGACCAGGATCTGCGCGCCGATACCGTAATCGCGGAGATCACCGCGGAAACCGAGCTTTTCATTCGCCTCGACTGTATCGGCGCCTTCGTCCTGGAGCTCGTAAGCCATCAGCTTGTTCATGAGCCCGATACCGCGTCCCTCCTGGTTCAGGTAGAGCAGTACTCCACATTCACTCTTTCCAATGGCGGTCAATGCCATATCGAGCTGGTCTCCGCAGTCGCAGCGAAGGGAGCCCAGGAGGTCGCCAGTCAGGCAACGTGAATGGATCCTGACAAGGGTGGGCGCCATTTCGTTGGGACTGCCCTTCACCAGGGCCAAGTGTTCGTTGTTATCCACCTCGGTTCTGAAACCGTGGACCTTGAAATCTCCATAGCGTGTGGGTAAGTCAGCGGAAGTCACTTCATGCACCAGGCGCTCGGTCCGCATACGGTATTCGATCAGGTCAACAAGTGTGAGGATTCCGAGACCATGTTCCTCGGCGATCTCTTCCAGTCTTGGCATCCTGGCCATGGCGCCGTCCTCGTCCATGATTTCACACAGGACTCCAACCGGACGCTGCCCGGCCAAATGGAGCAGGTCAACCACCGCCTCGGTGTGACCGGCGCGGCGGAGGACACCTCCTGGAGAAGCACAGAGAGGAAATATGTGTCCCGGTCTGGCAAAATCCTTGGGGGCGATCTCAGGATTAGCTAGAGCGCGGATGGTGGCGGCGCGGTCGGCAGAGGAAATGCCGGTCGTAGTGCCGATCTTGTAATCGACCGAGACGGTGAAAGCGGTACCCATGAGCGCCGAGTTGCTGTCCACCATGAGGGGAATGTCGAGCGCTTCAAGGTCCTCCTGGACCATGGGGACGCAGACCAAGCCGCGACCGTAGCGGGCCATGAAATTGACCTGGTCGGGCGTACAGGTTTGCGCAGCGCAGATGAAGTCGCCTTCGTTCTCGCGGTTGGCCTCATCGACCACAATGAGCATCTCGCCGCGCCTTAGGCGTTCGAGGGCTTCATCAACTTTCAGTGTGGGCATTGTTGGTTAGATCTCCTGTGGATGTTTATTGTAACTTAAAGGGTAGGGGGGGGCTATAGTGGATATATAAGCAGATCCGTTAACCTGTATTGGTTTTTCTTCGTTGCCAGTTTACGCGACACGCACCAACTCTCCCTCTTCCTTCAGATAACGTGTAAACGGGTTATCCTCATCAATATCAACCAAATCGAGAGGGCGATCCAGACATCCATGGGCTTGACCCAACGCCTGATAAAAAACTTTGTCCGGCAACCCAGATTCAGCCAGATCAACATCGGATCCTTCGTGGAACCGGTCCGAGACGGCGGACCCGAAAATATACACCTCTTTGGCTCCAGCCTCTTTCAGTCCCTCCGCGGCACGGAGGATATTGGATTTCAGTTCTGTGTTCATCGAGATTACCTTATACATCCTTGGTGCCGGAGAGAGGACTTGAACCTCCACGGATTTCCCCACCAGTACCTAAAACCGACCAACGTCAGAACGAAAGGAACAGACAGTAGTCGGGCACCCCTCACATGTCTCGTATCTCAGCACCTTAGTTCAGATCCTCATACCAACAGCGGGAGAAAAAGAGCAGAAGGACATCGTCCGGTGAATCGGACTCCAGCAAGATTAGGAGATCCTCCGCATCAACGGTTTGGTCTCCGTTGAGGTTGCAATCGGTTAGATCTGCTTCTTCCGTGCTGGTTGGAGTTTGTGATACGGGAGAAGTTTCTGTCGGTGTCACTGCGCCCGCATCTGTTACGGTCGGCGTGGGTGTAACTGTCGGCGTTTCGGTTTCGGTTGGCGTAAGCGTCGCCGCGCCCGTTTCTGTTACGGTCGGTGTGGGTGTTACTGTCGGCACTTCGGTTTCAGTTGGGGTGAGCGTCACTGTATCTGATGGAGGTATCGTATCAGTGGCAGTCGCTGCACCTGTGTCTGTGATCGTGGGTGATTCGGTAATCGTTGGAGTTTCCATAATCGTCGGCGAGGTTGTTGGAAGGGGCGTCTGAGTAATAGTAAAGGTTGATGTCGGAGTCGGAGAGGGCGGCATCGATCCGAATTCGTAGGGACCCATATCCACCGTCCCCTCAGCGATGCGGATGTTTCCATCCAGATCGAGGAGGATGTCACTAATAGTCAATGTACCCGGACTCGCACCATCGAGGTCAGCGGTGTTACTCCCCGAGTTGATCGCGGGAGATCCAAGAGATAGCCGGAGATTGTCGTCTAATGTCCCGGTGGCATCGTCGATTCCGTCCGGGTCGACAAATAGCGGGTCGTCGTCAATGTTTCCGCCTCCATCCATCCCGAGGTGTATGTCCCAACCTGCGCCGCTACCACCGGAATCTTCTACCAAGCTGTTCGAGATGGTCGGGACGCTATCCAACAGGCTCTGATTTGAAATCTGATTTCCAGTCACAGCGGCCATGTTCCCGGAAAAGATACTGTTCTGGATTGTGGGAGCACCGTCTTGATCGTTATAGATCCCCCCGCCTTGATTGACTGCGGAGTTGCCCGAGAACGTCACATTGGTCAGGACGGCCCTCGTTCCGGAATCGTTGTACATTCCACCCGCATGTCCATCAGCCGAATTGCCCGAAAACATACAATCGACGAGGGTCGGGTGGCTGTCATTGAAGTTGAAGAACCCGCCTCCATCGACCGCGGTAAAGTTGCCCAAAAAGGAACAATTCAAGAAGGTCGAGTTACTCCTGGCGGCGTTCGCCACACCCCCTCCAGATCCCACGGTCGCCGAATTACCCGAGAAGACAACGTCGGTCAACGCGGGATCGCTATCGTTGGTAACTGTCATCCCACCCCCGATGGCGGCCGAATTGCCCGAGAAGACGAGTTGCTTAAGGGTTGGGTTTCCTTGAAATATGAGCATTCCACCTCCAAGCATTTCGTCGAACTCCACCCCGTCCGCTTGCCCGGCAGTGATAGTGAAACCATCCAAAACAGCGGTCTCATCCACCCCGCTACCTATCATCACATGGTCGCAGTTTATGCCGACAATGTTTGCCGGATCGGTTACCACCGCCTTCGCGCCGGTTGTGTCATTTCCCTCGATGTCTCCGGATAGGATCGTCAGGAACGCCTCAGGGTCTCGGACACTAAAATCGTCCTCGGTTCCTGGTAGCCCTTCAAAACCGCCGTAGATTTCCACTCCACTCTTAAGTTGGAATGTATCCATTTCCGTCATTCCAGGGACATAAACACCTGTAGCTACCCAGATCTGTTCGTTCTCGCCAGCGGCTGCCAGCGCTCCCTGTAAATCGGTAAAGGCGTCCGTCCAGGATGTACCGTCGCCCGCGCCACCGGCGTTGTCATTAACGTAATGGATCGTCGGCGGGTTGAACGTGATGATGTTGCCGGCCGAGATCGGCGTCAGGCCGCCCGACAGGGTCACCTCGATTCGCGCGCCGGTGTTGGCGCTGACGCCCGTTGCGGTGATCGCGCCCGTCCCGCCACCGAGGAAGGGGTTGCTCGCGTTGACGAAGCGCACCGTGGGCGTGCCCCCGGCGAAGCCAGTCCCCGTGATCGTGATCGCCGTCGGGATCTCAGATGGCACGTTGGCCGGTGCCGACGACACGACCGTAGGTGTCTTGATCAGAAACGCACCGGCGCTCGTGACGCTGGCGCCCGTCGCGAAGTCAAGGGTCACGTCGGCGTTCAGGTCCGCCTGGATGCCCGATATGGGCGACGTGAACGTGATCGTCATTGGATTCACGATTCGTGCCAAGGACCGTCAGCAACGGCTGCGTGCCCAGCGAGAAGGGCGTCGTGGCCGGGGCGCCCGAGAGCGTGACGTTGCACGTGCCGGAGGCCGAGCCGAAGCCCGTCCCGGTGATCGTGACGACCTGGGGGATCTCGGACTCGACCATGTTCGGAGACAGCGACGTGATGGTCAGGGCGTCGAACGTGATGATGTTGCCAGCCGAGATCGGCGTCAGGCCGCCCGACAGGGTCACCTCGATTCGCGCGCCGGTGTTGGCGCTGACGCCCGCGCGCGGCGTGGTGCACGTGATGGTCGTCGCGTTGACCAGCACCACGCCGGTGGCGGTGACAGTGGTGGCGGTCCCGCCGAGGAACGGACTGCCGACGTTGATGAAGCGCACTGTGGGCGTGCCTCCGGCGAAGCCGGTGCCGGTGATGGTGATCGTGGTCGGAATCTCGGACGGGACGGTGGCCGGCGCCGAGGACACCACCGTCGGCGTCTTGATCAGCAGCGCCGCGGCGCTGGTGACGCTGGCGCCCGTCGCGAAGTCAAGCGTCACGTCGGCATTCAGATCCGCCTGGACGCCCAAGACCGGCGTGCCGAAGGTGATCGTGGTCGGGTTCTCGATGGTGCCCACGACCGCCCCGGACGGGTGCATGCCCAAAGAGAACGGCGTGCCCGCCGCGGAGAGCGTCACGGTGCAGAGGCCCGTCGCGGAGCCGAAGCCCGTGCCCGTGATCGTGACGAGGTCCGGGATCTCGGACTCGACCATCGTGGGGTCGAGCGAGGTGATCGTCGGTGGGTCGAACGTGATCAGGTTGCCCGCGGACGTCGGGTTCAGGCCACCGGTCAGGCGCACCTGGATCGTCGCGGCCTGGGCAAGGCTGACGCCGGCGCGCGGCGTGGTGCACGTGACAGTCGTCGCGTTCATCAGGACGCCGGCCACGTCCAGGAACGACGCGGTGCCGCCGAGGAACGGGCTGCCGGCCGCGGCGGTGAAGCGCACGTTCGGCGCGCCACCAGCGAAACCAGTACCGGTAACGGTGATCGCCGTCGGGATCTCCGACGGGACGTTGGCCAGCGATGACGCGGTCACCGTCGGCGAGGGCGGCGTACCCAGCGAGAACGGCGTGCCCGCCCCCGACAACGTTAAGTTGACGTCGCCCATGGCCGAGAAAATGACATCGGAGGCATCGCCGACACCCGTATTGCTAATCGTCACGCTATAGTGGACCTCATCGCCACCCGCTTGCAGCTGATCGGAGAGGGGAGCCTCAATCGTCTGAGCGCTGGGTGTGCCGACAATGACGAAAGGCAGGAGCAGGAACGGAATGCACCTCTTCAGCCGGTGTTTAGCCGTATCTAGCAACATAACCTCCAGAAAAACGACAACCTAGATGATCCAAAAAGCGGGTCGGAAGCAGTTCAGACCCCCATACACACGATGTAAAGGCAAAAGTTTACTTGTGATTACAAACAATACAAGTGTAAGTAATTTCAGGTGCCATTCCGCCCCGCATTCCCTGGAGAGATGTTCTTAGTCGAACGGATTGAAACAGTTAGCTGATGGTGCCGGAGAGAGGACTTGAACCTCCACGGGTTTCCCCACCAGTACCTAAAACTGGCGCGTCTGCCAGTTCCGCCACTCCGGCATTGAAGTATCCACTTATGTTATTCAGGAAGGATGCGGAGGGGAAGGGTTATCTTTCCGCACCTTCTCTTGTTCCGGTTCACCTGGAATCCGACGGTTCCGTCATGCGGATAAGCAATATCGAACATTATGCTAAATGGCGGAAACCATCATGGGAAAAAATCGGAAGCGCTACTCTTCCCAGGAGAAGGCCGCGATCCTTCGCGAACATCTGATCGACAGTGTGCCAGTCTTCGATTTGTGCGACAAGCACGGGATCCATCCCACCCCATTTTACCAATGGAAGCGGACCCTGTCCAGTTAAACTATTCAAACAAACCCACCCATGCGACAATAACCTCCTCATGTCCCGAATCAAAATCCTCCCCGAAGTAGTCGCCTCCCAAATCGCCGCGGGCGAGGTCGTTTCGCGCCCCGCTTCAGCGGTTAAAGAACTCATCGACAACAGCCTGGATGCCGGGGCGAGCCGAATCACTGTTTCGGTTGAGAAAGGCGGGAATCACAGTATTCGTGTCGAGGACGATGGGTGTGGCATGTCCGAGGAGGAGTTGCCCATCGCCCTGCGCCGTCACGCCACCAGCAAAATCGAATCGGAATCCGATCTGCTTTCCATCTCAACTCATGGGTTCCGCGGTGAGGCCCTTGCCGCGATCGCCTCCGTTTCCCATGTCGAGATCATTTCGCGCCCGCATGGTGAAAAGCGCGGGAAGCGGCTTCTGGCAATCGGTGGCGAGGTTTCCACGATTGAACCGGTCGCCACACCTCCTGGAACGTCCGTCCTGATTACCGACCTGTTCTTCAATACCCCGGTGCGGAAAAAGTTTCTGAAAAGTCCGACGACCGAAATGGACCGGACCAGCGAAACGGTCTTACGCACAGCCATCAGTTACCCGGGAATTCATTTCGAACTCCTTCACAACGGCAAGAAGGCCCGCCACCTTCCGCCCGTACCCAGCACCATCGACCGTCTCGTTCAGATCTGGAGCAGCGGCCTGGCCGAGGAGCTGCTCCCGGTGGATTACGCCAACGACAGAATGCAGATAACAGGTTTCACCAGCCGCCCCACCACCCACCGTAAATCGACCTCCGACATCTATTTCTATGTCAACAACCGGTTCGTTCGAGACCGGATTCTCTTGCGCGCGCTTTCAGAGGCTTACCGCGCCAGCCTCCCACAAAGGCGCTACCCCGTGGTTGTCCTCTTCCTCTCCCTCCCCAGCGAGGATGTGGATGTGAACGTCCACCCCGCCAAGGAAGAGATACGCTTCCGGAACGAGAGGATGGTCTGGAGTTGTGTCTATGCCGCGCTGCGTGAATCCCTCTCGGGCGAAGCGGATAAGACCTGGGTGGCTGCGGCTCCGGATGAACCCGCGTTTTCCGATTCATCCGTAAACAGTGTTCCATCTCCGC
>Ga0310121_10004457_pt1 | contig 12354 bp, 10 predicted proteins | sample CB27_Tmax_986_MG_FD_203504 | JGI IMG/M metagenome (GOLD analysis project Ga0310121, IMG submission 203504) | Marine microbial communities from Western Arctic Ocean, Canada - CB27_Tmax_986 | ecosystem: Environmental > Aquatic > Marine > Oceanic | place: Canada: Western Arctic Ocean | collected...
ACGAAAGCTGATTCGGACGCGCTACGGATTGCCTATGAGACCGGTCGGTTCACGAATGGTGGTGGTGGTCTCGCGACAACACCCATTATCGATTATCGAGCGTACAGTGATGACCGTGAGAACGGGGACATACACGTAAGGTATCACTCATTCACGGTACGCGAGCGTCTCATGCAGGCAAACGGGTACGCTGATAATCATGTGATGTTTGTCGAAGACGATCGATATGGGTTGTACAGCAGCCAGAGCCCCGTGTTACAACAGGCGTTACTGGAGATGGACCAATGGTTAGCGAATCTTTCTGAGGACGGATCGGATGACACGCTGATCGAGCGGGTGGTGCGCGCGAGGCCGGCGACGTTAGTTGACAGCTGTTGGTCACGCGATGAAAACGCGGAACGGATTGTAGAAACACAGGTTCGCGGGGAGGGGCATTGTGAGGAACTGTATCCGTCTTCGCCGTCGCCGCGCGAAGTGGCAGATGCACCGCTGGCCTCGAACGTCATTAAGTGTCAGCTGAAGGCGGTTGATCTTAGCGATTATGCTGTGTCGTTCACAGAAATCGAAGTCGGGAGACTGCGGGAAATATTTCCTGACGGTGTCTGTGACTGGACGCAACCGGGTGTAGGACAGACTGGACTCAAGGGCACCTGGCTTCACTTCGGAAGTTGAGGATCTGCGGAGCGGGTGCTTGTGCGCTGATGGAACGCGTGGACTAGCTGGCGGGATAGGGTTCCGAACCTGCCGAGGATGGCGTCTCTCGAGGCACGAAGAAAACTGCAAAGAGAATAAGTACCAGGCAGGCGCCCGCCGCTGGGACTGCCCAGATTTCGTTCCACTGGTGGGTGACCGTACTTCCGACTATTGCGTAGTAATCGACGATACGCCCTGACAACCAAGTCCCGATGAAGCCGCCGACGCCAAGGGTGACAAATGCGATGAACCCTTGCGCTGCAGCCCTGAGGTCAGGTGGCGCCTTTCGATCAACGTAGATCTGACCGGTGACAAAGAAGAAGTCGTAGCAGATTCCGTGAAGCAGAATGCCACCGTAGAGCATCCAGACGCCCGATCCAGCATCTCCGTAGGCAAATAATAGGTACCGCACAGCCCAGGCGAACATTCCAATCAATAGGATTTTTTTTACGCCGAGCCGGGCTAGCAACCAAGGCATAAGTAGCATAAATCCGATTTCGGACATCTGTCCGAGGGTCATCTTTCCCGCAGCATTTTCTATCCCTATTTCGTTGAGGAACGGATTGGCAAACGCATAATAAAACTGCAACGGGACGCAGACGAGAAATGAACCCGTGACAAAAATTGCAAACGACCGTTCTTTAAGTAGTTGTAGTGCATCAAGCCCTAGAACATCACGGAGCGTAGTGGTGGACGTCGTTCGAGTCTGTGATGGTGGAGTGTGCGGCAACGTGAAGCAGAACAGGCCCAGCACAATTGACGCTGCGGCAGCGATTTGCATTGGAACAGCGGTAGCTTCGAGGCGAAGAAACCCGACAAGGAGACCCGCTGCGATCCAACCAATGGTGCCGAGGACGCGGACCGCTGGGAACTCTTGTCCTGGGTCGGACATTTGACGAAACGATAGTGAGTTCGTCAACGCGAGTGTTGGCATGTAACAAAGTGCATAGACGAGGAGTGTCAAGTAGAAGGCCAGAAATGACGTTTGTAGTGCGGCGATCGCGAGGACAGTTCCACCGGCAATGTGACAGGTTGCCAGGATGCGTTCGGTGGCAAAGAAACGGTCTGCGACCATGCCGATGAAAAAGGGAGAAACCATAGCGGCAACGGCAGTTGTGCCGACCGCTAAACCGATTTCTTCGCCGCTGAATTCTAATGCTCCCCCTAAATACGTTCCAAGCGGCACGAACCATGCCCCCCAAATGAAATATTGGAGGAACATCATGGTTGAGAGCTTGAACCTGGCCGTAGAGGGCACGTTATTAGTAGAGGCCCTAGTTGAGGACTCGTATTTTCATGTTGCGGAACCAGACCGGGTCTCCATGGTCCTGAATTGCTATGTGACCGGTCAGACTCTTACCGTAGAGTGGCAGGTCTGCAAATTTGCTGGCAGTGACACGGGAGTGCCAATCGGCGCTACCCAGTTCGTAGGACAACAAATGTTTACCGTTCATCCAATGTTCGACGTGACCGTCATTGACAATCAGTCGAGCCTCGTTCCATTGGCCAATCGGGCGCGTGACGTCTGCAGCCGGTGGATGAACCGCGAAATTGCTACCTGCAGACGTAATGGGGGCGTTGCCGTCTGGGTGCCCTTCATTGTGGAGAATTTGAAATTCCGGTCCGCTGTGCCAGGGAACGGCGCCCTCCTCGGTGACACCAAAGAAAATACCGCTGTTGCCAGCTTCTTCGAGCTTCCATTCGAAGAGCAGGTCGAAGTTGGTGAATTTGTCGACGGTGACGATGTCACCACCAGCACCAACCCGTGCAAGTACGCCGTCGACGACCTGCCATCCCTCGGGCACGGTATCACTTTGGTATCCGCGCCAACCGGCGATCGAGCGCCCTTCGAATAGCAGTCGCCACGGAGAAGCCTCTTGAGTCGTATTATTGCCAGCGGCCCAAACGGTGGTGTCCGTACTAAAGTTGAAATCGGTAACGGTGATGGTGCAGAGGCCAGCGATTAGAAGTGCCTGCACCAACGATAGGGGTAATTGCATTATTCGCATCAACACGAGTTTCGTACTCCTCGTTAGTTAAGCACCCAAGACATCTTTGCAGTAGTTAACGCAGCGTTGTAGCTCAGTAAACGTATCCTTGCCAGCGTACTCATATTCGATATTCGCGGGTATGTTCCATTGCTTGTCGCGCAGCAGTAGCAGCGTCTCGTTTATTGGGGTGTCTCCCTCACCCCAGGGGACATTGGGACCCTGGTTACGTTTCCGATCTTTGAGGTGCACCGTAACGACGCGTGGGTAGTTCTTTTCGAGGTAGGCCAGTGGGTCGTGATTCGCCGCGACCATGTGGCCAATGTCGAGATTGACGGCTATGGGGGCAGAGCCGCCTAGTCGAATGGCGCGGTCAAAATCGTCGGGACTGGAGAATTCGTTTGGATCGACCCGTGAGTGATTGTGCATCGCGACTCGCATTCCCACGCGGTCTGCCACGCGAGCAATACGTGTAACTGTGCTGATGTTGGACGAGGACGTGATGGCCGGCGCTCCAAGTGCTCGGGTCATCTCAAAGCCTCGTTCAATTTCTGCATCAGAAAAATGATCTTTGAAACTTTGATTGTAGGCACTGAGTGTGATGCCTGCTGTGTCGAATTTGTCTCGGATTGCCCGGTAGTGATCAAGCGAGATAGTCGTACGCCACCGTCGTAGGGTTTCCCTATGCTCGGGAGCATAGAGTTCGCGCGGTTCTACATGTCCTTCCCACAATTCGCAGCTTGTAACGCCAAGCGTTTGCATTGCAGCGATTCCTTCAGCAAGGGTCATATCCCTGAAGCTGTAGCTCTGCATGCCAATCAGAACACCACTAAACCTCGATTCGCTTTGACCGAAGAGAGACCTGCTGGTCGCTGTCATTAAGGCGCCAAAAGTAAGTGCGTGCCACTCTCGTCGCGTGATGTTCATGGAGACCTCTAGTCTATGCGTATTGTAGGGTATAGGTGTTTTGTCCAAGAACTTTTGGACGCACAAAAATTGTGCAGAATCAGTGCGTGGTCAGATGAGAGCGAAGCCTGTCAATGCTTGGGGTTGGGGTCGGCGACCTTGACCATGAGTTTGCCAATATTTGCGCCCGTAAAAAGGTCGCAAAATGTTGTGGGCACCGTTTTGAATCCGATGCGGATATCCTCGCGTGACTTGAGTGCACCGGTTGCTAGCCATGCGGAGAGTTCTCGTCTGGCTTCCTTGAATCTCGGCGCGTAATCCGGAACGAGAAACCCCTCCATGCGAACGCGCCGCGTAATTAATCGAAACAGGTTTGCTGGTCCAGCCTGCGGGCGGTCTGCGTTGTAACCGGAAATCATGCCACAGCACACGATCCGTCCCCACGTGGACATATGGTCGAGCACAACCTCTAGGAGGCTTCCTCCCACATTGTCAAAGAACACGTTAATGCCGTTCGGACACAGTTCGGTAAGTCGCCCGTCGACATTTTCAGACTTGTAATCGATGGTACCGTCGAGGCCAAGCTCTTCCCGGAGCCACGTGCATTTGTCTGGCCCACCGGCGATACCAATTGTGTAGCACTGTCGAATTTTTGCAATCTGTGCTGCAACTGACCCAGTTGCGCCCGCCGCCCCTGAGACGACGACCGTCTCACCCTCTTTTAAACGTCCGACGTCGAGAAGTCCGAAATAGGCAGTCAAGCCTGTTCCACCGAGTACTCCTAAGTAACGGGGTAGCGGATGGATTGGCGTGAACTTGTGCGCAGACTTTGAGCCTCGTCCGTTGCCGACACAGTAGTCCTGCCAGCCGAACATACCTGAGACGATGTCGCCGACGTTGAAGTCGTGATGGCGAGACTCGACTATTTGGCCAAGCGCGGGTGCTGCCATGACAGAGTCAAGAGGGACGGGAGGGAAGTAGCCAGGGTCCTCGGTGATCCAGCCACGCATGGCCGGGTCTACAGACAGGTAGAGCGTGCGAACAACGAATTCACCGTCTTCGGCCGATGGGTAAGGCTGCTCGTGATAGGAGAAATGCTCGCACGTGACCATCCCCTTCGGTCTGTTTGAGAGTCGCCACTGCCGATTGATTTCCACAAGCGAGTAAGGGCTTTGTGTCGCGTTACACGCTGAAGTGCGACACGGATTCACGGAGCGTATGCACTGGGTCACCCGTTGCGATGAACTCGTGCGCTATATATCCGCTATAACCTGTTCGAGTAATCGACCGTGAAATTGCCTTCCAATTCAGTTCTTGTCCAACACCAAGTCCACCTCGACCTGGAACGCCGGCGGTGTGGTAGTGAGCGATGTGTTGTTGGTTGTCGGTGATTGTTTGGATAACGTTCCCTTCCATGATCTGCATGTGGTAGATGTCGTACAGCAGCTTGACTCGAGGAGAATTAACGCGTTTGACAACCTCCACACCGAAGGTCGTTCGATCGCCGATATAGTCAGGGTAGTCGACTCGACTGTTAAGCAGTTCAGCCAGAATAGTGATATTTTCACTCTCTGCTATCGGCGCAATGCGTCGCAAACCTTGGACGCAGTTGTCAATGCCTTGGTCAGTACTCATGCCTTGACGATTGCCAAAAAAAGTAATGATGTTCGGCACTCCGACGCGCGATGCATGTGGGATGCTCCGTTCAAGGTTGCGCACGATCTCGTTGTGATTGGAGGCGTCACTGAGACCGTTTGTGACGGTGCCACCGCCGCCGTACCCCGTGACACAGGTGAGCCCATACTTTCTAGCGAGCAGCCACTCTTCTTCTCGTAGCATGTCGACAGCTCGTAGACCGGTGTTGCTAGCGTATTGCAGAAAGGTCACCAGGTTGACGTTCTGGAAACCCCATCGTGAAACGGCCTGCCGCATTGCCGCTGGGGTGACTGCGCCTTGGTTGCTGGCTGAGAGAGGCATGCCACGCCCGATCGCAGTTCCCACCGCCACTGCGCCTACGAGTCCCATTGCTTCACGTCTGGTTAATTCAGCCATTATGTGCCCTCACTCCAAGACTGTCATGGTTCTCGCCACCGACACTATAGCGTGGTTTCCGACCATAATGTTCTATGTTGGTTAGTGTACGGGTCGACCGTTTGGGTAGGGCGGATGGTCGTGCGGGAAGGATGGGCTGAGTCATGTCGCGGAAGGTGACGTTATTCACTGGTCAGTGGGCTGACCTCTCTTTGGCAGAGTTAGTGCCGAAGGCGAGAGACTTTGGTTACGACGGTCTCGAGTTGGCGTGCTGGGGCGATCATTTCGACGTTGCGCGCGGAGCCGAGGACCCGGCCTACTGTGTTGAGCGACGAGAATTGTTAGCGTCGGATGGTCTCGGATGCTGGGCAATTTCATGTCATTTGGTAGGACAGATGGTTTGTGACCCGAATGACGAGCGTTCTGATGCCTTCGTTCCTGACGAGCTTAGAGGTGACAGTGAGGCGAAGCGGTCTTGGGCCATTGAGGTAATGAAAAATTCAGCACGTGCGGCCAGAAATATGGATGTGCCTGTGGTCTGTGGTTTTACAGGTTCTCCGATTTGGCATTTGCTTTATTCGTTTCCACCAGTTGATGAACAGATGGTGGAGGCTGGTTTCCAGAGGTTTGCTGACCTGTGGAATCCCATCCTAGATGTTTTTGAAGAGAACGGTGTTCGGTTCGCTCTTGAAGTGCATCCGACGGAGATTGCCTTCGATTCTGTAACCGCGGCGAGAACGCTTGATGCGATCGGACACCGAGACGTGTTTGGTTTCAATTTTGACCCGAGCCATTTGCAGTGGCAGGGAGTTGACCCAGCGCGTTTTCTTAGCGATTTTTCTGACCGCGTGTTCCACGTCCATATGAAGGACGTTGCCGTAACGTTGGACGGTCGTAGTGGGATACTCGCATCCCATCTGAATTTTGGTGCAAGTGGTCGGGGATGGGATTTCCGTTCGGTTGGTAGAGGCGACGTTGATTTTGAAGCAATCATTAGGGCTCTCAATCGGATTAACTACAAGGGTCCGCTATCGGTTGAGTGGGAGGATTCTGGAATGGATCGGGAACATGGAGCCCAAGAGTCCTGTGAATTTGTAAAGCAAGTCGATTTCCCATCTTCGGGGTTGGCGTTTGACGCTGCCTTCAAGAACTAAGCAGTGGTGGCAATGTTAGGTCGTAGATTAAAGATGGGAATGGTTGGGGGAGGACCGGGAGCGTTTATTGGGGATGTGCATCGACGAGCGGCACTTCTAGATGGCGGTGTCGAACTAGTGGCTGGCGCATTCTCTGCAGACAAGAAGAAGGCGGAGGAGAAGGGGAGAGACTTACTGCTCGATCCATCACGTGTGTATGCATCGTTAGACGCGATGGTCGAGCACGAGTCAACACTACCGCTGGGGGAGCGTGTCGACTTAGTAACCGTTGCGACGCCCAACCATTTGCACTTTCCAATGGCGCGAAGGTTGCTCAGAGCCGGATTTCATGTTGTGTGTGACAAGCCGATGACTCACGGCGTGAAGGAGGCACGGGCGTTAAAACGCGAGGTCGACAAATCTGGCAATGTTTTTGCTTTGACCTACAACTACACAGGTTATCCAATGGTGAAACTTGCGCGTGATCTTGTACGTATGGGACACCTTGGCCATGTCCGGAAAGTTGTGGTGGAGTATCCACAAGGATGGTTAGCGACCCCATTGGAACGTATCGGGATGAAGCAGGCTGTTTGGCGTACCAATCCGGACCAGAGCGGGTCCGCCGGTTGTATCGGTGATATTGGTTCCCACGGAGCAAATCTGTCGGAATACATACTTGGTCAGCGGATTACGGATGTTTCGGCGGATTTGTCAACGTTTGTTGATGGTCGGGCCCTTGACGATGATGGAAGTGTGCTGTTGCGATTTGAAGGGGGGCCTCGCGGGGCTCTGTTAACGAGCCAAGTATCGGTCGGTGAAGAGAATGGTCTGACGGCCCGTGTGTATGGCGACAAACGTGGAGTTCGTTGGAGTCAGGAGCGGCCTGATCAGTTGCAGGTGACGGCCTTGGACGGTCCAGAAGAGACATGGAGCCGTGGTAGTGATTACGTGGCAGCGATGAGTCCGGCTGCCGCGCGGGCTACGAGGCTACCGCCGGGACATCCGGAGGGGTTTATAGAGTCTTTTGCTAACATATATAACAACGTCTGCGACGCTATTTGTGCCCGTATTTTGGGAACAGAGCCGGATACCTTGGCACTCGATTACCCGACGGTAGATGACGGGCTACGTGGCATGTTGTTTATTGAATCCGTAGTCAAAAGCACTCGTTCACGGCAGAAGTGGACACGTGTTCCGGAGCGATGAGTGTGGGCCACAGGGTTCCAACTTGGAACTAGTTTCTAGCGTGGCTAAGAGACTATGGGAGTGTAACGGCAGTCCGGAGCCATAACGACACTAGTCACATAAGGGCCTTTCCGGATGACGGTCCCCCTATATAATGTGATCGTTCGGAACGATATGTGGACATCGTACAACCTAACATCCTCGCCCATCGATGATACGGAGGTCTAAATGGGATTTTTATTCATTCGCCGTGCGCTGTCGGTAGTGGTTGGCAGTCTTTTGCTAGTTGGTTCGGCTTCGGCCCAAGGTGTGCCCAAGCTCGACTCCTACGACGGTGTCGCCGTACGGATATTGCAGAGCAACAACGCCGGAACCATTCAGCACGTGATTGACCCGGCTACTAACGAGGTAGTGGGACTGATCCGAGGCTGTCCGAATCCCCACAATTTGACGTCTCACCCCGACGGACTTTATTACTACTGCGCCAACGAGCGGGAGCACACCGTTGACGTGTTCGACACGAAGACGCTTAAGCTCGTCGAACAGATCCCGCTTTCAGCTCGACCGAACAAAGTTGCGGTTAACAAGAAGCACCGGAAGATCTATGCAGGGATTTCGCGCCGGTCGTCTACCCCTGGACCTGGTGTTGAGGTCGATCCCGATGCGGAGCTTCCGGCAGTAGTCGACGTGATCGATATTGATACGCATAAGTTGATCAAAAGTATTCAAGTTCACGATCCCGTTCACAATGTCTTTATGACACCGGATGAAAAGTTTGTCGTGGCGGGTCTTCGAGGTGAGGTCGGACCTGGTATACCAACCCTTCAGGTAATCGATCCGAATACGGACACTGTGAGCTGGGGGATGGAACTGACGGGCTACGAGCAATACGGGAGGACCCATCACGAGGTGCGACCGATGGCCTTCGAGGCAGGCGACGATGGAGCCACTAAACGTATGTATGCCCAGGCAACTGGTATCAACGCCGTCTGGGTCATCGATTGGGACAAGCGAGAGGTTGTTGACATGCTGTGGCCGCCAGAACTTCCGTTGTGGGAGAAAAATGCTGACGGGATTCAGTCCGGAGACATGCATGGTCTTGAAGTGTTGCCCGATCGTTCGGCCGTGTGGGCGTCGAGCCGACTCGACAGCCGCATTTATGGGTGGTCCCTGCCAGATTTTGATTACATCGGTAGTGTTAAGGTTGGTCCGAGTGCCAATTGGATAACCTCGACACCGGATAGTCGCTACATGTACGTGGCGGTTTCTGGTTCAGACCACACGCTGGCCGTGGACCTGCAGTCGCTGGAAATCGTGGCCAAGATTAAGACCGGTGCGCGGCCTGCGCGTATCAGTACCGTCATTTTGCCACCAGACCGCGTGAATCCTAACGGAACTAACATGGGGTCCGAGGAGTAATTGTGATGGCCTCGAAACAAGATGGGACATCACGTCGGGTTTGGATGCCACTCGTTCTGGGAGGCCTCGCGGGGGCACTGGCCCTGTGTCTGGTTGTGACAACCTCGGTCGAGGCTCAGACGAACATGTTTCCTACTGAATCTGATGTGGAAACGTATCGAGACACGATTGAAAGCGTGTTTATGACGGACCGTGGTGGCACCACGAGCGGCGGGGAGCAATCTTATGCGGCGTGCGTCATGTGTCACACATGGCAGACGAGCGTCCGGTTCAGTTTGGAAACGCCTGAGTCAGAAGACGGTTGGACTACCGATCAATCTCGGCGGAACCTAGACGTCGTTGGTCAGTTGATCAATACGGCGAATCCGGAGGCTAGCCGGTTGTTATTGAAGCCGCTCTCTCCAGATGTAGGCGGGCTTCCACACACCGGGGGGACCTTCTGGCAGTCAACCGATGATCCCGAGTACGGCGCCTTCCTGCAGTGGATTCAAAGGCTGCCGGCGGACCAGTTCATTCCGGCGCCGCAGCCTGAGCTCGATTTTGAGTTTTTCCGCTCTTGCGTCCAGACCGTTTTTGCCAATCCACGCGAGGGGCAGCTCCGGTGCAGCAACTGTCACTCGAGTGGCCTCATCGGCTTTGCCCCAGCACCCGGACGTGGGGATGAGTGGAGCGACGAAGAGGCGGAGCGAGCCTACCGGTTGATTTCTCGGGTAATCACACCTGGCAATCCAGAGCAAAGTCGTTTTCTGTTGAAGCCACTTCATCCAGACGGTGGTGGGGCCTATACGCACAATGGGCCTCGACGTTGGCCGAGTCGGGACGATGCAGAGTGGCAGATGCTTGCGGGGTGGGTCCGTGGGGAGCGCACTGGGCCCAGTTGTTCGTAAGGCGTTTTCGTTGAGGCACTGTGTTTTCCGTGTGCCGTGTACGGGCCCGTCAGAGCGGCAACTTTGAGCTGCAACGTAGTTGTCGGTGGGGTTCGGGGCAGAGATGGTGCTGTCCTTCTGATGCATACTGCGTGACCGGCGGTTAGTGATGCGATGATCGAGCTCACCAAGCGCGATGTTGTGACTAATCGGCAGTCGCCTCACCAGCCATTGGTTGACCTTTGTTTGGTTTGCTGCCGTACCACAGGGTTGCAGCGGCGACCAGCAACCCAATGAGCCAGGGCATGATACCGACCAGCAGCGCGTTACTGACCGCACTCCACGTAATGTCATACTGGACAAGCATTCCGTAGCGTTCAACCATCCAATGGAGACTCGTATGTGCTACTAATGCCGAAATAAGAATGGTCCCAATGCGTTCCGTTACGCCGTATCGGAACAGAAGTTCTAGGGCTGGAACACAGACTGCGATGACGAGCAGCTGTCCAAGTTCAACTCCAATGTTGAATGATAGTAGGGATGTGAGCAGGTGAGAGCCGGCGAACTGGAGGGTTTCGCGTAACGCAAATGAAAACCCGAAGCCGTGAACCAAACCAAAACTGAAGGCCATAACCCAGCGACGCCTGATACGCGTACTGTCTTCCGAACTTGCAGCCACAATGTTTTCAAATGCCATGTAGACGATGGATAGTGCGATGAGCGTTTCTACCAGGGGCGGAAACCAGAGCGTATCTGGTGCCAAGTCGTAGGCCGACGCGATCAGTGTGACAGAGTGAGCAACTGTGAAGCCGGTCACTATTGGCACAAGCGCACGAAAACGTCGAAAAGGAACAACGAGGCAGAGTAGAAACAGGAGGTGATCGACCCCATCGAGAATATGCTCGAATCCTGAGACGACAAAGCGCCATGCCGCTTGGTGCCAGCGAGGGTCTAACGTAACGACTCCTGGGTCTCCGCGCAGTTCGAACGCGCGTTCCGCACCAGATGGTGTCAGAAACCGAATAACTGACACCACGCGCAATCCAAGACGTTCGACGCCAGGTCGGATAGAGAAACTCGCTGTGTCGGAAGAGATTTCGTAATCGAGCAGGACGTCCAGCATTGCCTGACGCCAGATAATTTGTGTTTCGGTGGAGAGTCGCTCGCCAGTTGTGAGGTGGGCCAAAGCTTCATCGTAGGACTCAAACGAGCGGTCCGACGGTAGAGAGAGTCGAAGTTCTGTCAGGGTCGGTTCCGCGAGTTTCACGTCTTCTTCGTAGAGTTCAATCTCTTGGGCGAGCCAGAGCATTGCGGCATCTGGAAGGAGTGGTCGTGCGCCTTCAATGTCTAGATAACCTGGGCCGCTTAATGGAAAATTAACGTCCAGCATAGCTTCGAGCGGGAGGCGTACGAGTACCCGGAGACGTTCTCCTTCGGGTTTAACGAACGCGTGGACGCTCACGTCACCCGGAATGTCGTGGGCCGTCGGGCCGGTCGGGAAGACGACGAGTAGACCGACCATTAGCGCGAGAATTACGAGTTTACTGTGGAGGTATGGCACCCGATTTCGACCCCTCTCTGACTCATGCGAATTAGCACAGTCAGGAATATAGCCCAAACGCCCAAAGTCCGTCTCTGACTTGTTGGTTGCAAGTCGACGCTAGATTCCAAGTATACTGGTGCGCTTGGCAAGGTCGGACGAGGTCCGGTATTTGTGGGTATGTTTTTGGGGGGGGGCCTAGTTTAGGTTCCTTGTCTAGAGTTTTAGGGAGGCACGCGATGAACCGGAAGTATGCACTTCTCCTGGCGTTGGCGTTTGTTGGCGGCTTGGTGGTCGCATGTGGCGGTGGCATGGCTGAGGAGCCAGTTGCTGAGGGTGGCGGCGACGCGAGCGGCGGCGCGATGTACTCAGCCGACGCCGGTCCCGGCATGGTGCCGATGTTCGAGGTCGATCCGACCTGGCCGAACAATCTGCCGAACCACTGGTTAATGGGCCCAACCATCGGCGTTGATGTCGATGCTCGAGACAACATCTGGATTGTGCACCGAAATACACCGGACAACTTTGTTGCGACGACCGAGATTGGTCTGGTGCAGGATCCGCCCTTGAGCGAATGTTGCGCACCTGGTCCT
>Ga0310121_10004458_pt1 | contig 12351 bp, 14 predicted proteins | sample CB27_Tmax_986_MG_FD_203504 | JGI IMG/M metagenome (GOLD analysis project Ga0310121, IMG submission 203504) | Marine microbial communities from Western Arctic Ocean, Canada - CB27_Tmax_986 | ecosystem: Environmental > Aquatic > Marine > Oceanic | place: Canada: Western Arctic Ocean | collected...
CAACTTCTACAAGATTTTCTTCTATCTTATTCTTTGCAGTATTTCTAATTCCATTTAGTCCGTGAGTTAATTCAAGATTACCTTCACCTTTACCAGCTCTAAAATTAGATTCATTATGCCAAATATGTAAATTCATCTGAGCTAATACTATAATGGCCCGAATCATTTCACCTGTTGGTTTTTCCCAATAGATCAATTCATCTAAATCTTCTACTATATCTTTAATTTCTTTAGCGTATTCTTCTTTATGTTCTGGTATAAAGACTTCCTTTAACTGAACGATAGAAAGTCTATCTATTAAGTCACTTATTGTTGGTAAATATTTTCTCATAATCTTATATACCTTTCATGATTTTTTCTTATAAAATCTACTACTTCCTGTTGTTGTTTAACCATTAAATGTAAAGTTTCAAATTCAGGTACTAATTTATTACCAGGTAAATCATAAAATGGACAAACTAATTTTTTATCTTGTAAAATTTTACCTTCCTTATATTCTTTCCAAAATAAATCCATTGATAATTTAAGCTTATTTGGTGTCTTATGTTTATGTGGAAACTCTTTTACCTCTTTCCACTTTTCATCTTTTTCTTGTAACCATTCCAAAAATTTTGGATTACTCAAATCTTTTAATTCTAAAAAATACATATTACGGTGTGTCATATAATAAAACAGTCCCATATCAATATCTTCAAATGATGTAGAATCATTCCATATCCAAAATGTTGCATGTCCTGAAAACATCCAGGTTTTTGGACCGAATCCTAAACTGTCCGATATATCACTCCAAATCTGGTTGTAAGACTCATAATCTGATGTTGGTAAACTGTGATATAAGCACAATTGATTTAATCCAATGCTAGTTGTCTTATCAGGGTTAGTAAATGTTTTATAGAACGGAGGTGCACCTGAATATTTGCCTTGCCCTGTTATTCTGTCCCAAAACAATTTATATTCTGTAAAATTTAAGTCTCCGTCCTCATGAGATAGAGCTAGTTGATCTAATTGTTTAGGTGAAAACTGTTTCAATTCCTGTATATATCCACTTTTCCATTTATCTATTATATCTCTTATCAATATAACATATGCCTTGGATAATGGATCCTGTATCCATTTATACTCCATTGTAATATTAGGATACAACTTTCTTTTATTCAATTCTTGCAGTGAGCTCGAACCCATCTTCATACAACTCCCAATAGATACCTTAGATGTTCCAACCGAAGAAAATTTATTGAGACTAGCCATTCCCATCGAACTAGTTTCAAAACTCATTTATTTTATCCTTCAACTCTTTCCTTGTAATTAATCTTTTAGAATTATTATTTAAATTATGTAAATTAGTTTCACATATTTTATGATTTATCATCCATGTATTGTTATTCTCTCTATTGATATGTGCCGCTTCATTCGTCATACCTTTTACATGAGACCTCTTTTTAGGATGATTTCTATTATGCACCTTCAATACATTTTTCACTACAAACTGTTTATAATCTCCCCCAAGTATTTTACCAGCTACAGTCATAAAAGAAGTGTCCTCTCCACAAGCCCATACTCCTAACGGTATATTAGCACCTGCCATAACTAATTGACTTGATATAACCAATCCACTACCATCAAACTTAGGATAATTAATAAGTTGTAAATCTACCTCTTCATATTCCTTATTAACTTCATTCATTTCTTCCAGTGTCATAGTGTATAAAATACTACTTGGGTCTGTGACCCATGACCTATCTTCTCTCTCTTTAAACTTAGCGTCTGTAAATTTTGGATGTTCTAAAACCTTCCAACTATCATCCCACATTTTTCTAACTGCAAATGTAACTATGTATCTATAAATACTATTCTGATCCGTGTAATCCTTAATTGATTTTAATATCTGTACAGTTTGTTTAGGTAACAGACAATCACTCTCTCCCCAAATCAAAAAATCTGTTTTTGATGCAAACTTATTATTAAAATCTCGTCTATAATCACCTATAAAATACATTTTATCACCCATTTCATAAGTAACTCGTACACCAGTGCTATGCAATAGTGATAAAATTTCACCTATAAATCTATTTTCCACCTTTTGTAATATTGAGTCAGATTCAGCTCTTTCAAAATGCTGTGATATATTTAGATAAAAATCTATATGAATATTTCCACGATGATCTATTGGAACTTGTTCTACTAATTGACGGAGTGATTCTACATACTCCTCAACCATTTCTATCTCATACCACATAACATGGCATCCGATTGCTATTTTCACCCTAACAATTCCTCAAAAGTTATTCTTTCAAATCTTTCATCTGCTGGATTTCTATCTGATATAATTAGCATCTCAAAATTATGTTCTTCAAACCAATCATACAACTCAGTAGTACTCTCTATTGCTTCTATTAATTCACCATCTTGTGGTTGAGTTCCCTTTTCGTCATCATAAACTTTCTTTGAAGACTCATCTGATACAAAATGTTGACTGCTATCCCATTTCGCGTTGGAATCTGGAAGTAATCTTCCTTTTTGTCCACCCAAATCCCAACCTATAGTAATTATCCGATTACATCCTAAAAGTAGAGACAATGGTATTGCTAATTCATATGTTAATCCAGGACCCCATTTTATCTCTACCCCGTGTCTAAAACTAAGTAAATTATCAAACTCTCTAGTAGCTTGTGTTGTCTGATCATGCATCGTAAATGGTGGATTAGAAACTGGTATAAAAATATCCATTGGATGCATTGATGCAAACTCCAAATGCTCTTTAAAGTATGACTTAGCCAACGCATACATAACTATAGTATCTTCAGTAACATAATGTGTTTTTTTATGATTCCATGTATTCAATAAATGAAAATCTACGCATTTTCCAATATAATCATAACTATGTTTCACTGAACAAACTAACTTATCAGTTAAAAAATCATTTAACCTCTGTTTATTATGTTCACCAAGACTCGGACCTGCCGTAACCCAATACATAGTTTCATCTTTATAGATATCCTTTAAGTAAAAAAGTCTTTCTTCAATAGAACCTAAAGTATTTATATGTCTTTTTATATCTGGTGTTTCTTTCTTCATTTCCAGAACTCATATAACCCAATATCTAATTCATATTCTTCCCATTTAAACTGTTCTCTGTTTGGTTGCTGTTTAGCCCACTCCCACATTTTTGTAAGACCTTCCTTCAAATCAGTTTTGTGCTCAAAATCTAACATTTTTACAGATTTACTATATGTTGAATATGCACTGTGTACTTCGTGTCTCTGTTCTAATTCTACAATTTCGCCTCCACCGATAACCTCAATTAAAATTTCAGCTGCATCTCTAATACTTACATCAGTTATACCACCTAAATTTATAATCTGTTTACTGGCTCTTTCATCAATTCCAGCTTTCCATAATGGTTCTACGCAATCACCTATATAACTAAATGCCCTTCGCTGCGTTCCATCTCCAAAAAGTGTTATTGGTTGATCATTCAAATGTTTATTCATCCAAATACCTAAGACGTTTCTATATTTGTCCCAAATATTTTGTTTTTCACCATAGACATTATGCGGTCTAACAATACACCAATCCAATCCATGTTGTTCACCAGCTACCTGTATATCTCTCTCACACGCCATCTTAGCAATTCCATATGGATCTATTGGTTGTGGTGCATACATTTCTTTAAATGGAGCCTTATTATCTCCATATACTGCCATAGATGATGTAAATACAAATCTTTTTATTCCATATTTTATTGATAAAGTAATCAACTTAGAAGTAGTAACTAAGTTATTCATATAATTAAATTGTCTTACAAATGGACTTAATCCTTCTGCCGCATAAGCTGCAAAATGAAATACTCCATCAATAGAATATGATTCAAACAGCTTTTCAATGTCATCATTCAATATATTATAATCATAAAAATATACTAAATCATTAACATTATCTCTATAACCTCCACTCAAATCATCAATTCCAATAACTCTATGACCTGTATTAGTGACAATCCAATCTGCTAAATTTGAACCTAATAGTCCTGCTACTCCTGTAATTAATATATTCATTTTTTACTCCTATCGTGCATAATACATTCTTCTGACAGTAGGAAACTCATCAAGAAAATAAAAAGCAAAATCTAATTTATCTAAAAGACCCATTTCCTCTAAATGGCATGGTACTAATCTATGATTTGAAATACCACCTGTATGATCATGTATTGTAGATTTACCATCACACCAAGTATTTGGATTTCTAGTTATATATTCATCCATCTTGTCATATAACGTACAATACATATCCATATACTCAGGATTTGAAAATGCCCAAGAATCTATAACACCCTCATTGGTATGTGGATACCCATTCAATCTAAATTCTATACCAGTATCCTTTTTACTTAATTTGTTATTTGATACAAATGGTAAGTTATGTTCTTTTCTTTTACTAAACCAAATTCTTTCTTCAATCCAATCACCTTTACTAAGACCGTATATATTCGATCCAGTTATAAATGGTCTATTCCAATTACCCAACCAAAATTTATTTCGATCAAACTTACTAAAATCAACTATAGTATTCCACGCCAAATCATATCTACCAATATACACCATATCATACTCTACTCCAGTTTCTTTCTCATATTCTTTCCTTAATTTAGAAACTAGTTTATGACTGTACCATTTGTGATAATGTGCTTGAATCCGTTCTTCATTACTTCCAATATAAATTGGTCTCTGTGACGTTGTAATAAATTTTGGTTGTTTTATAAATTTATATTTAACTGGTTTATACAACCTAAATATCTCATCTGCCCTATCCACAGTCGCTGTGTGGCAAAATACATCACAATCGTTATGATCCAATATATGTTTTTTATAATGTTTATAACCTAGTTCCAAAGTTTCTACTGAATCTCCTTTACCATACTTACCATCAATACCACCAACTATTCCATGTAAACAAAAAGCTACTTTTTTAGTATTTTCTATCAAAATGGAAACTCCAATTCTGTATATAACTCAAATTGTTTTGACGCTTGTAATCTTGCTAACTCTCTACCTGTTTTAGATTCAACTAAACAATCAATAAATTCATTTGATTTATCTACCATGTTTGTTATATCTACGGGAGTACAATTATAAACTACCGAATCTCTTATATCATGTAACTCATTCCAATTTTCTCGATTTATATATTCTGTTTCAAATCTATTTATTTTACCAGCCCACTTAACTGATTTAGAATAACCACCATCACCTACTATACAAAGTTTCTTTTGATTATTATAATCTTTAAGAACCGTTATAGCTGCGTAAACATCAGTATTATATGCCTTTAAATTATTATTATCATTAATTACTGTATTTGCACATCCTACTTCACCAACATTAGCTTCCCACTCATCTACATATTTAAGAACTTCAACCTTATATGGCATCGTAATAGCAAAACCTTTAATTCCCAATGTTCTAACTGAATATACTGCATCTTCTATATTACTTACTGAAAATGATTTGTAAATCTTATTCAATCCATAATAATAGAATGCTGTGTTCATCATCTGACAACCAGTATTACCTGCCTTTTCAGCAAATGAACAATATATCTCTGTATCTTTATTGATGTAACGCGTATTCACTTAAAACCTTTTTTGCTATTTGTCCAGCACTTAAACCATATTTTTCATATAAATCTTTAGGTGGTGCTGATTCTGGGAATACATCATTTAATCCAATCCTTACAACCTTCTTTGGATACTCGTCTGTTAAAACCTCGGAAACTGCGGAACCTAATCCACCAACAACAGAATGATCTTCAACTGTAAATAACATATCGCTCGATTTTGCGCATTCCACAATTATATCTGTATCTATTGGTTTTAAAGTTGGTATATTTACAACTCTAACACTATGCCCTCGAGATCGGAGCATACTACTCCAAGAATCTGTATTTTTCTCTATAAGATTAGACGCCTCAATAACATCTCCTAATATACATCCAGTAGAAAATATTGTTATAGAAGCTAGCTCTCCCAAAAGAGCTCTTTCTGGATCTTTTTCAGTACCCTTAACTATCTGTCCTTTACCAAATTCAAAAGGCATCTCTATGTCTTCAACTGGTTGTCTACCTAATCTCAAATAATGTGGAGAATCTAATTCTGTTTCACATAAATATTCAATGACTTTAATCGCTTCAGAATACGATGCTGGATTAAGTATTTTCATATTAGGTAATGCTCTCATAATACTGACATCTTCTAATCCCATTTGAGTAACACCATCTTTACCAATAGCCATACCAACGTGTGTACCTACCATTACAACAGGACGTTTAGAGTAAGCCAAACTACATCTTATCTGATCATATCTACCTGTAAGAAATGAACCAAATGAAGCCAAAAAAACTTTATAACCATACTCAGATAATCCTGAAGATATTCCTATCATATTGGCTTCTGCTATTCCTATTTGAAAAAATCTATCAGGATGTTTTTCTTTGAAACTTGCTATCTTTGTAGCCTTACCCAAGTCCGCGTCTAACGCAACTATATTGTCATACTTATCACCCATTAAAGGTAAATGATTTCCAAATGCTTCTCTAGTAGCTTTCATATTAAACACCTAACTCTTTCATTGCTATTTCATACTCTTCATCCGTAGGAACTTTACAGTGCCAATCAGGGTGTTCCATAAAAGAAACTCCCTTTCCTTTTATAGTATCTAATATAATACATTGTGGTTTAATGATACTCATTGAAACTACAGACTGTCTCATTTCATATCTGATAGTACCCATATTATGACCATCTATAACTTTACAACTCCAACCAAATGAGGATATTCTCTCTTGTAAATTATCATACATAATAGTGACATCTTTTGAGTATCCATCATTTTGTCCTTTATTCCAATCTATAATACAAATTAAATTAGTTAATTTTGTTTTAGGGTAATACATTAAAGATTCCCAAACTTGTCCTTCCTGTAATTCTCCATCACCCAATACACAAAATACAGTTCCATCCTCACCTCGTAAATTCTTACCAAGAGAATGCCCAATAGCAATACTCAATCCTTGACCTAACGATCCTGTTGTAGCATCTAAAATTGGTAATCTTAATTTGTCTGGATGTCCTTGTAGTGGTGAATCAATTTCTCTAAACAAATCTAATTCTTCATCTGTTATTTGTCCTAGCTCATGTAGAACTGCATAAATGATAGGAACTGCGTGTCCTTTAGATAAAATCAATTTATCTTTACCACCAATATCATAATCTTCATACAACACACTTGTTAATTCTGCCATAGAAAATGCTCCGCCAATATGACCTGATTGTTTATCACGAACCATATCTATAACCTTTTTTCTTAATACATTAGGATTGATTTTCATTGTATACTTTCTCCTTTAATAACCCAACTGAAATATGAGTTATTTTTGATAGTATATCTTCAAAATGAAAATTATTATTATTACCACCTGTTTGTCCAGGGAACTCTGATGTTCCTTTGAGAGATATAGTTAAGTCTGCAAACTCATTACAATTATTTACAACATTCCTTGTAACCAAAATAGTTTTCATTTCCTTTTCTCTAGCAACTCTAAATGCCTCTAATACATTCTTTGAATTACCAGAACCTGACATTCCAAATACAATATCACCTTTAACACCTTGATATTTTAATTGTTCACTAAATATAAATCTAAACCCTAAGTCATTACTAACACCAGTAATGGTTGCTTGGTCACTACACAAACTAACACACTTAAAATTATTTCGTGGTATTGTTTGAACACCTTTATCTTCTGATACGAATGGGTGCATATTCATATCTACTACCAAATTCTGAACTGATGCTACATTGCCACCATTACCACACGCAAATATAGTTTGTTCATTATTATATGCTTCAAACACCATATCAACAAACTCTATAATTTTACTTGTTGGTATGTTGTGAAATGAATTTGATGATTCTGTCTTATATAAATCAATTAGTTTTCTCTTATCCATGATTAGTTTCCTTGTTTATATACTTTGCTAATAAGTATTTTCCATATAAAAATAAAAAATTACCATATCGACCATCCTTAAAATTGTCATACAATGTACATATATTAAAATATTGTAAAATTCCCAAAAGTTCTACATTATCCCAATCATAGTTATTCTCATCACAAAACTCTTTAAAAATATCCATAAAATAAACCAAATTACTTTTAGCATAAAACTCAATACTAACACTACCGCCAACTCTACTAAAACTGAACATATCCTTTAATATACTCTGTCCATTAATCATAATTGCATGATATAATTTTGCCAAATCATAATAAACATCACCAATATTTATACTTTCTCCAAACTTCTGTCTCCAATCTATCAATACAAACTTATCGTTTCTTTCATCATATATAACATTCTCTGGCTGTATATCTCCATGAAAAGTTGATGGTATTGCATTTTGATAAAATTTCATCCATTCAACCTTATCCAACATATCTTTAATTGATTCTACTTCTACTCCATTAATAATTTTTACCTTATCAAGTTCTGAATCAAATAGTTTCCTTACTCTTTCTTTTGTTTTTGTTTCATACATTTCTACACAATCATCTAAATAACTATTACCATTAATATGAGTTTCTTCCCATAAATTTTCTTCACAGTAATCTAAAAACCTTTTTAATAATTTTTCATCAGTTATATTTGAAAGTAATTCTCCTTCAACATAATCATAAGAATACATATTATCATTTACAACTGATACTTTTGGACAAGTGTCATTTAAATATTTAGTTCTCTCCACTCGTTGTTTAGATTTATCTGAATCATCGAAATATTTAACAACCTTTCCATTATCTACAAAAATAGCCTCATCACTCTTATTTGCTACAACATCATTGGAAAATACTCCCTGTGTATTTGCGTATGACTCGTTATTACCAGTATCATACCAAATAAAATTAATTAATTTCATATGCTCTAACCCATCAAATCCATGAATCACTTGATATTCATCTTTTATTATTTTATGTTTTTCTAATGAATCCCAAAATGATTTATATTCATAAATTCCTGCCATTCCAATATAAGCACTTTCTCCCACTCCGTAATATAAGTTATCAAGATATTTACTACCCTCAACCAAACAATAATTCAAAGAATCGTCTTTGTCAACTGGTGATATACCTAACCAATTTTCATCTATAGACATCAAATCAATATCATCTCCTACCAAAGTATCTACAGAAGTAAAAACAAAAGGTTCTTGTAATTCTTTCTTACAACATAATAAACTATAACCTGGACCCGAACCTACATCATCAAAATTATCAACATCCACATAAATAATATTTTTATCCGAATGAACCAAATTCATATATGTTTTAATTTGTTCTGACTTATATCCAACTGCTATTACTATTTCCACATCACCTAACCTATCAATTATATGTGATATTACTGGTTTGTTCTCCAACGGAAGTAGTGCTTTATGTAGACCAACTATATTGTTGTTTCTTGTCCCTCTACCAGCAGCCAATATACAGAATTTTTTCATTAATTTCCTTCATGTTCTGTTTCTATCTTACCACTACCTCTATCTGAGTCATCTGCAAATCTAATACAATCATTTAAATGAGCAGTAGAACACTCTAAAGCAGTATAATCTGTTGTAGCTATAACCCTATGTTTAGTTTTTAATGGTACACACCAACCATCTCCAACTTTATATGTTCTTGATTCCATTGTACCATCTTCTTTTTCTAACAATACTTCAGCTTCACCTTCAATAACATAATTTGTTTCAACCTTCTTTTCGTGCCATTGTAAACTACTTTGATATCCCTTGTTCATATGAATCAATTTGTAAGCATAATATTCATTGAGTTCCAACCATAATTCATAACCCCAAGGCTTCTCCACTCTGTATGAACTAATATCTAATCGATGAGATTTATTCTCATCAATATTATCCTTATATTCTTCCAAAGCTTCTCTTACCCAATCATCTTCAATATGACTATATTTCGACATCTTTAACTCCTATATCTCTTTTTAAATTTATTGATATTGCAGTATCTTCCTCTCTACTTGGCTTCAAATCATTTATCAACACCCTTACTCCACCACCAATGCCCATTATAAGTTTATCATAAAGAATACCAGCTTCTCTTAGTTGCTTTTCAGTAGATTCTCTCATACCTTCTTTTCTACCAGTGGTTAAAATGATCACATGACCAGCTTTATCCCATTCCCATAATCTTTTTAAAGTTCCTGGTAAAGGTTTCAAGATTTGTTTGTCAAAATCATAATTCCCCATATCAGCAGAATAAGGATAATAACATAAAGTGCCATCTAGATCACAAAATATTGTTTTAGGTTTACTCATCTTTCAAACTCCTTTAATATTCCCATTAATCTAACTCATACATTTTTACGTTTCTTCCAGTTTCATAACTGTAAGTATTTGATAAGTACGAACTGTATTTCTTTATACTGGGTCTTATAAAAAAGAACAAAACATCTCTTGGATCTGTTCCTGGTTTTGGACAACTTGCCCTATGAATTATATTTGGTGTATGTATAGCATAACTCCCCTGCTCTCCAACTACGTTAACAACTTGACTACCATCATCTAACTTTTTTCTTACTACTTCTGGTGGTACCCTTGAAGCCGCATACTCCTGTGACTGTGATGCATTCATATGTGGAGCTATCCTGTAAGATGGTAATACTGGTATACTACCATCTGCATCTTGAATATATTTCAAACAACCACTTTCCTCTGTAACTTTATTTAGGTGAATAAATAATTTAACAAATTCTGCTGGGCAATCATCATAATGCCATTTCCAAGACGATTCTACATATTTTGGATTTGACTCATCATCACCTTCTTTATCACTTGAAATATTTCTATATGGATGTAGAAATTCTATCCTAGCACTACAACCAAATATATCTTTTTCAATTATAGGCATAAAATAATCTGTCAAAGTATAAAGTTCTTTTATATCTCTCCACTCATTAACTCTAATTGCATGCCCAATAGAATCTTTAAAACAACCATTCATATATTTTATCTTATAATCAATTTTTCGTCTAATAGTTTCTATTATGTTAAAATATGCATCTGTATATGCCCCATTATCAAAACCAAATAAAGTACTATCCACTGTTAGATCATAAACACTATTATAAACTCCACCTTCTATTAGATTTAATTCTCTACAATATTGATAATGCTCTTTATAAGTACTCATTGATCTTTAAACTTTTCATATAAAATTTCTCCTACCTCAAACTCCCAGGGATAATCTATGTCAAAAACCTCTAACTCATCCATTTCAAATAACTCTGGATTTCCTTTGGTGAATGGTGTATCACCCATCCAAATTTCATCCTTGATAGTATCCATCCTTGATGCATAAAGAGTATGAGCTGCTTCATATGTGGTCTCTACCATCTTAGTATTCATAATAGTAGTTCCCTCAGGCCATTTTGTAATCAAATCACCGTTTCCATTCCAATAATACTGTTTCTTCCCTATAACACCAAACAACCCATCGGAATCTGAATGCATATATTTTGCAACGAACGCATCAATAGTTTCCGCCTTTAATAACGGAGCACACGCATTAATAAGTACAACATATTTATATGGAAGTTTATCACTCCACTCGTACATTCCAGATACAGTATTTTCTTCATTGGCTGATTCTTCAGATCTATTAAAAACATTAACACCACACTTTTCACATAATTCTACTAATTCTTTTTCATATACTGAACAATAAAAATTATCCTTTGGAATAATTCTAGAATCCAATACTTTTTGTATCCCCAAGTCCATCAATGTAGTATCTAAAAATGGTTTTATCATTTTGCGTGGAACTCTTGTTGAGTTTAACCTAGCTTGAATTATAAAACATATATCCTTTAAAGATTTATTTACCATGCAGTATATCCTCCATCGAGTAAAAACTCTCCACCCACACAATAAGAAGATTCATCTGAACATAAGTATTTAACTATTCCATTTAGTTCGTCAACGTTCATCATCCTGCCAATAGGAACTCTTTCATTATATTTTTTAGTAAATATTTCTGATTGTGAATCTGTAACTCCTCCTGGAATTACACAATTAACTCTAATATCTGGTGCTAAATTCACAGCTAAATATTTAGATAACTGACGAACTGCACACTTAGAAATTGGATACCCAATGTGTTTATTATCACTCCCATACATTGATGGATCTGGAGGAACTACGCCATATATAGATGAGAAATTAACAATAACACCTTTTTTATTTACCTTAGCAAATTCTCTACATACTGAAAACAAACTTGTTA
>Ga0310121_10004462_pt1 | contig 12347 bp, 12 predicted proteins | sample CB27_Tmax_986_MG_FD_203504 | JGI IMG/M metagenome (GOLD analysis project Ga0310121, IMG submission 203504) | Marine microbial communities from Western Arctic Ocean, Canada - CB27_Tmax_986 | ecosystem: Environmental > Aquatic > Marine > Oceanic | place: Canada: Western Arctic Ocean | collected...
TCTTGCTTAGTACTAGACCAGTAATGCCGACCCTACGATGAAATTCACCTGCACTCTTGATGGCATCTTGACCCGTCATTGCATCAGCAACATACAACAGCTCTGATGGTTCAACGGCATTCTTTATAACTTCAAGTTCTCCCATTAATTCGTCATCGACATGATTCCGACCCGCTGTATCGATAATCACGGTATCAAATCCCAGGCGTCTAGCCTCATCAATTGCCGCCGTGGCCCGTTGAACCGGATCGAGAAGGCCGTCCGGATCATGGACACGTAGACCGGCGGACTCGCAAAGCAAATTCAGTTGGGTAATAGCCGCAGCGCGCCTCACATCAGTTGACACCAGTAGTGGATGCCGACCGTCGCGTTTACACCAATCGCCAAGTTTTGCACTCGTCGTTGTCTTTCCAGAACCCTGAAGTCCTATCATAAGAACAACTTGAGGACGATTTTCAGATTTGGAAAGCCCTGTAGATACTGGTCCAAATAAACCCAACATTTCATCACGAACGATTCCAACGACCTGTTGAGTCGGGCTTAGACTATCTAAAATACTCCGATCGATTGCACGATCACGGACGCGGTTAACAAAAGCCTTGACGACTTTGAAGTTAACATCCGCCTCCAGCAAGGCCACCCGAATCTCATTCAGGGCCACTTCGACAGCTTCTGGAGTTAAACGAACTTCTCCGCGCAGCGATTTAAAAACATTTTGAAGACGGTCGGCAAGGGAATTGAACATGGCAAAAATGCGAGAGACGGAGAACTACATATTGCGATAAGCTCTTTTATGACAGTCGCTTATCGTATCTGACATGAGCGGATGCTGTCAACGATCCAAGTTTTAAACCGATGAAAGCTTGTGTCCAAGTTTTTCCTTCTTAACTTTTAAATAGGCTTTGGAAAACTCGGAAGGAGGAACCTCAAGCGGAAGCGACTCCATAACAGAGAGTCCATAGCCTTCTAGTCCAATAAACTTTCGGGGATTATTGGTCAAAAGACGCATGGTCTGAACGCCGAGGTCACCCAAAATCTGAGCCCCTATTCCATAGTCTCGTTGGTCGGCCTTGAACCCAAGTCGTTCATTCGCCTCAACCGTATCCAACCCGTCGTCCTGTAATTGATAAGCCCGAATCTTATTAGCTAAACCGATGCCTCTGCCTTCCTGATTGAGATAAAGCAAGATACCTCGACCCTCAGAAGCAATTCGTCGCATAGCCACCGCCAATTGATCGCCGCAGTCACAGCGCTCAGAATGAAAAACATCCCCAGTTAAGCAGCGTGAGTGAACCCTCACGAGCAGGCCTTTCCCATCACCAATCTCTCCGCGGACAAGTGCTACATGCGTCTCGCCATCGATCACGCTTTCGTAGGCATGAACGTGAAACAATCCCTGTTCCGTTGGCAATTCAGCATCGGCTACACGCTTCACAAGTTTGTCGTTACGCATTCGATACTTGATCAGATCTGCGATTGTAATCATCACCAGATCGTGTTTCTCGGCGACCTTTCTGAGCTCTTTGACCCGCGCCATCGTGCCATCGTCATTCATGATTTCGCAGATCACACCTGCCGGGTTCAATCCCGCCAACCGAGCAAGATCTACGGCAGCCTCGGTTTGCCCCGCCCGAACCAGAACGCCGCCTCCGCGGGCTCGAAGCGGAAACATGTGACCAGGTCTCGCCAAATCACTAGGTTTTGTAGCCGGATCAATAGCAGCACGGACCGTGGCAGCCCGATCGGCGGCTGAAATCCCCGTACTCGTATCTTTTTTTGCCTCGATAGCAACGGCGAAAGCAGTTTCAAATTTGGAGGTGTTCTTGGTGACCATCATGGGAATATCGAGCTCATCAAGACGTTGCCCTGTCATAGGCAAACAGATCAACCCCCGTCCGTACCGTGCCATGAAGTTAATCGCTTCAGGTGTCACCTTATCTGCGGCAATCGTCAAGTCACCTTCATTTTCTCGGTCTTCGTCGTCGACGACGATGATCATTTGTCCATCCCGAATTGCTCGAAGAGCTTCATCTATTGACGAAAACCCGCTGGACGCATTCGTTCCCTTAGAACCTAGAACAGCCCCACCTGAAGTCTTTCTGTTGAGCGGCATGTTAATTCTCAATCCCTCTCATGAAACGCCCGAACAACATATTTCCCGATGATATCGCATTCAAGATTAACTAATGTTTCCGGACCAGCGGTTGCAAGGTTCGTATGTTCCCATGTGATGGGAACAATCTGGACATCAAATTCATCTCCACGAAGCGCCGCTACCGTCAAGCTTACTCCATCAAGGGCTATCGACCCTTTAGGCACAATGTATGAACTTAGTGACAAATCATAGCTGACCGTGATCAGCTTAAATTCAGCCTGATCAAGAACCCGTCGAATGCGCCCTACTCCGTCAACATGCCCAAGAACGAAATGTCCTCCGAGTCGACCATTAACCCTCAGGGACCGCTCTAAGTTCACAACTGAACCCTTTCTCAGACGGTCAAGCGTGGTTACGCGGAACGTTTCTGGAGACACCTCTGCCTCAAAGTGCTTATCCCTTAAGTTCACCACAGTTAAGCAGACTCCATTAATTGCAATACTCTCACCCTTAATTAGTTCTCCCGCCAATTCTGAATACACATCCAGACGAGGAGCCGAAGCCTCCGTATCAAACGCAGTCACTTCTCCGGTCGATTCAACTATCCCGGTAAACATAGCCCTCCGTAAGGACATCTGGACCCAATTGTTTGACTGATAGATCTGACAAGGCAGAATCTGAAACATCCAACCAAGCCACACCGCCTTGTCCTAAATCAACTGGAGCTACGAACCGCTGCAATCGATCCACAAGCCCCCCGTCCCAAGCAGATCGATGAATCGTCGTACCCCCCTCAAGAAGAAAAGACGTAATATTCAATGAACCCAATAGTTTAAGTGCTACATCTAAGCCTGACCCCAAATTTGGTATGGTCTCTATTTGGACTCCCAACTCGCTCAACTGATCTGCCACAACCGGTTGAGTCGTTAGTCCACTCGGCGTAGTAATCACAATAATCGGACCATCTTCTAGCGTGTCAATCAACCGAGCAGTGATTCTCATCCGTAAACGTCGATCAAAAACCACTCGAGTAAATGGGCGAACCCTCTGTACGCCTCGGACCGTTAGCCTAGGATTGTCCACCAAGAGAGTCGTTGAGCCGATTCCTATAGCGTCTACTTCAGCTCGCATCCTCTGAACCTCACGCTGCGCGTGCTCAGATGTCAAACGCGTCCGTTCTCCAGGTCGTGCCGCAACTTTTCCGTCTTGACTAATTGCCACCTTCATCGTTACAAATGGACGGCCACGTGTAATCCACACTCGAAATGCTTCTGTCAACCTCTCGACCGCAGCTTGACGAAGACCCACTTGAACATCTAGACCGTGGTCGCGCAAGTACGCTATGCCATTTCCACTCACCAGAGGATTCGGATCAACCATGCCAAGAACAACGCGCCGAATCCCAGCTTTTACCACCCGCATTGCACACGGTCCGGTTCGTCCCTGGTGGCTACATGGTTCGAGAGTGCAATACAGTGTGCCCTCGCGTGCTCGCTTACCTGCCTCGTTAAGTGCGATCACTTCGGCATGAGAACCCCCTGCGCGAGAATGATATCCAGTGCCAACAACTTGCTCATGATCTGAGACAACTACAGCACCGACCATAGGATTCGGACTCGTTTTTCCACGTCCAAGCTCGGCTAGGAAAAGTGCTTGGTTCATGTACGCTTGGTCTTGTTGGCTCCACACAACCTTTATCTCATCACCTCATCACCGCACTCAATGAGCAAAGAGTCCCTCGACATAGTCTCGGGGTGAAAATGGCAAAAGATCGCTCATTCCCTCTCCGACTCCCACATATCGAATCGGCACTCCAAGCTCAGCAGCAATGGCCACTGCGATTCCACCTCTGGCAGTGCCATCCAATTTCGTGAGGACGATTCCATTCACCGCCACAACTTTAAGAAACTCTCTCGCCTGCGACAGACCATTCTGACCTACTGTCGCGTCGAGAACTAACAGAACATCATGGGGAGCGCCTTCAATCTCTCTCGACACAATTCGTTGAATCTTTCCTAGTTCCTCCATAAGGTTGACCTGCGTGTGTAACCGGCCAGCAGTGTCGATCAATACAGCGTCCCGCTTTCTCGCGCGACCGGCTTGGATCGCATCGTAAACCACAGCTGCCGGGTCCGATCCTTGCGCTCCTTTTATAATGTCTACCTTTACTCTACTTGCCCAAACGCTCAATTGTTCCACCGCTGCGGCGCGAAACGTGTCGGCGGCGCATAATAGCGGGCGCTCGCCATTCGAACACATCAGGTACGCCAGCTTTCCAGCAGTCGTTGTCTTACCCGTGCCATTTACACCTACCAGTAGCGATATTCGTGGGCGATTAATCTCCTTAGTAGCATCGTCTTTGTAATTGAGAAGCTTGAGCACCTCATTCTTTAACTCGTCTCTCAGATTAATTGCCCTACTTTCCTGAGAATCACTGCGTCGGAGGCGATCAAGAATCTGCCCTGTAGCCATAACTCCCACGTCCGCCTCCAACAATATTTCCTCCAGCACCTCCAAACCTGAATTCCTTTTCCCATTGACGTCATTCTGCAGAGCCATTAAACCGAGGGCTTTCTCAACTCGCGCACCGATCTGATCGGTAGTTCGGCGAAGGCCAACCCGTAGTCGATCAAAAAAAGTCATAACGCGCCCCTACCGACCAAACTTCGCCCCGGTCATCCACAATCGCATCAGAAGACTCTCTCAGCATTCCGACCTTTGACGCCGCAGCATGAGTTCTTCGACAGCCGCCCGAGGGGATCTGAGACCACCTAGGACATCTGCCATCTGAGCTGTAATAGGGAGTTCAACACCGTATCTCTTGCCAAGTTCAAGTGCAGCACCAGTCGTTCTAACGCCTTCCGCAACGGTCTTCATTCTATCCAAAACTTCATTAACCTGATGCCCTCGTCCCAACTCTAGTCCAAGACTTCGGTTACGACTCAGGCCGCCCGTGCAAGTTAAAACCAGATCGCCTAACCCGCTCAGTCCCGAAACGGTTTCCCTTCTGCCTCCGGCCGCCTCGGCTAACCGCGAGATCTCCGCAAGTCCACGAGTAATCAATGCCGAAAGGGCATTCTGGCCCAATTCAAGCGACTCCACTACGCCGGCAGCAATAGCAATCACATTCTTCATCGCACCGCCGATTTCAACACCAACAACATCCTCGGTTCCATACAAGCGGAAACTGTGCGATCTGAATTCTTGCTGAATAGCCTGCACCGTCGATTCTGAGCGACCAGCCACACACACAGCAGTTGGCAATTCGGCCGCTAATTCCTTTGAAAAACTGGGACCAGACAGAACTGTGACCTCGTGACTACTCCCGACCTCTTCTTCAATCACTTGCGTCATTCGCAAGAGGGTTCCAACTTCAAGACCTTTTGTCGCACTAACGATAACTGCGTGCTCATCAATTATGGACGCAACACTCCTAAGCACATCCCTCGTCCCGTGGGACGGCACAGCGCACACTACGCATCTGGCGCCGTCAAGTGCCTTCTCAAGTAAGTGCGTCGGTCGAACCAACTCTGGAAGCTCAACGCCAGGTAAGTACAATCGATTTTCCTGGTGAGCCACCATCTGTGTCACCAGGGTTTGATTCCTCCCCCAAAGCCACACAGGTTTGCCTAAACGTCCAAGATGAACGGCAAGAGCAGTGCCCCATCCTCCGCTACCAATTACAGCGACCGGTTGTAGTGGTTCTAGCAGTGTAGTCATGCACTCCGACCTCCCAATCGTCTCTCATCCCCGGTAAGCAAACGTTGAATATTCGACCTGTGACGCAGTATCACCACGACAGCAACACCGCTTACCGAGAGCACCACAGAAACAGATTCCTGAGTACAGAATGTCAGTGGTGGCAACAGCAAAGCAGCCAGAATTGACCCCAAAGGACACATGTCGAGTGAAACCCGCTACCAGTAATAAGACGACTGCAGCAACTAATGTTGAAAGTGGTGCCAAAAGAACAAAAGCACCGAAAGCTGTTGCGACGACTTTGCCGCCACAAACTTTCAACCAGACAGGGAAAACATGTCCAACTACAACAACTCCAGCGACAGCCGCCTCACTAGCCGTATCCATACCAATGACACGGGCTAGAAGAACCATAAAACAGCCTTTCCCAACATCAAGAACTAAAACCGCCATCGAAGCCAGTGTTCCTGTTTTGCCCAGTACATTCGCCGCGCCAATATTCCCGCTTCCCTCATAACTGACATCTTTGCCAGTCAGTTGCCGTGCGAGTAAAAAGGTAAACGGCATGCCGCCTGCAACATACGCGACAGATAACCATTGTCAGGTCAATAACATATTTATTTGACCAATATCTTCAACCCCGCCTAGATCTGTATAACAACAGCAGTAAAATCGGAATACTCGCTCAAGCACACAAACGCTCCCCACCTGTATCTGTCAGCAACTCGACACTAACTAATTATCAAATTCAGTAATTTCTCGGCTGTAAATATTCCAAAGTTCGCTGACGCAACCTCTTACCGCAATTCCAATTCTCGTCGAAGCATGTCTAGAGCAGTTTGAGTTGCCTGTAATTTTATGCGGCTGCGATCACCGACAAATCGAAACTCTCGACACCGTACGATACTGTCTCTCCCTGCCAACGCAAACCAAACTGTCCCAACTGGTTTTTGAACCGAACCGCCCCCAGGTCCTGCAATCCCCGTAATTCCAAGACCGTAATCAGCCGTAGCGCACTGACGCGCAGCAACGGCCATGGCCTTTGCAACATCTTCACTCACAGCTCCCTTATCTAAAATCACCTCGGCGTTGACGCCAAGAGCAACCTTGGCCTCATTGCTATAAGTAACCCATGCTGCCAGAAGATAAGCTGAACTGCCAGGCACATCAGTCAAGCGCGAGGCCACTAGGCCACCTGTGCAGGATTCCGCTACGGCAATACGGCATCCACACTGTCTTAAAAGTCGACTTACAACAATTTCTAACGATTCCCCGCTAGCACTGACCAACGCCTTCCCAAGAACAGAGCCCAGTTCATCGATAGCATCTTCAAGAATTCGACCAGCCTCACGAGCGTCGTCTGAGCGAGTCGACAGATGGATCTCCAATTGGCCCAAAGACGCCAGGATGGTTGTAGATATAGCTGGTTCACTTGATTGCCATCTTGAATAAACAGGATACGTTAGCTCCTCAACGTGTGACTCAGATCGCCCTACAACCATCAGCACCCGTCGAAATAGTCGTTGACCGTGAGTCCGAGGTGCAATTCGCTCTTCGAGGACTTGATCAAACATCGGACGAAGTTCACGTGGTGGCCCCGGGAGCAATAAACAGATAACGCTCTCTCTCTCCATCCAAATACCTGGTGCCGTGCCTTGAGTGTTTTCTAGAACTTGTCCACCCTCTGGCACTAAAGCCTGACGACGATTCACATCAGGCATATTCAATCCCCTGAACTTAAAACGGGACAAAATCGAAGCCATCACCGACTCGTCCTCCTTCAAAAGAACACCGAATGCCATCGCTACGGCAGCTCTAGTTACGTCGTCATCTGTGGGGCCGAGTCCACCGGTTACAATAACTAGATCCGCCCGCTGTGTTGCATCGCTGATAGCCGTAGCCAGGTCGGATTCATGGTCGCCAATAACAGCCTTATAGCGAATCGAAATACCGAACTCATTGAGTCGTTCGGTTAAAAACAAAGAATTCGTGTCGAGCTTATGGGCAGTCAATAATTCCGATCCCACGGCGAGCACTACCGCTTCCTTCATAGGCTGCAGCGTTTTATTCATGCGGCCACCAGAGCAGACGACGCCCAGAGAAACAAGCGTACCGAAGCAGCCGCGTAGACCGCAGCAACGAGGTCATCAGCCATGATGCCTAATCCTCCATGGAGACTCTCGACACTATGGGCAGGAAAGGGTTTGGTGATGTCGAAAAATCGAAATGCCACGAATCCCACCACCACAGTTGACCAATTTAAAGGAACCCAGAGCATAGTCGCCAACATACCGGCCACTTCGTCAATCACGACACATTTTGGATCCTCTCGGCCGATATGAACCTCTGCTACCGATGAACAGCTAACACCAGCTATTACCACGCCGAAGAGTACCCATACTTCAGCCATTGGTTCCGCCCAGTGCCGCACCCCAGTAAGGAGTATCAGTCCCACTAGTGACCCCGCCGTGCCAGGAGCCATCGGGATATAACCAACGTTTCCAGCAGTTGCAATGAATAGGCTTAAACGCTTCATCAATAACGCCCTCCGTCACTGACGCATTCGATGTCAAATCGTGGTGTGCCAGTTGTTCTTAAAAGCACAGACTGGCTAATTCTGGCCTGACCAGCAACGCTGTCACTACGCCGCTGGCAGTCCAGACTAACGTAGAATCCTTTTAAACGATGCAAACTATCGAAGCGGTGCCAAATATCAGTGAAGGCCATCAACCTCTTATCCTCGACAAATTGACCACCGCGGTGAATCGGGTCAGACACGTTGCACTTCTTGATCTATCATCTGACATCTCACACAACCGCTCTGTTCTGACACTACTTGGCTGTCCAGAGTCAGTGCTACAGGCATTGACGAATCTCTATGAAATTACTACTGACCAGATCGATCTTCGAACACACCGTGGTGTTCACCCAAGAATTGGAGCGATTGATGTCGTCCCGTTCATACCGATTCACAACGCCTCAATGGACGACTGCAAGCAACTGTCCAGACAACTTGCGGCCGACGTCGCATCGCGTTTCGGTATTCCTTCCTTCCTGTATGGAGAAGCAGCAGAACAACCTGAGCGGAGAGCACTTGAGAACATCAGGCGAGGACAATTCGAGGGGTTGACACAAAAGATGAAAGATGACCATTGGGCACCAGATTTTGGCCCTCCCCAACCTCATCCCAGCGCAGGTGCATCGGCGATCGGTGCTCGAGGACCGTTAATTGCCTTCAACGTTAATTTGAAGACCGACAATCTGACTGTAGCTCGTCAGATAGCAGCCACCATTCGAACACGGAACGGAGGACTCGCACATGTAAAGGCCCTAGGCTTTAAACTACCACACCGAGGCCTAGTTCAAGTTTCAGTCAATTTGACTAACTACAAAATCACGCCGTTGCACCGTGTTTTTACCTCAGTAGAAATAGAAGCAAAAAAACTGCAAGTAGAAATCGCCGACAGCGAGATCGTGGGTCTCGTTCCCCAGGAGGCTATTTCGGACAGGACCATACAAAGACTGCGCCTAAAAGACTTCTCATCTAGCAAGATACTTGAGAACCAGCAAGTGGCAAAAACTCGCTGACGCACTCTATTCCCCTTGACACATACTATTATTCCTTTCCGTCTAGCAGGCCTCTTAGTTCAGTAATAAACTCACCGACATCTCGAAAGTGACGATACACGGAAGCAAATCGAACATACGCCACCTTATCTAAACTTTTTAATTCTTCCATCAGAAAAGAGCCGACCTCGTCTGCTCCAATCTCTTTCTCTGGACGGTCCTGTAGAGTCACCTCAATACGATCCGCTATGGCCTCAAGAGCCGTTACGCTTACCGGCCTCTTTTCACATGCTTTAAGCATCCCCGCGATAACCTTCTGACGTTCAAAACGTTCACGAGATCCGTCCTTCTTTACGACCATATAAGGAATGTCGTCCATCCTCTCGTAACTGGTGAACCGTCGACCGCAGTCAAGACATTGCCGACGGCGTCGAATGACTTCACCCTCCTTGCTTTCTCGAGAATCGACAACCTTGTCCTTAAGGCATCCACAAAAGGGACACTTCACGAGACCCCCCCATTCTCATCATGATTCGTAGACGGCTCCGTCGGCTCTTCTCCAACTGCTATTCCCGATAGACTACCCAAACGCAGCCCCTCCTTAGCCAAACAAAGAAGACCAAGCAAAGTCACCGGTGCGAATGCAATCGCATGGATCACAAGAGCTGCCCCAATAGCAACGTCCAGATCAACGCCGTATAAAGAGGTTGCACCGATCTGATAAGCCGCATGATACCCCCCCACACCAGCTGGCGTGGGAAGAGAAACCCCAATCGCAACCATTCCCATAAGAATGATCGATTCATCGAACGAAATATCTATCCCGAATGCCCAAGAACCAAAAACTATACTGAGCGCAGTCGATGCCCACAGCAAAGCAGACATTAGAAAAGCCACAGCAAGAGGACCGACTTGGCCAGTGACTGTCAAGCCACGAGTAAATCGACGTGCCAACCGGTCTACAACTGGGCCCCAGCGGCTTGGACTAACGGACCTGAACCATTTAATCAGCCGTTCATTTCGACCCTGGCTTCTCGCTAGCCAAAACATTCCTGCTAACACCGCCAACCCGACCGATCCACCGGTCACCGCACCAAGCTGAAGTGTTAGCAACCACTCTGGGTTATTGGTTGGTCGGGAAAAGAATGCGATGCACCCAGCCAGCATCACCATGATTGCCACTAGGTCCAGTAGTCGCTCAACAACGACAGTTGCTAAAGCCGCCGACCCGCTAATCTCGTTATGCCTCGCGACTACAAATGGCCGCAGAACTTCGCCTACACGACCAGGCAAGAGAGCATTGGCAGCAAAGCCGATCACTGTCGCGCTCCCGGCAGTCAGAAACGAAACGAAGCCAAGCGGTCGCAGCAACCCCCTCCATCGCTCAATACGAAGAACATACGAAAACATCGTCACCACCGCACAGGCCAAAAGCATGTCTACCCTGGCTAACCGCACGGCATTCCAGACACGATCAAGTTGTGCATTACGCAGAAAGAAAGCCGTCAATCCAAGGGTTAAAAAAACGATAAGCAGAATCTTGAAGTATCTTCTCAACATAGGACGCGCCAAAGTTCTAAGACAAGTATGGAATGTACTATAACGCTCGTAGCATTTCCTTCTTGCCGTGATCGTTACTTCTCGCTAAGCTATGCTTCTTTTCGCTCACCGTGAGGCTCATCCGTGACTACGCACCGACCAATCTTCGAAACCTTTCTTGAAGGAATAACACATCATCGACGTGGAAAGGTTCGAGACATATATGAAGTTGGCACCGACCTGTTATTGATTGTCACGACCGATCGAATTTCGGCTTACGACCATGTTCTCGGTACTGCGATTCCTGACAAAGGGAAAGTGTTGACTCAACTTTCTGATTTTTGGTTTAAACGAACACAGGCGATCATCAAAAATCATCTTATTTCTATTGATTCATCGACATTCCCAGAGGTATTACGCCCGCACGAGGAACTGTTGTCGGGTCGGTCGATGCTTGTGCGGAGAACGGAACCAGTGCCAATCGAATGCGTGGCCCGTGGCTACTTAACCGGCTCAGGTTGGCGGGAATATCAAGACACTGGGCACGTCTGCGGCATCAAGCTTCCAGAAGGTCTTGTCGAATCTGAGCGTCTGCCGGAACCAATCTTTACTCCCGCTACTAAAGCTGAGAGTGGCCATGACGTCAACATTAGCGAAGCTGAAGCCGCGGACATTATAGGGGCGGATCTTATCGCTCGACTCCGGGATTTAACGTTAACGTTGTACAGTCATGGAGCCCACCATGCTGAATCTTGCGGAATTATTGTAGCCGATACAAAGTTTGAATTTGGGCTCGTGCCATCAAGTAGCGGCGGGACGACGGACGGTCGAGATATTTTACTAATCGACGAGATTCTGACACCAGATTCGTCTCGATTCTGGCCGAAAGATGAGTATGAACCAGGAAGAGGGCAAAGCAGTTTCGACAAACAGTTCGTACGCAATTATCTAGACGAAATCAAATGGAACCACAGGCCACCCGTTCCAGAGTTACCGGACAACATCGTCCAACAAACGCGACAGAAATATCTTGACGCGTTCAGCGTATTGTCAGGCCATGAACTTACGTAATTGACAAAAGATCAACCAACTAGACTGACCATAGACGCTTAATTTTCAGGAAGGACAGCGGAGTTTGCGGGATCAACTGGATTGCCTTGTAGAAGAAATGCTCAAGAAGGGAATACTTTACGATGACGCTCGCCAGGCTATTGAGCGTCGTTTTATTAGTCGAGCCCTAACCCGTTCCAAGGGCAATCGTGGCCAGGCCGCAGAACTTCTTGGAATTCACAGAAACACCTTGACCAGAAAAATCGCCAGTTATCGACTCAAGCGGACTGGCTAACAACTTTTGGATCTATTTAGAGTCCTACTCGAGTTGCTTTTGGGTTTATACCACCAAGGCGATTGAATGTTTACACTCTTTACAACGATGGTTCGGCTTGAC
>Ga0310121_10004463_pt1 | contig 12347 bp, 8 predicted proteins | sample CB27_Tmax_986_MG_FD_203504 | JGI IMG/M metagenome (GOLD analysis project Ga0310121, IMG submission 203504) | Marine microbial communities from Western Arctic Ocean, Canada - CB27_Tmax_986 | ecosystem: Environmental > Aquatic > Marine > Oceanic | place: Canada: Western Arctic Ocean | collected...
TACACCTGTGGCGGCCTTCTGCGGCATTGGCAATCCGGAGGGTTTTCGGCGGACACTGGCAGGTTGTGGGTGGCAACCGACAGGTTTTCGCGAGTTTGCCGATCATCACGCTTATTCGGACGCTGACGCACAGTCACTCAGCCTGTGGGCCAGTTCACTGCAGGCGGGCGCAGTACTCTGCACTCGGAAGGATCTGGTCAAGATCGGACGCGATCGCTTAGGCCAAGCAAAGCTCTGGGCCCTGGAAATCGGCATTGAAATTCTGGCCGGCCGTGAAGATCTGGAAAAACGGCTCCAGGCGATACGAGCTCAAATAGATCAGCCCGAGAATGACAGGCAAGCTTAACCCCAGCACGCTGGCGGGACGAAGCTTGCTATTAGTCGCTCGTCATTGGCGCTGTCCAATTAATGACGATCAAGGTCCTAGTCATTGAATCGCGGTCGTTACCTTCAAAGTGGCGCCGTGCGTGTTATGCCGTGGGCATTTTCCTGTGTCCGGCCGCCGGCTTGAAATCATGCGGAAACACAGCTTTTGACCGGACATTTCAGCCAGGCCGCGGTATAAAGCCAGTTTGACGCTCTGCCAATCATGCTCGAAATCGCCGACGTCACAAGCAACCTTGAGTATCGCGCTGATGGCATTTGGCTTGCCCCGCGCCGATCCGAAATGTCTCACCCGGAACAATGCCAAGACTGGTATCGCTCCGTCGAGGAAGATTCGTACTGGTATCGCCATCGCGCCGAGTGCATTGTCGAGTGCTTGCGCCAGTTCCCGCCGACGGGGCCGGTGCTCGACGTGGGTGGAGGAAACGGGCACGTGTCGCTGGCCATCCAGCAGGCCGGGTTTGACCCCGTGCTTGTCGAGCCGTCCATGCAGGCGGCCATGAACGCCCGAGCTCGCGGCATCAAGAGCGTGATCTGTGCAACCCTTTCGGATGCTCGGTTCCAGGACGACAGCCTGTCCGCCGTGGGCGCCTTCGACGTGCTGGAGCATGTCGAGGATGATGCCGGCTTTGTCGCCGATGTTCATCGAGCCCTCAAGCCCTCCGGACGATTCTACTTGACCGTCCCCGCCTTCCGTTTTCTTTGGTCGGCGTACGACGACCATGTCGGACATTTTCGACGCTACACGCTGGGATCGCTCGGAAAATTGTTGCGAGACGGAGGCTTCCAGGTGGAACAAGCGTCCTATCTGTACGGATTGCTCCCGCTGCCAATCTTCCTTTTCCGCAGCCTACCAACGTGGCTCGGCTTGAGGGGGAGACGAAACTTTCAGCGTTTTCAAAAGGAGTACGCGCCATCACCCAACCTGTTTGTGCGGATCCTGGAGTCGTTGCTTCGCCTGGAACGACACCGCTTACGACAAGGGGGCAACCTGGCGTTTGGCAGCAGTTGCCTATTTGTTGCGCGCTCGGGGCATCAAGGGTCGTAGGACTTAACCGATTTTCAGCAACTGAAACCCGCAGCTGACACAGGTAGCCGCAAAATCACAGGCGGGCACGAAAAGGCAGCTACAGGCGGTTGACAGGTCATGTCCCGCTTCGTTTTTCGTACCCTGTTCGAGTTTCTTGTGGCAATTGCACTTCGGGACTAGGCGGCGGTCCCCTTCTGGCTCTGAACGAGCGACTCTCGACTTTCGACACCTTTTGAGCTGATCAGTTGGCGGACGGTCTCGCTCGGCTGATGAATCGCCCGATAGGAATGCGAAAAAGCACGCGCTGTGGCGCGGTAATGCTCGTACCGATCAACCATCTCCCTGACCAGACGAGGGACTTGCGACAGATCGGCTGCCGCCAGCCCAACGGCGCCCAGCGGTGGCGCGGCATCGAGGCCGAGCCCCGAGTCGTGAAAGCCCAGCTGAACTTCTGAGATCTCAATCGGGTAGGCGTGGTAGGCGTTGCGGGCAGAAACCAAGATGCTGGCGGCCTGGGGCCGTAAGGGGACGGTGACACTCGTCAGGCCGTCGCCGAAAGCGCGCGTTTGTAAATAGGGTGAGCGACAAATCTGTCGGCCCTGTACGTCCAATTGGACGACCTCCCAACAGACATAGCAGCCGGCCACGGCGGCCTGCGCACCAAGTGACTGAATTGAAAGCACGCCTGCGGTACCGGGAACCGACAAGCTCTTGGTGACCTGTTCCGCGCCTGCGGGCAAGTGCAGCTCAAACCTCGTGGGCTCGGCCACTAACGGCAAGCAGCTGCGGAGCCAGGCCAGGTAGGTCTGGTTCGGCTCGGCAATCTCCTCCGCCAGCCAACAACCTGACGGAACGATCACGGGTGTGCCACAAGCCAACATCTCGACCAATACCCCGCTGCAACGCGCGTAATAACGGTAACTGTCGTAGAGAAACAATCCGAGATCGGCTTGCTGGATCAGTTGGGCATACGGTTGCTGCGGTAGCGGGAACGGGATTTGGACAATGGGAGAGGCGGGCAGCTCGCCATGGGCGAGCTGCTGCTGCGAACAAGACGCCACCGGCCGGTTCAGCAGACGTTTCAATTGAGACGATCGGCCTTGCACGAGCAATTGGATCTCGCGAGTTGCCAACAAGTCGGGCCAGAGATCGTCAACCAGTTGAGCCAGTTGGCGACTCCCCTTTTCGTCGCGAACTCGCCCGGCGCTGACCACTCGCAGGGGACGCAGTCCAGCGGACGTTTCCGCCAGCGGCCGCAGGGCTGCATTCACCGGGTATTCCAGCAACCGAAACGGAGCCACTTCGAGCCGGTTATATTGATCAGCCATCTCTCGGGTGGTGCTATAGAACCGCAAGCGATGGTGAGCAAGACCGGCAAGCCCCGTCTCGAACCGCTCCCTCATCTGGACGAGACGATCGTGCTGATCGCCGTAGTCCGGCGGGCGGCCTGCCAGGAAATCGAAATGAAATTGAAGGTGCCACTGAGCCGCCAGCGTGGTTGGATCATTCCGGAGGGGCTCGTTGAGTGCCAGCAAGTCGAATTCGGACATGGTGGGGACGAATACATGATCGCCCTCGCTCAACGTAACCTCTGCCAACAACGCGGCGCAAGAGGAGCGAAACGCTTGCAGCCGTTGGCGTTGCCGCCGGGCACGGCGCCTTTGCTGCCAGCTGTGATACCAGTGCGCGCCGACCCCCGAACTCGTTCCGGTCGCGCGATGATCATTTGGCCTGGCCAGAGTATTCCCACCATAAGTACTGTAGCGAAACAGTGGAATCAGCCGAGAATTCTGAAGCGATCGTGTCGAATCACGAAAGCTATTATGGCACGCTAGCACCGTGTCTAGGCCAAGCTGATCGGCCGCGCGCAGGATGTGCACGGCGTATTCGTAATGATGCGAACCGGGCCCGCTCAGCGAGTGGTCGATGAGGACGAACTGCGGCAACCGGCAAACCTCCGTCGGGGAGGGAAGAGGTGACTCGTGGTCGGCGAACCATAGCCGCAGTGTGGACTTGCGTCAAGACAAGCGACATTGATCGATACCAGCTTTCCTGTTAGATACCGCGCTGGTTTTCGTGAGCGGAGCAGCAGATGGCTCTTTCCGTAATTGTCAGCACATACAACTCGCCCGATTCCCTGCTCAGACTGCTCTATAGCCTGGCCTATCAGACCTATCGCGACTTCGAGGTTCTGATCGCCGACGACGGTTCGGACGGCGAAACTGCCGAAACGATCCGCCAGGCAGAACTTGAGACGGGGCTGAGCATCCGGCATCTGTGGCACGAGGATCAGGGATTTCGCAAGAACACGATCCTCAATCGAGCCGTCATGGCCAGCCACAACGAGTATCTGGTCTTCTTGGACGGTGATTGTGTGGCCCGCGCCGACCTGATCGAAACACATGCAACCAGCGCCCGGCCGCGGAAAGTGCTCACTTGTGGCAGCCAGATCGACGTGCCACCGGAGGTCCACACTCACCTAACTCGTTCCGCAATCGCCGCAGGTAAGCCGTTTGACCCGAAATGGCTGTCCGCGCACGGGTTTTCCTGGCCGCAGCTTTTTTTCTCCGAAAAGCGTTTTCGCCTGCGGTGTCGCCGACCACTCAGCACTATTTTGGACGCGATGCTGCCGCGGTCCGGTGGCTTCGTCGGATGTAACAGCTCTGCCTGGAAGTCCGATCTCCTCAAGGTCAACGGATTCGACGAGTCGATCACCTATGGGGTCGATGATAAAGACCTGGCAATCCGGTTGACCAACGCCGGCGTCCACGCCCGCCGCCTCAAGTTCTCGCTCGTCTATGTGCACCTCGACCACCCCCGCGCCTATGCCAATGCCGATGCAATCGAACGCAATAGGAGGCTCATCCGACGACGCAAACAGGAAGGCGTCGTGTGGGTCGAGTCCGGAATCAAGAAATCGCGTGAAGCCGCGTGATGCGGAAGCCCGAAACACTCTAGCGGAGTGCCGTGAGGCATCGGACGGCAGGATGGTAACCTGAGAACTTGTAAAGAAATAAGTTGCCGTTTCGTTTCGTGTGCCACTTGCTCTGCCCCAGTGGCACCCGAAACGGACAAGTTATTTCCATCCAGTTCCCTAAGTTCCTGTGCTAGCTGTCCTAGCTGTGCTAGCTGTCCAAGGACCGAATCTTCTCCGCCGAGCGCAATTGAGCCACAACCTGGTCGGCCAGCTCATCCGGTGAACCGCCGGCGGCGTCCAACACGAGTTCCGGAGTTTCCGGCGACTCGTAGGGATCATCAACTCCCGTAAAACCCAGCAACTCGCCTGCTCGGGCCTTCTTGTAAAGTCCCTTGGGATCGCGGGCCTCGCAAATTTCCAACGGTGCGTCCACATACACTTCAACAAAGTCACCCGCCCTGACGGATTCGACCGCCTGCCGAACCGAGTTCCGATCCCGCCGATACGGGCTGACGAAAGCCGTCAACACCACCAGGCCCGACGCGGCAAACAGCTGCGCGACCGCACCAATTCGGCGGATGTTCTCGGCCCGATCTTGTGCTGAAAAGCCGAGTCCAAAGCGTCGGGCGAACTCCTCGTCGTGCTCGGAAGCCAGCATTACCGAACTGGCGTTCAAACCGTGGCGGACGTTGTCTCCGTCCAATACAAAACTGCGAACGCCCAAGTTATACAACTTCCGATCCACTAAATTGGCCACGGTACTCTTCCCGCAACCGCTCAAACCCGTGAACCACACAACACACCCCTGGTGCCCGTTCAAACGCTCCCGCTCCTCGCGGCTCACGTTGTGTTCATGCCAGACGACGTGGGTTTCAGCGGTCATGAGACATTCATTCCACCGTTCCCGCGTTCAGTCCCGCCAACTCACATAAGTTGGCTGCCATCACCGGCTGCGGGCAACTCCAGACCAGGAAGAATAATGCTTCGCTGCACCAGCGGCCAGCTGGATGCCCCTTAACATAGCCCGAGCCTTTGGCGGCAGCCAACGCGGCTTGGGTCGCGCGCAGCACCACGCTATTGGAGCGCGAGCGCAACTCCGCGTTTGAGCAAACAGGTTCGCCTGCGGCAGCAAATAGCAATTCAGCCTTCAGCGTCTGCCATTCAAAACGCAACGACTCGGTTGGTGCTCGCAGCTCCGGGCGGTTTGTCGTTTCCAGCTCGAGATAGTCGATCGCGGAGCCGGCCAGCCCGATCGCCAACGTCGAAGTCTGCAGCCCTCCCGTCTTCGCTCCCAACCCCTGTTGCATCACCTGCTCGACAGGACCAGCCAACAGCCAGCGGCGGTCGATCTCGACGCGATCGCATTGGACCGGGCCCGTCTGGCTTTCCGTTAGCCCAACCAAATCCGCGGCCGGAGGCACGGTCACACCTGGGGTGTCGATGGGAAGCGCCACGAGAATCTGGCGACCGTCGTCCAAGGTAGCTCCTGTCACGACCAATTCGGCGTGCGGGGCACCGGTCACCCAAGGGCTGAACCCGTCCAGCCGAAAACCGCCCGGCGTTTCTTGGGCGCGCAGAACAGCTTTCCCGAGATGGCGGCGACTGGTCGTCAAATGCGAAATTCCAACGGTGGCAAACCGCTTTCCCGAAGCCAGATCCGGCAGCAGCTCACGTTTCACCGTTTCATTTTCGGACGCTTCGATGCGTTGGCAGGCCCCCGTACGCTGGGTAATCACGAATGTCGTCGTCAAACAGGCTGTGCTGAGCTCAAGGTAACCGCGGATAATATCAGCGTCGCTCCACGCTTGCCCACCGTAAGCAGGCGATATAAACCACTCAAAAACTCCGTAACGGGCACAGCAAGCTAATTGCTGGCTGGGCCAGCCCGTTGCTTGCAAGTCGGGGGCTAGTTGCCGGAGCTGCGCGCACAATTCTGCCAGTTGAGCGTCAGCGGGCGAAGTGATTCTCGGTTTGTCGCCGGACATAACGACAGCATACACTCACTCTACTTGACAATCACCGCCCCACAGAGATAGTAACACCGCAGCGAGTCGGCAAGTTCCTCGCACGAACCAACTTTCGAGCAGTCGGAAAGGGATCCGCATGAGCCAGACGGACACGGGTGCCCCCTCGCATCTTGAAATACCGGCGGCCGCAGAAATGAGCGCCGAAGCGCTTTATAACAAATGCATGAGTTTGGCCAAGAACCTGTGGTGGTCTTGGCACCACGAGGTGATCAATCTCTTCCGAGATCTCGATCCGATCCGCTTTCGGCAGCTGGACCACAATCCGATCGCGCTGCTGAAGGAGTTCACACCCGAGCGATTTGCAGCCCGGGCCGCCGAAATGGTGTTGTATAGTCGGATCAACTACGCGCATCGGCGGCTGAAGGAGTACATGACGAGCGATACACCGTGGGGCCGCGCGCACACGGGAGTCTTGGGCGCTCGACCGGTGGCCTATTTTTCGGCCGAGTTCGGATTGCACGAGTCCTTGCCCATCTATTCCGGGGGTCTGGGAGTTCTTTCTGGTGACCATATTAAGAGCGCCAGCGGATTGGGCGTGCCGCTGGTCGCGATCGGTTTGTTCTACGGCGAGGGGTATTTTCGGCAGCACTTGGACGAAAAGGGGTTCCAACGCGAAGATTACCAGCACACGAAAACTGAGAACACGCCGCTGGAACCGGCACGCGCCGCGGACGGCAAGCCGATCACTATCCAAATCGAAACTCGCAACGGCGAGTTGTTCGCGAAAGTCTGGCAGGTTGCCGTGGGACGCGTCACGCTGTACCTGCTCGATTCCAACGTCGAGGGCAACCGACCCGAAGACCGCGAGCTGACAAGCCGACTCTACGGTGGCGACGAACGGACACGAGTTCGCCAGGAACTGCTGTTGGGTGTGGGCGGCGTCAAAGCGCTGCAGGCGCTGGGAATCACACCCGGAGTCTACCACTTAAACGAAGGACATAGTGCCTTCGGACCGCTGGAAGTAATCCGCGCCCGGATGCATGACAACGGTATGGCGTTCAACGACGCCCTGCGCGATGTCGCCCAGCACACCGTGTTCACGACGCACACGCCCGTGCCGGCCGGCCATGACCGCTTCGATGTGAGCCTGGTCGAAGAACACCTAGGCCCGCTCCGCGACCAGTTAGGAATCTCGCACGAGCAGCTGATGGGATTGGGTCGCGTCGAGCCGCAAAACGAACATGAACACTTCTGCATGACGGTTGTGGGACTCAAGTTGTCGCGACGCGCGAACGCGGTGAGTGCTCTGCATGGTCACGTCTCGCGTCGCATGTGGGCGCACCTGTGGCCTTGGCGCGTGGAGGAAGAAATCCCGATTGGACACATTACCAATGGAGTGCACGTCCCCAGCTGGCTGGCGTGGCAGATGCAGCAACTGTACGACCGTCATTTCCCCGTCGATTGGATGCAACGGATGGGCGAGCCGGATGTGTGGGAGAATATCCGCGCCGTCGACCCCGGCGAACTGTGGGAAACACACAACACGCTCAAAAATATGATGTTGCAGTTCGTCCGCCGTCGCGTCAGCCGCCAGTGCCGTCGTCGTAGCGAATCCGAAGAAGCCGTCGAAATGGCCCGCCACGTGCTCGATCCTAGCGTCTTGACGATCGGCTTTGCACGCCGCTTTGCCACCTACAAGCGGGCCAATCTGATCCTCTACGATCTCGATCGCACGCTGGCCCTGATCAATGACAAGGAGCGTCCGGTGCAGATGGTGTTTGCCGGCAAGGCACACCCCAAAGACGAGCCAGGTAAACAAGTTATGCAGCGCATCGTTAACACTCGTTCCGACCGCCGCTTTAACCACCGAATTGTGTTCGTCGAAGATTACGACATCAACGTCTGCCGGCATCTCGTCCAGGGCGTCGACGTTTGGCTAAACACCCCGCGACGCCCGCTCGAAGCGTCGGGAACCAGCGGTCAGAAAGCAGTGCTCAACGGAGGGCTCAACCTGTCTATTTTGGATGGTTGGTGGGCCGAGGCCTACAATGGCGCCAATGGTTTTGCAATTGGCGACGGCAACGCCAACGTGTCGGACGAGGTTACGGATCGGCGTGACGCCGAAGCGTTGTATAACGAACTCGAAGAACGTGTGGTGCCGATGTTTTACGATCGCGACGCGGATGGTCTGCCACACGCCTGGATTGAATGGATGATGAACTCGATCGCCACCCTAGCCTGGCGATTCAGCGCGCACCGAATGGTGATGGATTACACCCGAGCCTGCTATGTACCCGCAGCGGGCGGTTTGAGTTGCGATTTTGGGCAAAGCTAAAGGCAGGGATCAGGGGTCAGATCAACTTCTTCACTTGACCACCAATCTCGGTCCCTTATCCCTGCTTAGCCCCTGCTCCCTGCTTAGTCCCTGGCCCCTGACCCCTCTTCCCTGACCCCTCTTCCCAGCTCCATGTCCGTTTCCACGTTTCTCGAAAAGCACTTCCGGCATTTCAATGCGCGTGAAACGCTGGACGCGGCCCGCGCCTACCGAGCTCACCTCGAAACGGGCGGCCAGATGCTCGTGGCCATGGCGGGTGCGATGAGTACCGCCGAGTTGGGGATCTCCTTGGCCGAGATGATTCGTACTGGCAAGGTGCACGCCGTGTCGGCCACCGCTGCGAACGTGGAAGAGGACCTGTTTAACTTAGTCGCACATGATCAATACAAGATGGTGCCGCACTACCGCGACCTGGCCCCGCACGACGAGCAAAAATTGCTGTCGCAACGCTTCAACCGGGTAACGGACACGTGTATCCCTGAGGATGCCATCCGGCACATCGAACGCCACCTGGTCGAGTACTGGCGTGAAGCGGGAGCAACAGGCCAGTCACACCTGCCATTTGATTACTTTCGGAAACTCGTCGCCAGCGGGCAACTCGAACCTCACTATCAAATCGGTCCTGAAGACTCGTGGGTCCTGGCCGCCTGCCAATGTCAGATTCCCGTGTTCTCGCCCGGTTTCGAAGACTCGACGCTGGGCAACATCTTTGCCGCCCGTGTGATGGACGGCACCGTTGCGACGCACGAAGTTATCCGTAGTGGCACCGCCCAAATGGAGAGTCTGGTCGGCTGGTACCTTGACACTTGTAAGACTTCCTCCATCGGGTTCTTTCAAATCGGCGGTGGCATTGCCGGTGACTTCGCGATCTGCGCCGTCCCGCTGATCATTCAGGATCTCCGGCGGGATGTGCCGCTGTGGTCCTACTTCGCACAGATCTCCGACTCCACAACGTCCTACGGGTCTTACTCAGGCGCAGTGCCGAATGAAAAGATAACTTGGTCGAAGCTGGATCGGCACTGCCCCAAATTTATGATTAACTCCGACGCCTCCATCGTCGCCCCGCTAATCTTTGCCTATGTACTGGGGCAATAAGTTTTGATCAGGGGCCAGGGATCAGAGTTCTCAATTGCAACCTGTCGCCTCCTAGCCTGCAGCCTGTGACAGACCACGAACCGGTCACGGCGAACTGGGACGGCTATACGGCAAGAAATAGTCTGGATAGTTGACCTCGCCTGTTTCGGCAATTCCCAAGCTCCGGCATTCTTCAATGTCACGCATTCGTCCACGACTGTTCAACAGTCCAAACGTGTCGGAAATCGTGACGTCGATCGTTCCAGAAAACAACACAGCCGTGCTTACGATATTGGCGCGCAACAGCTTCACAGCACCAGCTTCTCCCTGCGACACGACTTGTAGAGCGTTGGAGAACTGCAAAGGCAAGACTAACAGGGATCGACCGGGGCTGTTCGCCCTGACGCGGACACCGCCGGGCCCAAATGCCATGCTGACGTTTTCTGCTGGACGCAAATCTGGAGCGGCCAGGTCATCGAAAACGATGACGTCGTCGCGAAAAGGAAACTCGTCCAAGAGTATCTGCTCGAGAGCTTCCGGCGCGCCGGCAACCTGCCGTAGGTTGATGGGTGAGTATTGACCTAGGTTGGGTTCAGCCAACTCATACAAACGAAACACGACGCCGAACGTGTTGGTCTCGCTGGTCTGCAAGGACAGGTGTGGGTGGTCGATCTCCAGATCAGTGATCAAAAACCTGCAGCCGAGACAGGCCAACAGTTCGGGACGCAACTTAGTAACCAGCACAAAGTTCTTCATCTGATAATCGTGGCGGCGAGCCAGGGCACGACTAAAGAGAAAATACATCGGCGTCGTTGCCAACGTATTGTACTGCTCCAGTGTCGGGATCTTGTGCTTCCACAGCGCGGCCTGGTGCAGGCTGTGTGGCGCGATCCTCAAGTATTCTGTCCTGAGATTGATTAACTCTTCCGAGAACGGCGCATCATCCGGAACATCGAATTGTCGCGCTACCGGGCCGCCGGGAACGGCCACGAGCGTTGCGACTGATCCTGCAAATGAGTCACCGGGTGAAATCGCGATCTCGTCGATGAGCCGTTGCAGAATCGGCCCGGGTTGGCCGGGCATGACGGGTGTCGTCGCTTGGCCCGCTGTTACGGCGACCACGAACGCGCCTGCGCCCGCGGGTACCAACAAGGCGGCAAGGTACGTCAACGACTGCTTGCGTGGTCCTACTTTCGACGCAAACCAGCCGCGCAGCCTGGCTCCCGTGCCGGTCTCCAACCCTCGCAGCACGGCCAGCCAGGCTCCCAGCCAAAGGGCCAGGAGATAGATTGGGACGGCTCCGTGCTCAAAATAGGAAGGAGGTGGGCGGTTCCAAGCGACACCGCCGTAGACGTAATACAGACTGGCAGCGATCACCATTCCCAGCACAATCAGAACGGACGCCACCACACCCCGCTGCTGCCTTGAGCCGTAGACCAGCACCACGCAACAGGCTGCGATCAATAGCACGACCAGGCTGAACGAAAACGTGTTCTGCAATAAAAATGAAACGAATCGATCAAACCGTTGTATCTCGCCGCCGATCTCGTTGGGAAACACCTGACGCGCCGCGTAACCAGAGATCGCTTGGTAATAACGAGGGACACTGCAGGCCAACAGGGTGATCATACAGACGGTTAGTGCTAAAATTCGCCGCCAAAACGTCGCGCGGTCGGGACTCGCCAGCACGACGCCGCACGATACAATTCCTGCTGGAGCGAACAGCACCGGTGTGTGCAAAGGATCCGTAAGAACCGCATACAGTACGATGGCCGGCAGCGCCACGATGTTCCCGACAAGCCACCCGGTTGTAGTCCCACTGGAGATGCGCAGCAACGCAATTAGAAACATACTGCTCAATGCCGTTGTGATACCGAGAAACGGCCAGAGGGCGTAGAGATGCGAAAGGGAGAGTTGCTCAAAGAACAGAGTTGCCAGCGGTGGAAAGAAAAGGACCGAAGTGCACTGCGCGCTGATTAGGCTGAGCAATGGCGGCAACTCGAGGACACGCCCCAGCCAATACGTCGAGCAAGAGACGCAAATGGCTACCATGACGCACGACAAGAGCTTGGCCGTAAAGTCGTCAGCAACAAGACCGAATGGCCAGCAACCGGGGTGCAGCCACACACCCACGGGCTGGACCATCGTACCCATTCCCTCCACTGGGCTGAATACACTGAGGTCCCATGGCGTGGCAGCGTAATCGAACAACAGCTTGATCGATTCGATGATGCACTCCCCGTCATGTCCGATGTATAGTGTGTCTGGAGTTAGATATAAGGTGGCGGCCGTGAAATAGTAGAGTCCGGCGAAGCCAACCAGAAGTAAGCGGTTCGTCTTCATGCTTTCCATGGTTCTAAAAATCATATCCGGCGTTGCTCGATACGCTCGACTATACCCGAGTGCGCCGAAACTGCAGAGAGCCTTGGCCGCCAGACTCGGTGGCTCAACTTTGAGTCAAGGCAAGAATTGCCGGGCGGCCCTCGGCCCCAACCAACGGCGAACGGGAGGCCATCGCCGAAAGCCAATACGCGAAATCTTTGCAACGTCAGCAAACATCAGCCAGCTCATCGCGTCAGCGATACTCGGCTGTTGCTGCGTGGCAAGCATCGCTGTTGGGTCGGACCTCTCTCCACAAGC
>Ga0310121_10004465_pt1 | contig 12343 bp, 12 predicted proteins | sample CB27_Tmax_986_MG_FD_203504 | JGI IMG/M metagenome (GOLD analysis project Ga0310121, IMG submission 203504) | Marine microbial communities from Western Arctic Ocean, Canada - CB27_Tmax_986 | ecosystem: Environmental > Aquatic > Marine > Oceanic | place: Canada: Western Arctic Ocean | collected...
GAGAGCCGTCATGCCGACATCGGCATTAGCCTGCCAGGCACCGGTGAGCAACCGGCGGCACCCGTCTACCAGGATGGAAAAAAAGTACTTACCTTGCGAGGTAACGATATCGCAGTACAGTTTGTCGCTCTAGTCGAAAGATATGTTCAAGATAGATTTGGCTCCGATACCAGATCAACCCGGAAAGTCGACAAAACAACTATAGGGTAATCAATGCCGCAATGCATCAGGTAGTTAAAAAATATTCAGTCGGTGAAGCGCTGAAAAACCAGAGTTGCGTTGGTGCCACCAAAGCCGAAGCTGTTAGACATCACGGTATGTAGATCATCGACCTCTATGGCCTGTCGGACAATCGGAAAACCCAGCGCCTGCGGGTCCAGGTTTTCGATATTGATAGACGGAGCAAGAAAGCCTCCCTGCAGCATCAACAGGGAATAAATGGCCTCGTTGACGCCCGCCGCGCCAAGAGCATGTCCTGTCAGAGATTTAGTCGCGCTCAATGACGGGATCTTAGTGCCAAAAACCTCGCGGATTGCCTCCAGTTCTCGTATATCTCCCACCGGCGTGCTGGTGCCATGGGTATTGATGTAGTCCACAGGCTCTGTGACATCCTGGAGCGCCAGGTTCATGCAACGAACTGCGCCCTCTCCAGAAGGCTGAACCATGTCAACGCCATCGCCGGTGGCGCCGTATCCCACCAGTTCGGCATAGATCGTCGCCCCTCGGTGCTGTGCATGCTCAAGCGCTTCCAGCACCAGAACGCCACCACCTCCTGAGATAACGAAACCATCCCGATCAGCATCGTAGGCACGAGATGCCGTCTGAGGTGACTCGTTGTAGCGCGATGACATCGCCCCCATCGCATCAAACAGTACCGAGGTGGACCAATGCAGTTCCTCGCCACCTCCCGCAAAAACAATATCCTGCTTGCCCATTTGGATCAATTCCATGCCATTGCCAATACAGTGGGCGCTAGTGGAGCAGGCGGAACTGATTGAGTAGGAAACGCCCTTGATACCAAACGCTGTACCAAGGCATGCTGAGTTGGTGCTGCCCATGGTCCGGGTCACCATGTATGGTCCCACTCGCTTAACCCCTTTCTCGCGAAGCAGGTCTGCAGCGACGACAATGTTTTCTGGTGAGCCGCCTCCGCTACCAACTACCAATCCGGTGCGAGGGTTCGAGACATCGGTTTCAGTGAGTCCTGAGCCCTCGACAGCCTCGCGCATCGCAATATAGTTATAAGCAGCCGAACCGCCCATGAAGCGTTTGAGCTTGCGCTCAATTAACTGATCCAAATCGATATCTATACTGCCATGCACCTGGGAGCGAAAATTCAGATCACGATACTCATCGGCCAAAACAATCCCTGAACGCCCACAGCGCAACGATGCGGCAACCTCGCTGCAATTGTTTCCGATACTACTGACGATACCCATGCCGGTGATAACTACACGTCTCATTTTGTTGCAGCCTCTCCATCGGCATCGGTATCGGCATCGGCATCGGTATCGGTATCGGTATCGGTAAACAAGCCTACCCGAAGGTCTCGCCCGGTATAAATCGTACGATCATCGACTTCCACCTGGCCATCGGCGATACCCATGTACAGTCGGCGCATCACCACGCGCTTAAGTGAAACTCGGTAACGGACCATTTTGCACTGCGGGGTAATTTGGCCGGTAAAACGAATCGCGCCCGCGCCAAGTGCTCGCCCATGGCCCAAGCCCCCTTTCCAGCCTAAAAAGAATCCCACCAATTGCCAAAGAGCATCAAGACCTAAACAGCCAGGCATTACCGGGTCATGCTTAAAATGGCAATCAAAAAACCACTGCTGTGGGCTCAAGTCGAGCTCAGCCACTATCTCTCCCTTTCCGTATTCGCCACCTTCATCGGAAATCCGGACAATACGATCGAACATAAGCATCGGTGGCAGAGGCAATTGGGCATTCCCTGGCCCAAACATCCTGCCGTGCCCGCATTCCAGCAACTGTTCATGCGTGAAACTTGTCTGCATTGATCGTGCCCTGTTGTTGACGCCGCGTCGTCCGGTCTCGATTGAAGGCGCGGTGAGAATTGCTGGTTAACCCGGTTATCTCAGGGGAATTATAGCGAGTGCGTGCGAACGCCACACGAGCATCAAAACACTAGGCAGACTCAACGATCAATAAGTGCAAGCGCCGCGGTCCGTGGGCACCGTACTGGATGGTCTGCTCGATGTCACCGGTTTTTGAAGGGCCTGTAATGAGGTTGACCACCCGGACGGCAGCATCCTCCCGATTGCGCAGAAGCGTCCAGGCATCTTCCTGGTGACGGACGATGCGGGCGCTGTCAACAACCACAATATGGTCTTCAGGTAAAAAGTTGTGTGAAGTAGGCGTACTGGGCCCAGAACACAGCACAACCGTTCCCGTCTCAGCAATCGCCGCAAAGGCTTCACTGACCGCGACCTGAGTGTGCTGATCCGCACTCTTGAAATAGGTAAATACCTGAGCCGACCATTGCACCGCATCAAGTAAGGGTCCAGCGCCCAGATACAACTGCGGATCAACCTGATGAGCGCCAATGTGGCGGAGCACGGCACCTTCGAGATCTTGTGCTGTCACCCGCTCATAGGTGCCATGGACTGCGACATGCTTTTGACAAAAGCGGTTGAGCAGTTCGTCTTCAAACTGTGGCTGAGCCTTTGGAGTAGAGGACTCAATGCGTGCTTTCAGTTCATTCATACGCAAGGGTGTTCGCGGCTCACCGCCGGTCAGGGCGCTGCGGATGTTGGCGAGAATCTGAGTGCGGGCCTCAGTCATGACTTGCCCTTTCGCGAATGCCACTGACGGATAAAAGAACGGCCAGCGGGTGTTGGGAAATCACGACTGTCGGTCCAACCACCGGCAAAGGGAATGTGTTCAAGTGCGCCTCGACGGCGCCCGCGCCAGTGCATCAGCCACAGCGGCAAAGCCATCAATCCCTGATACAACCTCGGCCGAGTCGCAAACCAAGCCCAGGCTCGCACTAAAAACCTTCCGAACAATGGCGTCAGTCGACGCCGATACTGCTCAAGGCGATGTTTGAGCAACAGATCCGACAAAGGTATGCGTACCGGGCAAACCGCCTTGCAGCGCCCGTTCAAAGTGCAGGCATTAGGCAAATCAACCGAATCGTCAAAACCATTAAGTAAAGGGGTAAGCACCGACCCCATAGGTCCGGAGTAGACCCAACCATAAGCGTGTCCACCGATCGCGCTATAGACCGGGCAATGGTTCAGGCAAGCCCCGCAGCGGATACAGCGCAACATAGACCGATAGTCTCCACCCAGCATGGTAGAGCGGCCGTTATCCAACAAGACCACATGGTAGGCATCAGGGCCTTCGCTGTCGGTATCTTGGCGTGGCCCAGAATACAGCGAGGTGTAGGCCGACATTTCTTGCCCGGTGGCGCTGCGCGCGAGTACTCGCAACAAAACCGATAAATCATCCAGCGAGGGAATCACTTTTTCGATCCCTGCTGTCACAATCTGTACCCGAGGCAGGGAACTGGTCAAATCCCCATTACCCTCGTTGGTCACGATAACATTTGCTCCGGTTTCCGCCACTAGAAAGTTGGCTCCGGTGATCCCCACATCAGCCGTGACAAAAGTGCCCCTCAGTACACTGCGAGCTTCATTGACCAAAGCCTCGCGCTGCGTCACCCGGTCGGTGTAGCCAAGCTTGCTATGGTGTTCATGAAAGAGCTCAGTAATCTGCTCACGGGTCTTGTGTACCGCTGGGGCAATAATATGACTGGGCGTCTCCCCTGCCAGTTGGACGATGTATTCTCCTAAGTCGGTTTCAACCACCTTCAGGCCGGCGGCCTCAAGTGCCGCGTTGAGGTGCATTTCCTCCGAAACCATCGACTTGCCTTTGGTTACCACCTGCGCATTAGCCTCTTTGCAGATATCTGCAACGATCTCGCAGGCCTCTTCAGCGGTGCGGGCCCAGTGCACCTGGCCGCCATTTTCAATCACCTTCTGTTCGTACAGTTCGAGGTATCCATCAAGATTTGCCAGCACATGGTCCTTAATGTCACGGGCTGCATCCCGAGTCTCATCAAATTCCGGTAACGCGGCCATCGCTTCAAGGCGTTTATCAACAAAACCGCCGCGGGCTTTACCCATAGCCTGTTGCAGATTACTATCGCGCAAGGCACGTGTTGTACGCTCACGAAACGCTACTTTCTGGCTGGCAACAGCGCTCATGAGTCAGATTCTCCTTCGCCGATCGCAGGCCCGTCGGTCATTCCAGCAAGCACTTCAGCTACATGAAAAACCCGGACCGGAGCACCTTCACGGCACAGGCGACCGGCGATATTGAGCAGACAGCCTAGATCTCCACCGAGCAAGGTATCGACCCCACTGTGACCGATATTGGCGCATTTATCACTGACCATCCGGGTGGAAATATCAGGATACTTGACGCTAAATAGCCCTCCAAAACCACAACAGACGTTGTTCTCGTTCATTTCCTTGAGTTCCAAACCCACGACACTGGCCAGCAGTTGCCGCGGCTGATCGTGGATGCCAAGTTCCCGTAACCCTGAACAGGAATCATGGTAACTGCAAACACCGTCGTAGGCGGCTTCCACCTGCTGCAACTCCATGACCTCGACCAGGAAGCTTGTCAGTTCCCAGGTTTTTGCCGCTAATGCGCGAGCTCGCCCAGCCCAGAGTGCATCATTACGGAAAAGCTCTGGGTACTTGTGGCATATAGTGTCAACACAGGAACCTGAAGGGGCGATGACGTAATCATCCTGGGCAAAGGTTTTGATCACCGTTTTCGCGATTGCGATTGTGCTGGCACTGTCCCCACTATTGAGCGCAGGCTGTCCGCAACAGGTCTGTCCACGTGGCACTCGGACTGTGCAACCAGCCTGCTCCAGCAGCGCCACCGCCGCAAAACCAATCTGGGGGCGAATAAGATCGGCCAGGCAGGTAACGAACAGTCCAACCTGGGTCGATGTTTTAATTTTATCGGAATTCATTGATAACTTATCCCGTTGAGTCGGTCGGCACTGTACCATTCACATCATCCTTTCACCATCGCTGGGATGTTTGTGCAGCAGTAACCAATAGATTAAACCCCTGCTATCCGTTGTTACGGTGGACAGACCAACAAAACCCGTGAACCTAAAAAATATCAGAAACCATCCCGAGATCCTGCTGCTGCTGATGGCGGGTGCCGTGCCGCTGAGCTTCGCCACCTGGCAAGCACTACTAAACAACTTTGCGATCGAGCGTGCCGCATTCACCGGGATTGAGATCGGTGTGCTGCAAAGCCTTCGGGAGATACCCGGATTCCTGGCATTTGCCGTGGTTTTCCTGCTATTTCTACTTCGAGAACAATCCATTGCGTTGATCTCGCTGGCGCTGCTAGGGGTGGGCACCCTGATTACCGGATTTTTCCCAAATGTCCTGGGTCTATACATCACTACGGTCATCATGTCTGTGGGCTATCACTACTATGAGACCATCCAAACTTCCCTGTCGCTACAATGGCTGGATAAGGATAAAGCGCCTGAGGTGCTGGGGCGCATCATTGCGGTGGGCGCTTTCACCTCGATTGTAACCTTCGGCATGATCTGGCTGGCGTTTGATCTGGCTAGTCTGGGCTTCACTGCGGTCTACGCGCTCGGTGGTGCGGCCACGGTGCTGATTGCTCTGATCTGTGCTGTGTCTTTTCCGCAATTTCCCGCCAAGATTCGCCAGCACCGGCACATGGTTCTGCGCAAACGATACTGGCTGTACTACGCCCTGACCTTCTTGTCCGGCGCACGGCGGCAGATATTTATCGTTTTTGCCGGCTTTCTGATGGTCGAGAAGTTCGGCTACAGTGTCGCCGCCATCTCTGTCCTGTTCCTGATCAACGCCACATTGAATATGCTGTTTGCCTCACGCATTGGACGACTGATCGGAATTGTGGGGGAAAGAGCGGCATTGGTCTTTGAGTACACTGGCTTGGTGATCGTGTTCATCGCCTACGCTTTCGTCAATAATGCAGAACTGGCGGCCGGACTGTATATCGTCGACCATTTCTTTTTTGCCCTGGCAATTGCCATCAAGACTTATTTTCAAAAAATTGCTGATCCAGCTGATTTTGCCTCCAGTGCCGGGGTCGCTTTCACAATCAACCATATCGCGGCGGTGATCCTGCCGGTGGTACTCGGGATACTCTGGTTGAACTCGCCGGCGACGGTATTTCTTGTCGGCGCCGCTCTGGCTGGGCTGTCGCTATCGCTATCGCTGAACATCCCTCTCAAACCCGCCCACGGCAATGAAGTAATTATTGGACAATGGGGTATCGCTGGCGTAAACCGGACTCCTGCCGAGAAATAGCGGGTCTGGTTTAGGAAGTCAATTCCTGAACACTCTTAGACGAGGGAAGAGTCTTCAAATGGATATGCAGTTCGAGCGGCACCTGGCTCACCAGCGTTCCTGCTGCAAAGTGGAAGAACTCCTGGCGGCAGGCCACCACCTGGTGCAGCATGACTGGCGCGCACCGGGCGAAACCAGATCAGGTGATCAACACTGCCCCCGAACGGGCATCTATACAACGCCAATGGCAACGGGAGAGTTCCATCTGAATCCCCGCCAATTTACCCCCGAGCGACACGATCATCGGCCCATGACCTGAACGCAGAGTTGTTCTAACCGCACTAAAACAGTCAGCTGGAATGGCGGTATTTGTCTTTTCCTCTCCGACCGATTGGCCTCTCGACCCACTAAAGGCAGACCCTGGTGCCTGAATCAACATGGTCAGGTGCAAGGGGTATTCATTTGATCGCCTTCATGAGCAGTGCAACGTACAAAGTGATTGGGAAAGGTTCGACAACAATTACTGAGGTCGTGGAGGACTTGTTTGCCCTCACCGGTTTCGCATACCGGTCTTGCCCAGCAGTCCCAGAAAGGTTCCGTAAAACTTTCGCGGTGTATGTGCTCGATCAGTATCGTCCAGCCACTACGGGCGCAATACTCAAGTTGGCCCTGGATCCGTTCAGGATCTAAGATCACCCTAAGACGAAAGACCCCGGCTCGCTGCAACAGCGAAACCATTTGGCTTAAGACGTTAGTGTGGCAAACAGGACTGGCAGTTTTTCCGGAAGTCGCGCCACTTGGTCGACGATGGTATAGCGGCTAGCGCCGAAAATCCGACGTACATAATCATCTGCATTGGGATCTAAGGTCAGGCAGTAACTCTGGATTCCTGAACGATGCAATTCCTCCACGGCCTTGCGTGCATCGTGGCGTAGATGCTGTGGGTCACGTTCGTCTATATCTGCTGGTTCGCCATCGGTGACCAGCAATAGCAGCTTGCGGGTCTGGCTCTGTCGCTGCAGGTGCGTAGCTGCGTGGCGCATGGCAGCGCCCATCCGGGTAGATAGTCCACCACGCATACCTGCCAGGCGCGCCTTGACCCGGTCATCGAAGCGTTCATGAAAATCCTTGAAGCGGAAATAACGTACGTCGTGGCGACCATCAGAGGCGAAGCCATGGATCGCAAAAGGATCACCTACGCCGGTGATCGCTGTCGCAACCAGTGCGCAGGCTTCGCGCGTCAGTTCAAGAATGGTCTGCCCGGTGCCGCTCACCAGGTCACCGGTAGACTTCGACAGGTCCAGCAGGACAACGATAGCAAGATCTCGGTTTTTCACAACATAACGCATAGTGACCCGTGGGCTGGGAGTCTCGCCCATTCGCATCGCGATCATCGCGTCCACTGCGGCATTAAGGTCTATCTCATCTCCATCTTCCATGTTGCGCTCACGGGTAATACCCTCGGGCTGCAGTAGGTCGATGATCCGCCGTATCCGTGCCGTGACCGGGCGATGCTTAAGCAGGATCGCGTCGATCGTCTCCGATGATCCTACTGGTTGACGCCTTTCGTAGACGGTGGCCCAGTCTGGACGAGAGAGCTGCACGTGGTAATCCCACTCCGGGTAATGAAAGGGATCGGATATCGGCTCAGTGCCCTCCAGTTCGTTGATAGTGCAAGCTTCCTGGTCCAACCAGAACGGTGTGCTGAGGCGCCATACCTCCTGCGCATCATCACCGGCATTCTCGCAATCAAGCGTGTTGGCCATTTCCATCACCGAGACATTCCGTTGTACCTGTACGGGCACATGGTCGCGTAGACCACCTCCTTCACTGAATGCCGTATCTTCAAACGCCCAAACAACCCGGTTATCATCCCGATAGGGGATGCGGATGTTCTCAAGAATACGCAGACTAGGAACCTCACGGCGGGCAGCGAACAAATTGAATAACTGTAACCCCAGGTGCCAGGAAAACTGCGGGTTATCTCGGTTATGGGCAATCTGCAGGTGAAATTCACGAATAATGGCAACAAGTTCAGTATCGTTCGTCTCGACAGTGGGATCGCGCAGCATCAACGCCGCATGCTCCAGGATGACGAGGGCCGGATGTTCAGGCACGCTGTCATGCTCCAGCGATAATAAAGTTCGCCACAGGCGTCCCAAACCTGGGAATTCCGCCACAGCGCAGTATTCAACTCGCGCGTCTTCTATCAGACCGATAAAAAACATCTGTGCTGGGCTCAGTTCCTGAGAGTCGATCGCCACAGGGCTGTACACCAGGTGCGCTGCACAATGGGTGGCGGTCGCGCGGAACAGTTCCAGGCCGGTTATACCGCTCACATCGTCGACCGCATCGGGCAAGTGCAACACCCGCGCATCAATAAAAGGCCGGAAACCTGGAGCATCGGCCTCGGCTGGGCGAAGGTAGAAATCCCTTGCCCAGAATGCTCGCAGGAAAAAATTGAGCTTGCGCTGCACATCGATAAACAGCGTGCCATGGCGCTGCTGACGCAACATGGCCACACTATCGGGCGTCGCAAGATCAAAATAAGCAGCCAGATTGGTCAAATCCCGGCGATGAGCGCGGGCCCCAAAGTCAGCCCAGCGACGTAGGCCACCGAGGTTCAACTTGGACAGCAGTTCATCAATGTGCGTGAACATGGGCCGTAAGCCACGTGGCGCCTTAGCGCAGAGTTGATGCACAAACTGCAAATAGCGTCGGACCAGATCAATATCCCCTAGGCGCCGTGCCACAATCGGCATACTGGCAAATAACAAACTGATGACCGCGCCAGAGGTCATCGAAGAAAGCTTCATAGCCGCTTCGAGGGCATCGGGAATGATGTCCTCACCAACTTCCCGAGCTACCAGTGGGATTTGCTCCAACCAATTGATCACCAACTCGGGGCCCCGCCCTAATTCGGCCAGGGCGCGCGCGGCCTCCAGGTAGTTGTGCAGACCAGCAGGCGACATCTGCCGTGCGGCCTCATGGAGCAACCCATCGAGTGTGTCGCGAAGTTGGGGTACCGCGCCCTCAAGCAAGGTCTGGTAATCATCGAATTCGCGAGTCATGGGATCAACATCGCCGCATCAAGTTTCTCTGGTAGGCAATATCCAAGACAGCACTCGTTATATGCACTCGGCAATCGCGGCCTATCTTTGCGCCGGCGAGAGCGCTCACTCAAAGAAGGTATTTACCGCAGCATCAAGCGTATCACGCATGTCGGGGTCATCCGTCAACGGGCAGACCAAACTCATACTACATGCCGCAATGGGTTCCACGCCCTTAGCAATCAGTTGCCCCGCATAAACCAGTAACCGGGTAGAGATGCCCTCATCCAGGCCGTGGCCCTTCAGGTTGCGGGCACGTTGTGCGACCTGCACCAGCTTGCTGGCAATACCAAGGTCGACTCCTGCTTCACGCGCGACAATTTGGGCTTCAACATCCGCTTTTGGATAATCGAAATCCAAACCGGCGAAACGTTGTTTCGTAGACTGCTTAAGATCCTTCATTAAGCTCTGGTAACCGGGATTATAGGAAATGACCAACTGGAAATCGGGATGCGCAGCTAATTGCTCGCCCTTTTTATCCAACGGCAAGATCCGACGATGATCAGTGAGGGGATGAATCACGACGGTCGTGTCCTGACGGGCTTCAACTATCTCATCAAGATAGCAGATAGCACCGATACGTGCCGCCAGGGTAAGCGGACCATCCTGCCAGCGTGTGCCCTCCTTATCGAGCAGGAAACGGCCAATCAGGTCAGAAGCTGTCATGTCCTCGTTACAGGCCACCGTGATCAGTGGCCGGGACAGGCGAAATGCCATGTACTCGACGAAACGTGATTTACCACAGCCAGTCGGCCCTTTAAGCATGACTGGCATGCGCACACCGTAGGCCGCCTCGTAGAGCTCTATCTCACGCCCTACACACTGGTAGTAAGGTTTCTCGGTAATTCGGTAAGGGCCACTATCGAGCATATTTTAGTTTGCCTAGATTGATCGCCAGCAAGTCCGGACCAGGTGATACCAGTTTAGACTGTAATCGGGCCCCGGAAAATTACCATAGCGGTGCCTTGCGATTGCGCATAGTTGTCGTAACCAACCATCCGGACATGATGCCCTGGATTCGCTGTATGGCAAGCCTTCGATTCATCCAGGATGGTGTCAACATCAGTCTCACCGAACATCGGTAATTTCCACATGTACCAGTAATGATCGAACGCGTTTTCCGGTTCAGTATGCTCAATCGCCGGATTCCAGCCGCGGGCCACGATGTACTCAACCTGCTTGCGAATCGCTTCATCATCCAACGCAGGAAGATACGAGAATGTTTCGAATTTTCGGCTTTGTGGGTCAGACAGGCGTGAGGCGTAATCTTGCATTTCACTCATGATGTATTCCTGGGGTTTGAATGGTTCAATCGATTATCGATGTACGACGTCGAGCTTGTCGACGGTGTCGAATTCAAATTTAATCTCTTTCCAGGTCTCCATGGCCGCTGCCAACTCTGGACTGGACTTGGCTGCCTGGCGTAGCACCTCACCTCCGCGTTTCTCGAGATCCTCATTACCGTTGATATTGCGGTCCTGAACACAGGCTTCCAACGCCACACGGTTGGCGGCCGCGCCCGCCGCATTGCCCCACGGGTGACCCAGGGTGCCCCCACCGAATTGGAGTATCGCGTCATCTCCGAAAATGCTTACCAAGGCAGGCATGTGCCAAACATGGATACCACCAGATGCCACTGCGAAGACGCCGGGCATGGAACCCCAGTCCTGATCAAAGAAAATGCCACGACTACGGTCTTCCTTGATATACCTTTCGCGCAACAGATCGATCCAGCCTAAGGTTGCTTCACGATCGCCTTCTAACTTACCCACTACAGTTCCAGTATGCAGATGATCCCCCCCCGAGAGCCGCAAAATCTTTGCCAGAACTCGAAAATGGATGCCGTGTTTTGGGTGACGATCTAACACCGCATGCATCGCACGATGGATATGCAGCAACACACCATTATCACGACACCAATTTGCTAGCCCGGTGTTGGCACAGAATCCACCCGTTATGTAGTCATGCATAATGATCGGCGAACCCAACTCCTTGGCATACTCGGCTCGTTTGTACATCTCCTCGGGCGTCGGCGCCGTTACGTTCAGGTAGTGGCCTTTGCGCTCCCCGGTCTCACGCTCGGACTTATGGATGGCCTCCATAACAAAGTCGAATCTCTGGCGCCAGCGCATGAATGGCTGCGAGTTGACGTTCTCGTCATCCTTAGTGAAATCCAGTCCGCCGCGCAAACATTCGTAGACGGCTCGACCGTAATTTTTTGCCGACAAACCCAACTTGGGTTTTATCGTACAGCCGAGCAATGGACGGCCATATTTATTCATGATGTCGCGCTCCACCTGGATCCCATGCGGCGGTCCACCGCAGGTCTTAACATATGCGATTGGAAAACGGATATCTTCTAGACGCAAGTGACGAAGCGCCTTAAACCCAAACACGTTGCCGACCAGTGAGGTAAATACATTCACCACAGACCCTTCCTCGAAGAGATCAATTGGGTAAGCAATAAAGGCATAGAATGACTCATCATCGCCTGGTACGTCCTCAATCGCATAGGCCCGCCCCTTGTAATAATCAAGGTCAGTCAATAGATCCGTCCAGACCGTAGTCCATGTACCTGTCGATGACTCAGCTGCCACCGCAGCAGCCGCTTCCTCGCGTGGCACACCTGGCTGAGCCGTAATTTTGAAACAGGCTAAAAGATCGGTGTCCGCGGGCGTGTAGTCGGGCATCCAATAGGTTTCCCGATACTCCTTAACTCCGGCCTGGTAATTCTTGGTTGACATCAAAAGTGCCCTCGCAGCGGTTCGGATGAGTTACTTTTCCCGATTAAACTCGGGTCGGCAGACAGAATACTCCGACTAAACTATAAGTAACACTAATTTATAGTAATACAGTGAATCAGATAAACCTGATGTCTAAATCGAGAGAA
>Ga0310121_10004467_pt1 | contig 12341 bp, 17 predicted proteins | sample CB27_Tmax_986_MG_FD_203504 | JGI IMG/M metagenome (GOLD analysis project Ga0310121, IMG submission 203504) | Marine microbial communities from Western Arctic Ocean, Canada - CB27_Tmax_986 | ecosystem: Environmental > Aquatic > Marine > Oceanic | place: Canada: Western Arctic Ocean | collected...
TGGTCGACGAACACGAGCGGCCGCTGTTCCCCGACCCGGCCCTCGAAGATCCTGCCCTCGAAGACCCCCGCCAGGCATGAGGCCGCAACCGATGACCCGACCGCACCCCTCGCAACTCGCGATTCCCTTCGGCGCCCAACACGCCGAGGCCCGTTCGACCCTCGTCAACGCCCTGGGCCGCCTCGAACTCGACTATCGCCTGCGCGAGCTCGTGCTATACGTGCACGACGTCGCACGCGGCGACGGTCGCCTCGTGCGAACCTACAACCAGCTCGCCGCGAGGTTCGACTGCAGTCGCTCGGCCGCGATCCGCCTCGTCGGCCGAGCCCTCGAGCGCGAGCTGATCGTGAAGGTCGAGCTGCGCTACGTGAGCGGCGGTCAACGGGCGAACGAGCTCGCGATCAACTGGGCCGAGGTGCGTTCCCTCGCCGGCCTGGGCTCGCCGGCCGCCGTCGACGCTACCCCCCCGTCGCGTGACGCTACCCCCCAGTCGCGTGACGCTACCCCCCCGTCGCGTGACGCTACCCCCTATAAGGAATATAATCCCTCTAATAATCCCTCTAATAATCCCTCTACCACCTGGGCGGGCGTGGGGGATATTTTACGCGGGCACGGGATCGCGGCGGCCGACGCGTGCGTCGAGGCCGCCAGGCGGGCCGAGGTGACGCCCGAGCACGTCGCGGCCTTGGTATCGTTCTACGACGAGCGGCGGCCCGCGTGGGGGCCTGGTGCCCTATACCAGCGAATCCGACGGGCGACCCCCGGCGAGGACGCTCGCGACCCGGCGACCTGGCCGCGTGCCGATCCCGAGGCCCTGGCGGCCGCCCGGCTGCGACACGATAAGCACGAACAACGCCGCCGCGACGAGTCGGCCGCCCTCGCCCGCCAGGCGTCCGCCGCCGAGCAGGCCCGCCTCGCCGCCCTCGAGCTCGTGCACGGCCCGGCCCTCGACGCCCTCGACCGCCTCGAGCTGCTCGACCTGGTCGACCAGGCGTTCGGCGTCGAGGCGACCGCCTGGCGGCGCCAGGTGACCGGCGCCGGCCGCCCTCGTCAAGTGCTGCGCGACGCCCTGCTCGAACACCTGGCGGCCCCCGATCACCCCGTAACGTGACCCCCTGCGACGAAAGGCAAACTATGAACGCAACGACAACGAACACGAGCAACGGATCGGCGGCCGGCACCCGTACGCGTGTCGTGCTGACCGACGGCGAAAAGTTCGCCGTGTGGCAACAGCTCGAAAAAGATCGCGACTGGATCAAGCGCACGCGCCCGACGCGTGTCGCCCTGGTGCGTCGCTACCAGAAGCAGCTCGACAAGTTCAACGACAATCACCTCGCGGCCGCGCTGGTCGCCCTCAAGATCAAGCTCGAGGGCAAGCGATCGGCGACCCGTGACGAGCTCGCCGATCGGGTCGCGACCCTCGAGCTCGTGCTGCTCGACGTCTGCCAGGCGATCGGCAAGCCGGGCCTCGCCCGCACGCTCGGCGACGCGCAGAAGATGCTCGGCCTTGAAAATGAGGCGACGCCGTGATGATCGCGACCGAACACCTCGCGAGGGCGATCGCCCTCGAGCTGCACCAGGTCGGGCAAGAGGTGACGCCCGACGAGGTGCTCGCCGACGCGGCCCGGTCGGCCCGCAATTCGGACCCGCCAGGCGTGTCGCAGGTGTTCGTGCTGCAGGGCCGGCTGATCGGATTGCGGCACGCCCGCCGGGCGGCCGCGTATCGAGCGCGCGCACTTGCGGCAAGGCCCGTACGGCCGGCGGCCTGGGTCGCGACGTTCGTGCGGCGCCTATTCCGACGGGGTGCAAATTGACAATCCCGCTCTCGCTGCAAACGCCTAGGCAAAAGTTCCGCGATTACCAGGCGCGGCCGTCGCCGGACCTGCGCAACGAACTGGTCGAGCAATTTCTGCCGATTGTCGGCCGCCTGGCCGAACACTACGCGATCAAGACGCCGCACCCTCGCGACGACCTCGAGCAGGCGGGAGCCCTCGGCCTGCTGCGTGCGGTCGAGCGATACGACCCCGATCGAAAGACGCCGTTCGTGCGTTTCGCCGTCAAGCGAGTGCGCGGCGCGATGCTCGACGAGCTACGCCGGGCCGACCCTCGCGGCCGCACGCTGCGCACTCACTCGACTGACCGGGCCGCCGCCGAGGTCGAACTGATGATCGAACTCGGGCGGCCGGCGACCGACGACGAGGTGATCGACCGCCTCGGCTGGTCGCACGAGGTGCTCCTGACCTCGCTCGCCGCCGACGCTATTAAGGATGCTCCCGAGCCGACCGTCGAGTTCGTCCTCGACAACCTGGTCGCCGCGCAACCCTGCCCCACAATGACACGCCGCGACCAGTTCGCCGACGTGGTCGACTTGTCTCGAGGGCTCGGGTTCGAGGATCGCCTGATCGTCGTTCTCTACTCGCTCGGCGGGCACACGCAAGGCGAGCTCGCCGCGATTGTCGGAGTAACAGGACACCGCGTTTCGCAGATCCTCAAAAGTGCGCACCGCGACCTCGGCCGTCAGATCATGCGCCGCCGCCGCCTGGCGACCCCTGCCGATTAACTAATAAGCCCCCCCCGCACCCGAAAGGCCCCCTATGGTCAACGCACTCACCTCGACCTGGCGCACCCTGCTCGATCGACTGCGCGAGCCCTCGACGTTCGCCGGCCTGGCGGCCCTCGCGATGCTCGTCGGCGTCACCGGCAAGCAGTTCGACCTCGGCGTCGACGCGATCACGCACGCCGCGAACGCTGTCGCCGCGATCCTCGCCCTCGTCGCTATGTTCAAACGCGAGCAGGGCAACCCGCGATCTGATCAATTATGAGCGTGCCCGAACATACGCTGACAGTCGACGAGATCGTCGCGCAGCTCACCCGCACCGGATGGCTCGACCCTGGTGCCCGCGCCGAGGGCGGCGCCCTCGTGACGCTGCTCGGCCGTTTCCAAAATTGGCACGGGCTCAAGCCCGACGGATGGGTCGGCCCGCAAACGGCCCGCACGCTCACCGCGCCGCGATTCTGCGCGCACCCCGATCGAGTCGCTCAACGCTCGCGAATCTGTAAATGGAAAAAACGCGAGCTGACGTTCGCCGTCGTCGACGCGTTGCCGAATATCGGCCTGGCCGACCTGGTCGACGTGCACGTCGCCGCCTGGGCCGCCTGGTCGAGCGTGTGCGACTTGCGGTTCGCCTATACAACGAACGACCGCACGGCCGACATCACGCACGCGGCCGGCCGGATCGACGGCCCGAACGGCACGCTGGCCTGGTCAGAACTCCCCTGTTCGGGCCGCGACGATCGGCTCGCGCAACGCTACGACGCGGCCGAGCGGTTCGTGATCGGCGACGCCCGGCCCGGTCAGATCGACCTTTTGATCGTCGCCAAGCACGAGGACGGGCACGCGATCGGATTACCGCACCTGCCCGGCCGCGCGCTGATGGCGCCGACGTACGACCCGACGACGCCCGACCCGATCACGCCCGACGTCAAGGCGGCCGTCAAACGCTACGGCCGCCCGGCCGAACCCGACCCCGACCCCGCCGCCGACCCCGCCGACCTATCGGTCGAGGTGCACGACCAGGCGGGTAACCGTTTCGCGGGCACGATCGCCCGCGTGCCGAACTGATCCCGATCATGATCCCGATCGCCCTCGCCCTCGTGCTCGCCTCACCCGCCGCCGAGCGGGTCGCGACGCCGCGCGAGTTCGTCGTCGAGGCGCTCGCCGACGCGTTGCAACTCGACCCGACAGTCGCCCGCGACGTGCGCTACCTCTCGCCCTCGCCGTGGTGGAACGAACTCGAGGCGGCCGTCGTCGACTACACGATCAACGCGGCGATCGCGACTGCGGGCTATATTGTGCCGATCGAACGCACCGCCGGCGGCCGCCTGGTGCGCCTCGACTTCGCTCGCCTGGTGCCCGAGCTCAAGGCCCGCGAACGGGTGCTCGCCGTGTTCGACTCGCTCGCGGCCCTCGATCCTTATTACCATGTGCCCGGCGTCGGCGCCGCCCTGCTCGGCCCGCACCTCGACCAGGCGGCCGCCCTCAAGCTGCTCGAGGTCACGGGCTCGTCGGGCGGGATCTATCGGGCCGACTGGTTCGTCGTGAAGGCCCTCACGACCCTCGACGGCGGCGTATATTATTCATTGCGAGGAATCGCCCGCACGCCGGCGGGCGGCGCGAGTGCGCAGGTCGCGTTTTTCTCTCAATTCGGCCTCGACGAGCAACTCGCCAAACGCCTCGACGGCGATCAACGGGTCGCGATCCTGCTCTCGGGCGTGACCGGCAAGCCCCGCCGCGTCGACCGCTATCAAGGGCTCGTCGGCCGGCACAATACGGGCGCCGTGTGGATTACCCGCGACATACGCGACGGCGACCTCGACGTCGATCAACACCCGTTTTACAACCTGCTCGCGTTCGACGACGCGGCCCGCGAGGTAATCGCAGAAATGCCGAACGGCCTGCACGCGTTCGCCCTGTTCGACGACCGGGGTGCGCTGATCGACAGTGTGCCCGACGACGTCGCCCGCGATCACCGCGTCCCCGCGCCGTTCTCGGCCCGCCTACAACCGGCGATCGGGTGCGTGCGTTGTCACGGGCCGACGGGCGGCCTGATCGACGCCCCGAACGACGTCAAGCGACTGCTCGCCGGCCGCCTCAACGTGATCGACGACGAGGGCGACACGTCGCTCGACCGCGACCAGGCGGTCGCCCGCCTGGTCGGGCTCTACTCTGGCGATTTCCGCCGCCGGCTCGACCTGGGTCGCGCAGACTACGCCGAGGCGGTCGCCAGGTGCACGGGCGGCCTCGAGGTCGCCGAGCTATCGGCCGGCGTCGCCCTGTTCTACGGCCGCGAATTCTATCAGCTCGTCACCCCCCGCCAGGCGGCCGCCGAGTGCGGGCACCTGGTCGCCGAGGATGACCTGCCCGCCCTGTTCGAGCCGTACAAACGGGCCGGCCCCGTAGATTTTACCATCGGCGCGCTAATGCTAGGGCAGCCTGTGCGCCGATTAGATTACCAGCGAGTATTCGCCGACCTGGTTCTCGAGCTCACCGACACAAGGCCCTGACGTTATGCCCCGCCCCTCGCCGCGAACCTGCTCGACCGTCGCGATTGTGCTGCTCGCGTGTGTGCTACACCCGCCCACGGCGGCCGCCGGCCGCCGTGGCGGGTGCTCTATCAACGACTGTTCGCACGTCGAGCGGATCGTCGACCGTGACCGCGACGTGTTCGTGTTCAACAACGTGACGACCTCGCCGATCGCCGCGCAGGGCGCGACCGCCTACACGTTCGACGACGTGCGGGCCGACTACGCGGTCGATCTCGACGGGCACCTCGGGCGCCTGCTGGCGATCGTCGAAGGCGATCAACGCGGCTATCGCGAGCTCATGCTGTCGACGGCAGGCCTGCTCGCCGTGCAGGGCAGCAATCAGGCCGACGTCGCGCGGATTCTCGCGCAAGGCGTGGCGGCCGAGCGGATTCTCGCGCCCGTCGTCGACGCCCTGCGACCGCAAACGTCGAACACCTGGGGCGTGATCGTGACGCCCGACGGCGACCCGCGTCGCCTCACCGACGACGAGCTCGCGGGCCTCGGGCGCCGTGACTATTTCCCCGGAAATGACGAGCCGACCGCCGACACGTTCGCCGGCGTGATCTCGTCGCGTTGCGCCGCGTGTCACGGCGGCCGCGACCCGGCCGGCGGCCTCGACCTGACCGACCCGCGCACGATCGGCCCCGACCAGGTCGAACGCCTGCTCGCGCGGATCGTGCACACCGACCCGGCGAAGCAAATGCCGCAAGCACCTGACGGCGGGCCTGGCGAACCGCTGTCGATCAACGAGCGGGCGCCGTTTTATCGCCAGCTCAACACCCTAAGAATGAGGTGATCCTATGAAAATGCTATCTATTATTCTGCTCGCCGTTGCGACGTCGTTCGTCGTGGTCGACACGGTCGACGCCGGGTGCGGCGGCCGTTCTGACTTCCGAGGCCGCCGCGACTTTCGCGGGCGTTCGGATTTTCGCGGGCGTTCTGACTTTCGCGGCGATCGGTTCGAGTTTCGCCGCTCGCGTATTGTCTGCGACCGTTTCGGCTGTTTCCGTTTAAACTGACACGAGGTGCGGCGCGTGTGGCTCGACCCGATTTCACATACCTCGCGACGGTTCGCCGCGTCGTTGACGGCGACACGATCGATTTCGACGTCGACCTCGGGTTCGGCGTTGGCGCCCGAATCCGCACGCGGATCGTCGGCGTCGACGCGCCCGAGACGCGACGAGGCGACCCGGCCGAACGCGAGCGAGGCCGCCAGGCGACCGCGTTCGTCGAGCAGTTCGTGCTCGAGTTCGGCCCCGACTTTGTCATCAAGACCCGCAAGGCCGACGGGTTCGGGCGCTGGCTCGCCGAGGTCGTCGGGTTCGACCCGGCCGGCGACCCGGTCAACCTGACCGAGCGACTACTCACAACCGGGCACGCCGTGCCCTACGAAAGGACAAGATGAACATCGACAAAGACGTCGGCACCGAGGCGGTGACGGGCCGCAAGAGTTCGATCGCCGGCACCGCGCTACAGCTCAACACGACCGACACGCCCGCACAGCGAGGAATTTTGGTCAAGGCCGACTCGGCGAACACCGTCGACCTGTATGTCGGCGACGCCGCCACGATCACGGCCGACGCGGCCGACGCAACGGACGGCTGGCCGCTCGCGCCGGGCGAGGCCGTTCTGATCCCGATCGACAACCTGAACAAAATATACGCGGTCACCGGCGGCACGAGCTCCAAGGCCTGGTATCTGGTGCAATAATGCTAGACGCCCTTGTATCACTGGCGCACGCGGGCGAACTGCCCGGCCGGCGTCGCGGCGACGTGATCGCCGTACGACTCGCCGGGTCGCCCGCCTGGACGGCAACCGAGCGGGCCGAGTTTCAAATCATCGAACTCGACGACACGACGCTCGAGGCCGCGCTCAACGCGCGCTACCTGGCGGGCGACCCCGACCCCGTCGAGGCGTACCCGTACGAACTGACGGCCATCGCCGTCACCCCGCGTGACACGCCTCGGGTCAAGACACGCTCGGCCCGCGTCGTGCGGATCGACGCGCTACCCGGCGCCGTGCGGGCTGACGTGCTCGACAAGACCAAAACGGTCGCCCCGCTGCGGGCGGCCGACTATACAATCGACGAGGATACAACCGACCGATCGGGCGAATAATGGCGACACAACTCAAGACAATCAAGGCGTCGGGAATTGATTATTCGACATGGTCGTCGTGGGAAGACGCGGCCGCGATCAGCTCAACGACAACCGACCCCTGGCACGGCGCGCAGGACGCGTTCGACGCCTCTCAACTAAAATTCGGCACATGGGCCGACCCGCCGACCGCCGAGGCTCACCGGGTCAAGTGCTACGCGGCCGCCGGGCAAGGGCACGGCGGCGGCTGGTCGAGCGGCGCGACTATTGTCAACGCCTCGTGGGCGTGCGTGTGGTCTGGCGCAGTCAGTTTCGTGACTATCGACGGCCTACGGCTGCAGAACACGCGGGCGTCGTCGACGGGCGAGGGCGTGCTGATCAACTCGACGTGTTCTGGCTGGCGCGTTCGCAACTGCCTGATCGAGGCGACGAACGCCGGCAACGGCAACGGCGGCGTGTACGTGCAGGCGGGCTCGGGCGAGACGATCGACGATTTGATCGTCGAAAACTGTGTTCTGCGCGGGGCGAATGACGGGATCTATATTAGCACGCTGTCGGGCGCGAACCCGTTCGTGATCACCGTGCGCAACTGCACAGTGTACGACAAGGCCGTGTTCGGCGTATACGTTTCCGCGACGACCGCCACGACGACGACGGTCACGCTGCAGAATGTGCTGGCGTTGACGGGTGCGGCGGATTATCTGTGGTCTGGCGTCGTCGACACGAGCACCTACCAGAATTTGGTGAGCGACGACTCGACGGCCGACAACTCGGGCGGCACCGGGCACCAGGTCGACCAGGTGATCGCCGACGTATGGACGAACGCGGCGGGCGGCGACTTCACGCTACCCGTCACGAGCAACGCCGTCGGCGCCGGCGTCTCGATCGCCGGCCTCACGCACGACATCCTCGGCCGCCCGAGACGCGGCCGGCCGTACGACGTGGGCGCCTACGCGTTCCCGCGTCACCTGGCGAATTCTGCCGGCCGCCAGGGGCGCACGCGACGGCCTGCGCAACATTATGCGAAAGGCCCGACCGCGTGACGCAACCCGCCGAACAACTGCGCGACGAGCGGGTCGACCTGGCTCGCCGTGTGCTCGCCCTGCTCGAACTCGAGGTCGGGCACCTCGAGCAGCTCAATGAGGGCTCGCACGACCGCCCGGCCGAGGTGCCCGAGGGCCTCGTGCTCAACCTGCGACGTGTCAACGCCGACTTGAGAGTCGACTGCAAAGTGATCTCGCGCGTCGACGACGCGGGCGACCTCGCCGACGACCAGGCGGCCCCCCCCGAGGCTGAGATCGCGAGCCCGCTCTCGCTTTTGACGCGCTCGGCCTGAGCTGAGTATGATGACCGCGACGACCCTCGCGCAAGCCCTCACCGTCAAGCCCCCTGAGGTCAAGGCCTGGGTGGCGCGCGGCCTGCCCTGGCACGGCACCGCCAGGCGCCGCAAGTTCGACGACGCCGAGGTCGCCCTCTGGCTCGTGAACGAGGGCGAGTTCGCAAGCGACGCCGCGCAGCTCAACGGGCACGCGTCGGGCAAGGTCGTCGCCACGATCGCCGACGCGGCCGTCGAGCTCGCCGTCAACGAGCGCACCCTCAAGTCGTGGCTCAAGCTGCCTGGCTTCCCCGGTCGGCCGGGCGAGCAGGGTCGGCACCAGGCCGGCCGATTCCCGATTGACACAATCCGCACCTGGCGGGCCGCCTATTTCGGCACGGGCGAGGGCGGCGAGTTCGCGGCCGCCCGCCTCACCGATCGCCGCGAGGGCGCCAGGTCAAAAAGACTCAAGAACGACCTGCTCGAGGGCCGCCTATACTATCGCGAGGACGTCGAACGCAACGCCGCCGAACTCACGACGCGGATCGCCGGCCGCCTCGAGGAGTTGCCGACCGAGCTCGCCGGCGAACTGCCCGCGAAGGATCGCCCGCGACTCAAGCGACGCCTGGCCGAACGCGTGCGGGCGATCCTGCTCGAGTTCGCCGCCTGGCGACCCCTGCCGAACCGTCGCGCCGATCACGCCCCGCCCCCCTCTCAACGTGAGCTGTTTTGATATGTTCGAGGCCGCCCTGCTACAATTCACGCCCCGCCCTCGCGTGCGCTCGCTCGCCTGGTTCGTGCGGTTCGTGCGCAACATCGAGGGGCGCGCCTATGATCACGACGCGTTTCCGTATTTCGGCGCACCTGGCGGGCCGTGCGACGCGCTCGACGACGACGAGGTGCGGCACGTGTGGCTACAATTCGGAATTCGCATGGGCAAGAGTCTGTTTGGGCACGCTGCGCAGCTCTGGCTCGCCGATACGAACCCGCGCCCGCAACTGCTGGCGAGCACGAATCAAACGCTCGCGCGGCAACTCGTCGGGCGAACGTATAAAATGGCCGAGCAGATCACGAGCACCGCCTCGGCGATCGGGCGCCCGCTCGCCGACCAGCTCGTGCCCGAATACCGCCGGTCACACGAGGCGATTAAGCTCGACGCCTCGACAATATTCGCCGCCTGGTCGGGCTCGGCGACAACGCTCGCCGATCGCGACGTGTGGTTCGGCTGGGCGGGCGAGGTCGACAAGTGGCAACACGAGCGAGCGGCAACCGAAGGCGAACCCCTGCAGCGATTTCTTGACCGCGCGTCTAATCACCCCGCGCGCAAGTACGTGATAGAGGGTTCGCCGACGATCAAGGGCAAGTCGCGAATCGAGCGCGGCCTCGGCCGGTCGACCGCGTGCCGATTCTATGTTCCATGCCCGCACAAGAAGTGCGGCAAGTTTCAAACGCTCGAACTGGGCAACGGCAAAGCACCGGGCGGGATACAATGGCGCCGGCGGCCTGACGGCACGCACGACCCCGAGCTCGCCCGCCGCACGGCTTGCTATGTGTGCGCACACTGTAAACGCAAGATCGGCGACGAGTATCGCGGGGCGATGATGCGCGGCGGCGTGTGGGCGCCCGAGGGGTGCGGCGTGATCGACCGGGCCGCCCGCCTGGCGGCGGCGCACTGGTTCGACAACCTGGCCGCGCTCGAGGGCGCCGAGACGGGCGACGGGCTCGAGATCCCGGCCGCCTGGTCGTCGTGGTCGGCGTGCCCGTGGGTCGTCGGCAAGCCGGCCCGCGACGGCCCCGACGCGGGCTACCAGTTGTCACGGCTTTACGACCTCTCGATCACCTGGGGCGACCTGGCGGCGACGTTCGTCACGGTCAAGGATCGGCCCGCCGAGTTGCGTTCTTATAAAAATGAGTGGCTCGCCGAGACTTGGCAAGAGGTCGGCGCGGCGCAGGCCTGGCACGAGCTCGCGTTCAACCAGGCGGGCGAATACGATCGAGCGACGATCCCGGCGGCGGCCTGGTTTCTCACCGTGGGCGTCGACGTGCAAGACGACCGGGCCTACTGGGTCGCGAGGGCCTGGGGCGAGGCGGCGACGTCGTGGCTGGTCGATTTCGGGTGCGTGCGCAAGCCGATCGACGACGCCGGCCGGGCGACCGTCAACGGCGACCTCGAGCAGCTCGACCCGCTCGTGATCGACCGGGCCTGGCCTGTGCTCGGCAAGACAACTGAAGGACACTCGCAATTATGGGCCGCCCTCGTGTGCGTCGATACCGGGCACCGTATACACGACGTTCACACGTTTATGCGTGCTCGACCAGGCGGCCGGGTGCGGGCGGTCGCCGGCGACGCGAACGTGCGGTCGGGATACTATCGCGCGAGCACGCTCGAGCGCAACGCCCGCACGGGCAAGCCCTACGTCGGCGGCCTGGTGCAGTGGCAGCTCAACGTCGACGCGTTCAAGGATGACCTGCACGGCCGGTGGAAAGTATCGGCAACGACGCCGGGCGCCTGGTTTCTACCTCGCGACCTGCAGGGCGACGCGGCCGGCGTCGACTACCTGCGCCAGGTCGTGAACGAGGCGCCGACGACGATCGTCAACAATCGAGGGCATCACGTGCGGCGCTGGAAAGTCGTCCACGAGTCGATCGGAAATCATTATTTCGACTGCGAAGTGTACGCACGGGCGGGCGCTGAGATGATCGCCGAGGGCGACTGGCTCGCGAGCCCGGCCGCCGACCCGCCCGAACTCAAGCGACCGCCCGACCAGGCGGGCCGCACCAGGCGGGCGAGCAACCGCCGCACGTTCACGAGGCGACGAGGGAAATGATGGGGCGACGCCGAAAGCTGAAGCGACTGACGGGCGGCCGGCCGCGAGCGGGCGGCCCGTGCACCGATCACGCCTGCGACGGCGCGTTCGAGGTCTATTCGACGAGGATCTCGACCGACGGCCGATACCGCGTAAGATATATCGGCTGCAGCTCGTGCGGGCTCAAGCCCGAACACAACAAGTGGATCGTGCCGATCGAACACGCACCCCCGAGGCGACGGCGATGAGCAAGCGACGACGACAAGGCGCAGCCGAGCAACCCCGCGCCCGCTGGCGGCCCCCGCGAGTGCCCGGCAAAATGAACGGCACCGAACGCGAGTTCGAGCTCGTGCTGCGCGCACGCAAGCAAGCCGGCGAGGTTATCGAGTACGAGTTCGAGGCGTTCAAGTTGCGCTACGGCGACGACTTCAAAGCGACCTGGACCCCCGACTTTATGCTACTGCTCGCCGACGGCACGATCGAACTCGTCGACGTCAAGGGCGGCGGCGGGTTCGAGCCGGCGACCCTGGTCAAGGTCAAGGCGATCGCCGCCAAGTTCTGGTATTTTCGGATTGTCGCCGAGCAACGCACCCGAGGCGGCTGGAAGCGCACCGAGTTCTAACTCGCCGGCAAAGCCGACCGGGATCCTGATGGCTGATGGACATCAGCCGGACATCAGCCGACCGGGATCCTGATGGCCGATGGACATCAGCCGGACATCAGCCGGCCGAGATCCTGCGAGCCGATGGACATCAGCCGGACATCAGCCGACCGGGATCCTGATGGCCGATGGACATCAGCCGGACATCAGCCGACCGGGATCCTGATGGCGATCGCGGCCGGCCGGCGCGGACGGGACTGGGAATCCCGTGGGCGCGATTAGTGCCCCTGTCCCTGTCCCTGTCCCTGTCCTCTGTCCCACTCTGTCCCACTCTGTCCCACTCTGTCCCATTAGTGTCCCATTAGTGTCCCATTAGTGTCCCATTAGTGTCCCATTAGTGTCCCATTAGTGTCCCACTCTGTCCCACTCTGTCCCAC
>Ga0310121_10004470_pt1 | contig 12336 bp, 10 predicted proteins | sample CB27_Tmax_986_MG_FD_203504 | JGI IMG/M metagenome (GOLD analysis project Ga0310121, IMG submission 203504) | Marine microbial communities from Western Arctic Ocean, Canada - CB27_Tmax_986 | ecosystem: Environmental > Aquatic > Marine > Oceanic | place: Canada: Western Arctic Ocean | collected...
GCCCACCCTCCCCACGTTCCTTGGCGGCCGTCTGCGACGGGGCCGTCAAATCAGATAGGGAGAATAGTACGCTTGTGTCCTGCCGCTGGTACTTCATCGCCTTTTCCGTGGCTTCTAGCTCACGGGCAAGGGACTCTCGAAGTCGGGTGGCTTCTTCCGGCGCCGGAATATTCAGGTCCGCTTCCTCGACTTCTTCCGCTTCCCCGGCTTCTTCTGCTTCCTCGACTTCTTCTGCTTCCTCGACTTCTTCTGCTTCCTCGACTTCTTCTGCTTCCTCGACTTCTTCCGCTTCCTCGACTTCTTCCGCTTCCTCGACTTCGTCCGCTTCCTCGGCTTCGTCCGCTTCCTCGGCTTCGTCCGCTTCCTCGACTTCTTCCGCTTCCTCGGCTTCTTCCGCTTCCTCGGCTTCTTCTGCTTCCTCGACTTCTTCCGCTTCCTCGACTTCTTCCGCTTCCTCGGCTTCGTCCGCTTCCTCGGCTTCTTCCGCTTCCTCGGCTTCTTCCGCTTCCTCGACTTCGTCCGCTTCCTCGACTTCGTCCGCTTCCTCGATTTCTTCCGCTTCCTCGGCTTCTTCCGCTTCCTCGACTTCTTCCGCTTCCTCGGCTTCGTCCGCTTCCTCGGCTTCGTCCGCTTCCTCGACTTCTTCCGCTTCCTCGGCTTCGTCCGCTTCCTCGACTTCTTCCGCTTCCTCTTCGTCGGGCACCGTAATCTCAGCCGTCGCCTCTTCCGATCCCGACAACACTTCGAACTCGGTCGTCTCCTCCTCCGAGCCAAGGGGACTATCCTCGGCGAGTTCGGCCGTCTTCTTGATCCGGATCCGATCGGTTACTTTCTCCCGAGGTGATTCCTGGACCTCGACCCCAGCGTCTTCGGGCAAATTCACTCGCACCGAAGCCAGCGGGCCTACATCAATTCCATCCGACGACTGAAGTTCCGATATCCCACTCGACGCCTTCCATCCGGTCGACGCAAAGGACTGTTCTATCTTCGTTCCAGGATCCGTCAGGAACCGAAAAGCAGCTAAGTCGGATAGCCGAAGCCAATTATCAAAATTGGGGCACCAGAGGTATGTATTGGCACTAATTTCCCCACGGACAAACTGTCCAACAAGCTGATGTTCCGAGTAGGGACCGAGACGAGCCCCACCCTCTTCAGCTGCATACCAGGTCACCGATTCATCCCCGTGGGGGTCCGCCAGGGAACGGAACACCATTGCGAAACCACATTCTTTGCAGGGCACCTTGTAGATGGTGTTCAGCGCACTGATGTCGGTATCAGACACTTCATGACGGGTTTGGCACTTTTCGCAAACAAGATTCATTCTGGATCCATCAGGCCCCGTACCGAATGCGCAATATCGATCCACAACATTACGAACCCGAGGGGTGGTGTCCGATTATAGAGTCGCACCTTCATAGGACGCAACTTGTTCAACGCTGTTTAGCTTCCCGATTCATTGTGTTTTGACAAGGCGTCTGGTACTGACGCAGAGGCTTGAGATATGATATTCTCCGCTGACGGAGAAGTGGCGTAGGCAATGGTGGATACGGCTGATAGACGTCCAAGTGTTGATCTGGATCTAAGTTTATCCAGAGCTTTCGGCGACGAAACCATCGATATTGCGGATGTGGAAGCCGTTCGTATGGTGCTTCGTGGACGAAGTCTTATCGATGTGGAGCGTCTTCATTTCCGATCAAAAGAAGCGGTTATCCAGCATTTGAAACTGCTATGCTATGACGTAACCGACCCACAGGACCACTATATCGTCGATTCCGTGATGCGTGAGGCGATCAATCATCTAAAGGTCCAGCACGGCTATTCCGTACCCGAAGAGATCGCCAACTTTTCGGACCCGACCGCACTCTTCTTATGGGCTTCCGACCCCGATGGACCGTTCTTCCAACCCGCGCTGATGGTACTGAAAGTCTCCCATGTGATCTTTCATATCCGAGCACGTTCCCTTCGCCATCAGCTACCGGTATCCGACAACGAATTATTTAATCTCGCCCGCGAACGAGTGTTGGCATTTGGCCAGGTTTTGCGGTCGTCGGGCGTAGATCTGGTCAACATCGAAGCCGGAGAAAAGCCGCGGCAAAGCCAGATCCTGAAGCTACTCGCTAAGAGGCAAACTCTTGCGGCCCAGCTACATGACAGAATTCGCTTTCGCATCATCATCAAGAATGCGTCCGACATGCTGCCAACCCTTCTGTTGATGACCCAAAAGCTCTTTCCACCAAACTATGTCGTACCGGACGAGTCGCGAAATGACCTCGTTTCCTTCAAGGAAATGCTGGAGGCCATGAATCAACAACATCCGGAGCTGGAATCGATTCGAGATGCCCTTTTACGAGAACGAAGCCGCACCAAGTCGCCCTTCCACAACGAATTCTCGCATCCAGACTTCCGGATGATCAACTTTGTCGTGGATCTTCCGCTTCGAATCGACCGATACGCCACCCGAGCCAGCTCTGCCGCTCTCAATAAATTTGGGCGCGTGGTGTTTACGATGGCGGAGTTCCAGGTCTTCGATCTCGACACCTTTGTGTCCAACGAGCACGGTCCAGGTAGTCACGCCCATTATAAGGCTCGGCAACGGCGTGCGGTTCTTCGTCGCCTGGTGGGTAACGACGCGGTCGAATCCTGGTGCCGCCCGAATATAGATACCGAACCCGACGAGTCCTGAGCAGAGCGAATTAGAACAGGATCAGCCAGCCAAACAGGCCGAGAAGAATCAACGCGATAATCGCGAGGCTTCGGGTCTCCGGATCGGCTTCGGGCATCTCATCTACCGTCGCCACGCGAGTGATATCCGTGACCGCAGCCGGATCCGTGACCTCCTCACCCAACTCCTCGGCTGAGGGCTTCACCGTCAACGTGCCTTTGTTGGGGTCCCGGTTTTCGACCACGGCTGAAACCAATTCCACGAGTTCCGCCCGTATGGCGTCGTTGTCTTCGTCCGGGTAGGCTAGAGACTCCAGACGCCGGCGAAACGCACGCGCATCCTGAGGCCGATCTGCCGGATTAACCGCCGTGCTATCCAATATCACCTTGTTCAGATCTTTCGAATGTTCTTCCAAGCGTAGCGGAACGCTGAGCTTGGCTTCCATCATATCGTCGAGTTCCTGGACATGACTAAAGGGCTTCGCGCCCGTTACCAGGAAGAACATCATCGCTCCCACACCATAGACATCGGTCGTCGCGTCGACGTCGCGGCCACGAAGCTGCTCAGGTGAAGCATATCGCCACGTTCCTTTGACCACATTGGTAGCGGTTTCTCGCTGGGCCACTGCACCCTTGACCAGCCCATAGTCGATGAGAATAGCCCGCCCCTCGCGGTTGATGAGAACATTATTGGGAGTCACATCGCGGTGCGCCACCACCAGGGGATTGCCATGGTCATCGCTAAGGCCATGTAGATGGGCCAACGCGTCCAGCACGTCACACATCAGAATTCGAGCCAGCTCCGGCGCAATGGGCTGGGTATTGAATTTCACCAACTCGTCCAACGAACAACCATCTACATAATCGAGCACCAGAAACGGGACTCCTTCGTCAAACCCATGGGTATGAATACCCACCAGACCAGGATGATTCAATTCGGGAGCGAGCGCCGCTTCACGCTTGAACGCCTCAATCAGATCTTCTTCATCCACATGTATGGGCAAAAGCCGTTTCAGAACCTTGATTTCGGCGTCGTCCCCCTCGGCGGATCGCACAACGAACACCTCGGCGACATGTCCGGTGGACAAACGTCGTATCAACTCCCACGATCCGAGCTTTCGCATGCGGTACTCTCTCCTAGGAATGCTCTTTCAAATAGTCTTGTAAGCTCTTCTTGGCCTTTCGACTCAACTTGGTCGGTACGTTGACACGTACATGCACATAATGGTCGCCGCGCCCATATCCCCCTCGCTTAGGCACGCCCTTTCCTCTTAGTCGCAGAGTCTCCCCCGGTTGGGTTCCAGCCGCTACCTTCACGTCCGTGGAACCGAGCAGGGTATTCACCGAGACAGTCTTTCCAAGAGCTGCCTCCGCTATATCCAGTTCCAGAATGGAATGAATATGGAAACCCTGGCGCTCCATCTCAGGATGCGGTTCGATCATGATATCGATATAGAGATCACCCGGTCCACCGGGACCGACATCGCCAGAACCACGCACTCGAAGCCGATCACCATGATCGATCCCAGCGGGTATACTGAGGGGAAGATCATTGGTTTCCTGTTCTCGGCCCGACCCCTTACATACCGTGCACGGCTTGGTAACCACCCTACCCTGTCCACGACAGTCGGGGCAGGTGCTTGTGATCATCATAAAGCCCTGTGCGTGGGTCACCTGGCCTCGACCAGCGCAGGTCGGGCAGGATTGAACATCGTTGGGAGAAGCCGCTCCCGATCCACCACATGAGCTACAGGGCACCGAGCGGCGGACCTTTATCTCGCGTTCAAGCCCCTCGGCCGCCTCCTCCAGCGACACGGTAAGAACCGCACTGACATCCTTCCCACGCCCGGATGCCGAACTGGCCCTCCCTGGACCGGAGAACCCAAAGATATCCTCAAAAATGCTGCCGAGATTGCTGAAGACATCCCCTAGATCGTCGAAACCGGTAAAACCACGGCCTTCCAATCCCGCATGTCCGTGGCTATCGTAGATTCGCCGCTTCTCGGGATCCCGTAGTACGTCGTACGCTTCCGACGCCTCCTTGAACAGCTCTTTGGCTTCGGGCTCCGAGTTTCGATCCGGGTGATATTCTAACGCCAGTTTCCGATAGGCTTTTTTTACGTCCTGATCGGACGCGTCCCGTCCGACGTCCAGTACCTCGTAATAATCACGTCGACTCATGGTACTGCGATGATCCGCTTGGTAGGTTCCCGTTCATCGGCGCAGCCAATATTCTGGCGGTGTCGATTATTGGCAAGGCTACAGATTATTTTGAACGCGCTGCGTTAAGTCGACGGGCCATACGGGAGATGGTTCGACTTGCTGTCTGCGCCTTGATGATTCCTTTTCCACTTACGCGCCGGAAAACCTGTTCAGCATGCTGGAATGCGGATTCAACTACCGAAAGTTCGGCACCATCATCAACGGCACTACGAAACGACTTGAGGGCGTTGCGAGCCATCGTTCGGTAATGACGATTACGGGCACGTAGCACAGTAGTCTGACGTACGGCTTTCATTGCTGCTTTATGTTGTGCCACCGGAAACCTCCGTAAGGGAATAGCTATCAAAACAAGTATGGCAGAGCGCGCGTTCGTAGCACAGACATCAATTCCGAGTCAATGCCCTTCCGCATTTGCGCTCGAAATCGCTGGGGATTCCCGGGGGTTTGCCAATCTCCAATCAAAATCCCCTCCACTCTATCCACTTTTTTCGAGTGCCTACGCAACACAAGCATGGTATGCGATGTTTCCACTTCGGAGGAAAACATGACGAATGGCTCGAACCACGCCGTGCGCTCTACTACGGTTCTAGCGGTCCGTGTCGGAGACCAGACCGTTGTAGCGGCTGACGGTCAAGTTACCCACGGCAATCACGTATTGAAGTCTGGAGCCAAGAAGATTCGGCGTTTGTATAACGGTACGATTCTGGCCGGGTTCGCAGGATCTACCGCCGATGCGTTTGCGCTTTTTGAACGTCTTGAATCCAAACTCCAGTCCTACAGCGGCAACCTTCTGCGGAGTTCGGTAGAGCTCGCCAAAGAGTGGCGAATGGACCGCGCACTGCGGCAACTCGACGCAATGCTCGTGGTGGCCGATGGAAACCATATCCTGCTCCTGAGTGGTACCGGCGATGTCGTGGAGCCGGATGAAGACGTCATTGCTATAGGATCGGGTGGACCGTACGCTCTCGCCGCCGCCCGTGCTCTGCTAGCTCATACAGAGCTGGACGCCCGCACCCTCGCTGAGGAAGCGATGAAGGTCGCGTCCGAGCTATGCATCTACACAAACGACCACAGAACGTTTGAGACCATCGAACACGGAGCAGGACAATCCAATGAGTCAGAATAGATCAGGGGCGACCATGACGCCTCGTGAAATCGTCAGCGAGCTTGACCGGCATATCGTAGGGCAAAACGCTGCCAAACGGTCTGTGGCCATTGCCCTTCGAAATCGGTGGAGGCGGCGACAACTGGACCCCGATCTTCAAGAAGAAGTAACCCCGAAAAATCTTATCCTGATCGGGCCCACCGGCGTGGGAAAAACGGAAATCGCGCGCCGAGTCGCGCGCCTGGTACGCGCTCCTTTCATCAAGGTGGAGGCAAGTCGCTTTACCGAGGTGGGATACGTGGGGCGAGATGTCGAATCGATGGTACGTGACCTGGTCGAGACCTCCATCAATATGGTCCGAGATGAAGCGCGCAAAGGTGTAACGGTACGAGCTGCTGAATCCGCCGAAGAGCGCTTGCTGGATCTTCTGACCGGGGAGGAGCGCCCCGCCTATGAGGACCCGGAGAACAGCTCGGGAGAGACCCGCGAGAAGATGCGGAAGATGCTTCGTAGTGGTGTTCTGGACGAACGAACTCTCGAGATCCAGGTCAACGACCAACGCGGTCCACAATTTGAGGTCGTTACGCCACAGGGCGTGGAGGAACTGGGCCTGAACCTGAAGGATATGTTTGGCGGTATGTTCGCAGGCCGAAAGCGCAGTCGAAAGGTCCTGGTCCCAGAAGCGCTACGTCTGCTCACTCTGGAAGAAACCGAAGCCCTCATCGATCACGACCAGATCGTAATGGATGGTGTCCAACGAGCGGAGCAGGAAGGAATCATCTTCCTCGATGAAATCGATAAGATCGCTGTACAGCAGGCCAGCCGTGGCCCTGATGTGTCACGGGAAGGCGTGCAACGGGATCTTCTGCCTATCGTGGAGGGAACCACCGTTAGCACCAAACACGGCTTCGTTCGAACGGATCATGTCCTATTCATGGCAGCCGGCGCCTTTCATATGGCAAAACCCAGCGATCTGATCCCCGAACTTCAAGGGCGTTTTCCCATACGAGTCGAACTTCAATCCCTGAATGTGGAGGACTTCGTACGTATTCTGACCGAGCCTGAACATTCACTTATTCGCCAATATGAAGCTCTTATGGGGACCGAGGGGGTCAACCTTGAATTCACCGAGAACGGGATCGCATCCGTGGCGGAGTTCGCATTCCGGGCCAATACACAGATGGAGAATATCGGTGCTCGACGTCTGACAACGGTACTCGAGCGAGTCCTCGAAACACTTTCATTCGATGCTCCGGACAAGGGCGGCACAGATATCACAATCGACCATGATGCGGTGGAATCCTGTGTTGCGAAGATCCTGTCCGACGAAGACCTCTCCCGCTACGTATTATAGTTGCCCACCAACCGGAATCGAGGGATTAATGACCAGCTCAGAGGCATACGCGGCATGCTATCGGCATAGCGGAGAACCATTTATCCGTGGTGATGGATGTTATCTGGTAGACCAGGCGGGCTCCCGTTTTCTCGATCTGGGTGCAGGAGTTGCCGTATCCTCCCTGGGACATGGACATCCAGCTCTTGTCTCGGCCATCGCCAAACAGGCGCAAGATCTCATCCATAGTTCCAATCTATATGAGACACCGAGCAAAAGAGAGATCGTCTCTAAGCTCGCCGCTCTTACGGGACTGGAGCGTGTTTTTCTTTCCAATAGTGGCGCCGAAGCCATTGAGGCCGCCATAAAGCTGGCACGTCGGTACTTTCAGGTGGTTCGCGACGAAGACCGCCACCAGATTATCGCCGCCAATCATTCCTTCCACGGGCGTACGATGGGTGCCCTGTCTGCCACCGGCCAACCCAAATACTGGAAGGGCTTTGAACCGCTTCTACCCGGATTCTCGTTTGTTCCATACGGCGATACAGATGAACTCAGGGACACCGTGAACGAGAAGACGGCGGCGATCCTGCTTGAACCGATCCAGGGAGAAGGGGGAGTGATCGTCCCCAGTGACGACTATCTCAAGGCCGCACGCCAAATCGCCAATGATATGGGAGCCCTGCTGATTTTCGATGAAATCCAGACGGGGGTGAGCCGAACCGGATCATTCCTGGCGTGTCAACATGCCAATGTAATGCCCGACGCTCTCACCCTGGCAAAGGGAATTGCTGGAGGTCTGCCCCTGGGAGCTCTGGTATACGGGGAGCATCTGGCCGAGGCCCTGGTGCCTGGGACCCATGCATCCACCTTTGGTGGAAATCCAGTCGCCTGCGCCGCCGCGAACGTAGTCGTGGATACGGTGTCCCAACCACAATTCATGACCCGGGTTCAGAATCTCGGCCATCAGATCATCCAGGATCTCAGCACCAGGCTGGCAGGCCTGCAACGTGTGGAAGAGATCAGAGGCCGCGGTCTCCTGATCGGAATCGCGCTAACCGAACCCGCCAAGCCGTTTGTAACCGAACTTTTTGCCCGTGGTGTTCTTACTACGGTGGCCGGCGGAAACGTGCTTCGACTCAGCCCGCCACTCGTGATATCAGAAGAAGATCTGATGACCGGTCTCGACCAGATTGTAGACGTGCTGATGGGATGGCATGGTTAGATATGGCGCGGAAACGAACCAAAAAACCAAGCACCAAGAAAAAGCAAGATGCACCCGTGAAGAAGACGGGTAAAGTTGTACCGGCGACCCCTCCGTCAGAGCACCAGACAGACGAACTTCCTGGCTGGTGGGCTGCGATGGAGCGAGCCTTCAGCGCATTTGAACGCGCGGCTCGTCAGGCACCGTCAAGCGTTGAACAGGACCCTGCCATTGCAAGCCCGCAACAGGTAGAAAGACCCGAAAAGGCTGCCATCGAAACGACCGACTCCACCCTGGACACAGAGGTGCTCCAGCGGCCAGAGGAGCCTGTCGTGGAGGCCGAAGGCTTCACGGACGAAGAGCCAGAACCCGCCACGGACGAAGAGCCAGAACCCGCCACGGACGAAGAGCCAGAAGGCTTCACGGACGAAGAGCCAGAACCCGCCACGGACGAAGAGCCAGAAGGCTTCACGGACGAAGAGACCGAACCGCTCGAGGAGCCTATCTTCCAGCGACTCGATCCCGTTGAGATGCTGATTGTCAACACCCCTATCGATGACGACGCCGTAGTCCCTGACGCCCCGCCACCGATACCGGAACGACGACATCGCCCTCTTCTTCCGATCTCCGATCCCGCCGTCGAAGCTCTTCTTGATGATGTACATTGCCTTTTCACCCTGGGTGATGTGAATGGGGCTTTGATATCCTTGGAGCGCGTCGTAATGCTCACAAACGAAAACGCACGCGTGGATTCTTTTCTCGAGCGAAACGAAGAGCGATTGCTAGAACTGTTCGAACATGTCTTCGACGGTTTTGATCAGAACGTTCGCACGGTGGAAAACCCGAACGCTATTGGACCGGATTTCCGAGAACATGAACAGGTCTCACGAGTCTGGGCGGCGGTTGTAGAACGCCACCGTCTTCGCGATGTTATGGAGTCATTGGACGACTCACCTGTCCGAATCGCCGCTGTTCTGCACCATCTTCTTCGTACCCGTCGTATTCAGTTCTCCGACTGAAACAGGTCCGCTAATCCAACATCGCTTCATCCTCGAATGAGATATTGAAGTCGGAGGGGGCGGCATTCATGATGTGGTCGACGAGTAGACCCGCATACGCATCGAATGGGGGACAATGCGGACCGGAATGCGACAACAACTCGTCCGTATTGCGGCGATTATAGACGGCTAGGCTGTGCAGAGAATCAAGTATATGCAACGCGCCTCGCGTCCGCCGCTCGATGATCGGGACACGCATGGCGGTCCGGGCGAGGCCATAGGGCACCAGATTCGCGACTGCATCAAAAGGGCGAGAGCGGTGAGTAAGATCACTGATCCGGTTGAAAACACTTCGCACGGAACCGGGATTCGGATCGGTCAGATGGAATGTCCGGCCTTCGGCCCGGGTGTCCTGACTCAACCGGTAGGCCGCCGCCGCCACATAGTCGACGGGAACCAGGTTCAAGGGAAAATGACCTTTTCCGGGAAGAGGGAGCGGAAGCCTGGACGGGAGATGGGCAAAGAGAGCCACGATTAGATGGGGGCCAACCAGCCGATCAACATAACCCGTGCGGGAGGAGCCGACTACAATCGACGGACGAAAGATACTGATTGGGAGCTCGCCCATCATCGACTGAACCACCCTCTCCGCCCGATACCTGCTCTCTTCATAGGCATTATGAAAGCCCTGGCCCACCTCTAGTTCGCTCTCGAGAATGACGCCCTCGCGAGTACCTGCAACCTGTGCGGTGCTATAATGGCAGAAACGCCGCAATGACTTCATTTCGCGTGCGAGTTCAAGCATTCGCCGCGTGCCGTCCACGTTAAATCTATGGACGGTGCTGCGGTCGACACCCACGTGGTACATGGTCGCCATATGGTGGACCACCTGTACCTCCTGCACCACCTCTTCCACGGTTTCGCCCGCCAATCCCAGGTCGAGGTGGGTCACGTCGCCAACCAGAACACGACAGTTATCCTGACCTCCCACCTCTCTACATATCCGCCGTATCTCTTCTTTCGCGCGACGCTCATGTCGGTCGCGCACCAGTAGGAACACTCGATGTCCGCCTCGCACCAACTCTTCCAACAAACACTGTGCCCGCAATGTGGGGAAACCGGTGACCAGGATAGTTTCTTGTTGGAAAGAATCAGCCATCATCAATCGTGGGTGACTGTTTGAATGATGTCATCCTGGGGGCTGCCGAATCGATCCGTCAGCAAGGCATAGACACGATCGAACTCGGCCCGAAGTTCGGCCTCATCTCCGTTATTCAAGATCGTGTAATCGGCGGCATCCAATAAAGATTCTGGCCGTACCTGTGATGCCATGCGTGCCAGAACGTCCGATGGTCCCACCTTGTCTCGGTCCACAACTCGTGCGAGCCGGAGAGACTCGCCTGCATGGACTACCACCAGACAATCGATGCCCGGATCGAGTTCATTGCCAACGATAAGGGCTGCTTCGTAAACCAACCAGCGTCGCCCGGATTGGGCAAAATCTGCGACCTGAGACATCGCCAGATTAAGAATGGCTGGATGGGTTATATCGTTCAATTGGGCTAATGCTTCGTGATCATGAAATACCCGTTTGGCCAATGCAAACCGATGCAATGCGCCGTCGGGTCGGATCACTTCGTCCCCAAAGGTGTCCGCAATGGCTTTCAGGGCCGGGGTTCCTGGTTCGACAATCGAACGGCCCAATTGGTCGGCATCGATTATGGCGACTCCCTGGTCCTCAAACATCTTGGCAACCGTCGACTTGCCGGCCCCAATACCACCGGTCAGACCCACAACCGGAATGTTGCGACTACCAGCGACCTGTCCTGTCTTGCTTTCAATTCCCAAGTTGGACTCCAACAACGCATTGGATGTCTTCCGGAGAAGCACTTCGATGGCCTATACGGAATTGGCAGGGATCATCGAAAACGCGTACCGGCAAACCCGAAAAAACACCCTACACTGCACGATGACAGCTGCCTTCGCATCATGACCTGAACCGCACTCGGGTGCAAGGGGAAGGGCTATACCCACCGGACCGAAGTCCCGAAAACATGGTATTCCAATCATGTGTTCGCTATAAGAGGAATCGAATTGAATCCTATGGAAACAGGTGCTTCTTGGGCGGACTGAACACATCGGATGTTGTCACCGTGGCTCGCCGGGCCTTGTGGAGTCTACAGGCCAGCGTCACGGTCGCACAGCGAGTCGAGCTCTATCGCGGGCGCGGCTATCGGGTTATTTTACCCAAGAACGCTCGGTTCGGAATCTCTATCGACGGATATGGGCTGACCCTCAGTTGCGATCCCGGCATCCTCGCGACGATCTCCTTTCTGCCCGACGTTCGCATTCAACAACTTCGGTATATGTTCGCCAATGGAGCGTTTCACGTAGAAGCAGAAGGTGCCCGTACCAATCTCTTTGGACTGGTTGGCTCTATTACGGCGAGCAAAATCGAGTATCGATTACATGAGCTTTTCAGCTCTCTATTGCCCATCGACATGCGCTCCCCGGGCTATTCACCGACCCTTGATACGAATCTGCTGGAAAACCTCACCCTGCTGGTCAACGTACTCGGCCAAACCGCCAGTCAGCCCCTGGACGAAGGTCGAATTGCCCAGATGAATCCGCGTCAAGTCAAAGACTTGCACCTATATGTCCATGCCGTTCTACCGATGGACATTCAGGCCGAAGTCCGACGGGCGGAACTGGAACTGTTTTGTGCCAAGGGCACGTCCTTATTCATCTCGGTGCAAACCGAAGGTGACCTGGACAATGGAATCATCCGCTCGGTGAAGATTGGATCCTCCCC
>Ga0310121_10004471_pt1 | contig 12334 bp, 11 predicted proteins | sample CB27_Tmax_986_MG_FD_203504 | JGI IMG/M metagenome (GOLD analysis project Ga0310121, IMG submission 203504) | Marine microbial communities from Western Arctic Ocean, Canada - CB27_Tmax_986 | ecosystem: Environmental > Aquatic > Marine > Oceanic | place: Canada: Western Arctic Ocean | collected...
GGGGAGGGCTTGGGTTTCATGGCGCCAACTTTCGCAAGGTTTCGGCGGCGACTGACCGCTTTTCTTGCAAAACTATACACCACCCACCAGCGTTTTGATCCCATTGTTGTTGGGCAAGGGGTCTTTTCAGGATCGACGAATTAGGCACCGCCGAGTCTGAAACCGTGAGGGACGAACGCGGGCGTCGCTCCGCGTTCGATGAAACGGCCATCGCGATCGACGATCCATATCTCGGCGCGCGCCTCGTCATACAACGCAATCCGCCCGCCATCGGGATGCAGCGACATGTCCGCGAAGCGCCGCGCTTGCGTGACGTTTGATTGCCGGATCAGATCACCGGAAAAGTCATGTTCCAATAGACGACCGGGGACCAAAATCAGAAACAGCCCGCTATCGGGGTCCATGTCAATCCCTTGGATTTCACGGTCTTCCAGGCCCTCCAGAGAAATCTCGCCAAGCGCCTGGCCGGATTTCGTAAACCTCAAAAGACGCCCCTCCCGGCTCTCGCCCACGTAGATGATCGTATCGTCAACGGCCAGGCTGGTCGGCTCTTCGGCGGCGAGGGTGTTGACGCTAAATACGACATGATAGCTGCCTTGAGGATCACGGCGAATCACCGTGCCGAGGGGCTTATCCAGGATTTCGGCGATCTCGCGCAGGCCCAAGTCGGCCCCATAGCGCAAGGCCAGCATCTCGCGCGCCAGCGGATCAAGGTGCTGAACCTCCCGCTCCACCAGCCCGGTCCATTCGTTATGCTGGGCCTGCCGGCTGGGATCAGGCCGCTCGTCGCGGAGCCTCTGGTCCAGCGGTTGGTCCCCATCATCGTCGCTCATCTCTCCAAACAGCGTGATCTGGACGCCCCGCCGGCTCTTGCGCGATTGCTCCATAATCCGGTTGCGCGCGATCCGGTAAAACCAGCTAAGGAACCGCTCGGGGTCGCGCAACTGCCCGCGTCGTCGCCAGGCCAGCACCCATACGTCCTGAAAGATATCTTCAGCCAAATCCACAGATCGCACATACCGACGAATGAACCGCCCCAACCGCGGACTCTCCTCTCGATAGATCAATTCGAAGGACTGTACGTCCCCTTTCCGAAAACGGTCAATCGTCGAAATCACGGCTTTCAAGGCTGGACGCCCATCCTCTTTGTCCTGCAGATGCCACCGAAGGGCGTTTTATTGCAACTTCGACCCAGCCGGGCGCAAAAACGACCGACAAGGCCGCTCTGAACCCGAGGAATAGGCGGGGCGGCCCATAAAATCAATGAAATCAACAGAATGGGACGCGGCACTTTCGCCCGGTCCCCGCCCGATTGACCCTCGCGCGTGTCACTAAAAAGTATCGGGCGTCTCGACTCATGGCTCGATAACCCCCGCGCGCCGGCCTTCTATTAGCTCCACGCCATGCGTGGCGTACCAATAAGAAGCGGCCGGTCAACTCGTGACCGGCCGCGCTTACTTTGGACATTGAGGAACTGGGCTCAGACGGGGTGCCCAAGGCCCAGTCCTTATTTAACGTCAAATGACGACATTTCAATCGAATTCGGCCTCAACCGCGCATCCCCGCGGTCACCTTATTCAAAGAACGTCCACAGTTGCTGGTCCACCGGGTTGGGGACAACTACCGGCTCCAGACCCAGCGCCCAGGTGAACACCCGGTCAATCAACTCCACGCCCGCCGCCGTGTAGTCTTCCAAGTAAACGCCAGTGGAATGCGGAAACATGAAGGCCACGCGGGCCGTCGTCGCCACATCGTCCTCGAACTTGTCGCCGACCTCCATCACGACGATCGCCCCTTGGGTGTCGTCACCGTCATTGGCCGCGGCCAAGATCGTCGCCTCGCTCGTCCCGGGATTAATATGGACGAAGATCCCAACGTCGGATGTCCTCACCTCGACGATCTCACCCACGCTGAAATTCTCGGTGATGAAGTGGCTGTTATCCAGGATCTTGATATTCTGAATGTCCGATGTCGCGGCGCCGAACGCGTCGGGGCCGAACAGCGCGGTCGTCAGCCCGCCCAGCTCGTTCATGATGAACGGCACGTCGCTCTTGCGGTATTCCTCCATAAACGGCACGCTTGTGCCCGAACTCCCACTCTCGCTGACAAAAATCAAGTCGTGCGTCAACGCATCGGCCACGTTCTGAGCGTCTTGATTGACGACGTTCACACTATAGCCCAGCACATTTTCCAGACGGTCGATGAGCAGACCCTCGGACTCGTGCGGCGCGGCGGCGGTGCCGGCGGAGACGAAATAAATGCTGGGACCCGCTGGGCCCGCCGTAAGGTCGGTCACCGTGATCCGGTCGATCAGGATTTGCTGGCCGCTTTCCATGGCGTCCACCTTGAGCGTATACATGAAATCGTCGGACTGGTTCCAGGTGGTGTGCGAGGGGCTATCGAGCGGAACAAAACCGCTACCGGTGTCCGCGCAGTACTGCAAGTCCCCATTGGCCCGCAGGATAAACCGCATCGTGAAGAATTGATTCAGCGGGTATGCGACGCCCGTATCGTCGAGAAGCGTGGGTTGGTTCTCACCGGTCCAGATATTCCCACCGGGATCGGTCATGATGCCACGATTCTCGAACTGGTCGAAGCCGCCCGCTTCGTGGTCGCTGCGCAATCCGAAATAATGCAGCCCCACGTCGGGGACGCTGACCACAAAATCCACCTGGACATCATTTGTAGGACTGATGCCCGAGATCTGGAACCGAAGCGGTTCGCCGCCCAGCGTCTCGATCGCCGGGTCGTTCCAACCCCCGACCCCCTCCATGATCACGCTGCCGATGCCGTCCAGGATGGGCGCGGGGGCGTTGGGATTAGGGCCGAGCACGCGCCAGACCACCGGGTCCAGTTCGGTTCCCGCGGCGCCGTCAAAATCGTCTGCAAACAAAATCAGGCCGTCCCCACCACAGTCCTGTGAGAATGAAAGGTTTGCCATCGAAGCAAGACAAAATACAGCCACCAGACAAAAGATACTCTTCGTGAATTGCCTCCTCCAAATCTGTTTCGTTCCGAACTCAAGTCCCAACAAACGGGTCGAAAAAACAGTCCATCCATGCATTTTTCTGTCTCCTCGGACGAAGTTTTACCAAGAAAAATAAGTTTTACCTGGAAATCGCAGCCGAAACCCTGGCCCCGGGAAAACCTCCTCTCACCCCCCTTCGACACTTATTTTACAAATCTTACTTTTTAACGCTTCAACCTACCATAAATAGTATCCCACGTCGTGAGGCCACTGGCAACTAAAAAATCTCAATATTCACCCCCCGTAAATCCCACCGTATCCAGGTAGAAAATATCGCCGTAGCTGATCGTGCCGTTGGTGGGGTTGTAGATGGCATAGGATTCCGCGTGCCAGCGCTGGGTGTCCGGTCCGTAGCTCTGCTGCGCCCAGTTAAACGCCTTGCCCCGGTAGGGCGGAGCCCCCCACAACACCCAGGGGCCCGCTCCCCCGTGGATATAGCCGTAGAGGACGCTGACGCTATGGGTCCTGGAGAAAGTGTTGTCGTTCTGCCAGCGGGCCTGGGCCACCATCGTGTTGAAGACGTCAAAGGGGACGTCGGTCATATAGGGGATCGGGGTGGTCAAGCAGGTAACCGATGGGTGCGTAGCTCCGACTGGGCGGCTCGGAGGCCAGGAAAAACGTCCGCTGGCGCTGGGAGGGGTTCCCGGTCCACCTGATCTGCGGGAAGGTGTTGTTGTCGACCGTGTATTCCGCCATGGCGTTGGCGACCGTCCGCATCTCGGAGATGCTGCGCGAGAGCTTCGCGCGGGTTTGCGCCTCCAGGAAGTTGGGCACCGCGATCGCGGCCAGGATCGCGATGATCGCCACCACGATCAGCAGTTCAATGAGCGTAAAGCCTCTGCGCGACATCCGTTTTCTTACACCCCTTACTCAATAAGACCGCCGATCCTGGCGAGCGTTTGGTCTCGCCGACCCCTTACCACCCTACTTCTTGGGCGAAATCCAGCCCTGACTCGAGAAAACCAACTGCCCCTGGCTGAGCGTGCCGTTGGTCGGGTCGTAGATGAAACGGTTCGGATCCCGATCGTCTGATCGGTAGGGGAATCCATGCCACCACGTGAGGTCGGGGCCGCAGCTCTCCAGCGACCAATTGAGCGATTGTGGAAACATCCCGGCCAGGACACGCATCTCATCGAACCACAGCTGCAACTGTTTATTAATGATCCCCGGCTTCTGCATCGTCGCGATGACCGAGAACTGCCGGTCCCCGCCCTTATTCCGATGTTCCGAGCCAAGCTGCATGCTGGTCATATACACATCAATGGGAACCGCGGTCAGATAAGGCAGGGGCGTCGTCAATAGAATCCCGGCGTGCTTCGACTGACCGGTATACACGTTTTCAGTTGGCCCCGCGCCCAAAATCATGAGGTATCCGATGAAAATGGGCCCCTTCTCGATCGGATAGTTGCTGTAATCCGTATGGTACGATTCTAGCGCGACGCCGATCGATCGCATGTCGGCCATCACGCGCGAGACCTTGGCGCGGGCCTGGGCCTCCAGGAAGTTGGGCACGGCGATCGCCGCCAGAATGGCAATGATCGCCACCACGATCAGCAACTCGATCAGCGTAAAACCCGAACTGTTACCTCTCATGACAGGCCTTTCCCCATGACTTTGTTGACCCCACCGGGATTTGGCGCGGGAACAGCGCCGTCGGTGGCCTCCCGATGAGCGCCGCACCCGGAAATCGACGAAAAGCGGATGGCACGGGGCTCCCCTGAACTGCAAGTTCTAATGTCGAGTAGAGCTTTGATCCGGCCTGATGTCAACGGCCAAAGCGGCCGGAGGCACGAAGCAATTGCGCCCTTGTGCTTGACCCCTTCAGGGAGCCAGAGAACAGACCCGTGTCCCCGACGAATTCTGTCACGGCGGCTTCTATCTTTCCTTCGGTGAGGTTTGGAGATATAATCTGAGCATACATCGGTTGGCTCTGGGCTCCTGAGTGACCCGGGGACCGTTCTGGATCGGGATCAATGAGGCCATGATCGTTATCATCGACTACGGCATGGGCAACCTGCGCAGCGTTTCCAAGGCACTCGATCATCTGGGCACGCCCAACCGGATCACCGAGGATCCGGCCACGGTGGCGGGGGCCGAGAAACTGATCCTGCCCGGAGTGGGGGCGTTTGGCGACGCGATGGCCGAACTGGACCGGCGCGGCTTGACCGAGCCGATCAAACAGCGGGCGGCCACAGGCACGCCGCTGCTGGGCATCTGTCTGGGCATGCAACTGATCATGGAGACCAGCGAGGAATCGCCCGGCGTGGCGGGACTCGGCTTGGTCGAGGGCACGGTGGCGCGGTTCCGGACGTCCGAACTCAAGGTTCCCCACATGGGGTGGAACACCGTGCGCCGGTGCCGCTCCGCCCCCCTGTTCGAGGGCATTGAGGATGATTCCTGGTTCTATTTCGTGCACTCGTACTGCGTCCAGCCAACCTCCAACGCGTGGGACGCGGTGGCCGGAGTGACCGAATATGGCGGGGAGTTCGCTTCGGTCCTGTGGCGCGACAACGTCATGGCCACCCAGTTCCACCCCGAAAAGAGCCAGGCCGTCGGGCTGCGAATGCTCGGGAACTTCACCCAAGTTCTGGCCCCGACCCCGCTGTGAGCAAGGAAGCTTGGCAGGAAAGGTCACATGGAATGACCGACAACGGTAGCTTGATCATCCGCGTCCCGGCCTCGACCAGTAACCTGGGGCCGGGCTTCGACGCCCTGGGTCTGGCCCTGAACCTCTATAACGATTTCACCGTCCGTCGGCTCAAGGCCGACAGTCCCTCGAAATTGGTCGGTCGCGGCGCCAGCGAGGGCGTGAAGCTCAAGGACAATCCGTTTTTCCGGACGGTGGACCGCGTCTGCGCCCTCAGCGGAAGGGTGGCGCCCGCCCTGGAGGTGACGGTGGACGGGACCGTGCCGCTGGGGGTCGGGCTGGGCTCGTCGGCGGGGGCATGCGTGGCCGGGGCGCTGGCGGCGAACACCCTGATGGGCTCGCCGTTCAGTTATGAGGAATTGTTGGGCCCGATCATCGATATCGAGGGGCATCCCGACAATGCCAGCCCCTCGCTGCTGGGCGGGCTGACCCTGACCGCCCAGACCGCCGAAGGGCCGCTGGTCCACCTCTACCAGCCCCACGCGGATTGGCGCCTGGCCGTGCTGATCCCCGATTATACGATTTCGACCCGCGACTCGCGCAGGCGGCTCCCGCGCAAGGTCAGCCGCACGGACGCGGTCTTCAACCTCCAACGCCTGCCGATGGTCATCGACGCGCTGGTCAACGGCGACGCCGAGCATCTCGGCTGCGCGATGGAGGACCGGCTCCACCAGCCGCGCCGCCGGCGGGCGATCAAACGCTACAAGAAAATCTGCCAGGCCGCCTTGAAAGCAGGGGCCGCGGCCACGTTCATCAGCGGTTCCGGACCGGCCCTCGCGGCCGTTTGCCGGGGTGAAAAGACGGCCCAGCTGGTCGCTGACGCCATGAAACAAGCGGTCCGGAAGGCCCCTTTTAAGGCCGGTACGCTGGTGCTGCAACCCGTCATCGAGGGTGCGCGGATCGCCGAACCGGATTAAGCCGCTAACTTATTCTCTTGCAATATCACCGGCCCCAAGCCTAGAATCGGTTCTTGTGGCGCCTTCGTGAGCACGGGGGAGCGGGTCGGTGTTCGTTTGCCCACTCTTTTGTTATCGGTAAGAAGGCCCCAGCGGGGGAAGGCCTAAAACCTCGAGGGGAGACGGACGTGGCGGTCCGCCCCCCTGTCCCGCATATCAGTGCTAGTGAGTCAAGACCATGGATACCGCAGCCCTCAAAGCGTTCATCCGAGCAGTCAGCAAGGAAAAGGACTTGCCGGCGGAAATCCTCAAGGATGCCATCGAGCATTCGATCCTATCGGCCTCTCGCAAGCAACTGTCGCGCTACCGCGACGCCGTCCCCAAGCTTGACCTGGATGCCGGCACGCTGACGGTGATGGTGACCAAAACGGTGACCGAGGACGCGCCCAAGGGCGATCACGAGCATATCGGCCTCAAGGAAGCGTGCAAAGCGACCGGCAACCGTAACCTCAAAGTCGGCGAAGAGGTGCGCGTGGATATCGATCCCGGCGAGTTCGGCCGCATCGCCGCCCAGTCGGTCCGTCAGATGGTCACCCAGCGTCTTCGCGACGCCGAACGGACCAAGGTCTACGAGGAGTACAAGGACAAGGAAGGGATCATGGTGACCGGGATCGTGCAGCGCTTCGAGCGGCGCGACGTCATGCTCAACATCGGCCGTGCCGAAGGTATCCTGCTGGCCTCCGAGCAGCCCAGCGGCGCCCATTACAAGTTCAACGACCGGCTCAAGGTCCTGATCGTCCGCGTCGAGAAAACGTCCAGGGGCCCCGCCATCATCCTGTCGCGCAAGTCCCCGCAGCTTGTCATCGAGCTGTTCCGCCAGGAGGTGCCCGAGATCGCCGACGGCACCGTCCAGATCGTCGGGATCGCCCGCGAGGCGGGTGTGCGGACCAAAATCGCCGTCAAATCGGCCAACTCCGACGTAGACCCCGTCGGTGCCTGCGTCGGCATGAAGGGTTCGCGCGTGCAGATGGTCGTGCGCGAGTTGGAGAATGAAAAAATCGACATCGTGCCGTGGAGCATGGATACCTCGACGTTCATTCGCAACGCCCTGAATCCGGCCAAGATCGTCGGGATTGAACTGCAGGAAGATCAACGCCGCGCCAACGTAACGGTGGCCCAGGGGAATCTGGCCATTGCCATCGGCCGCAAGGGGCAGAATACGAAGCTGGCGGCCAAGCTGAGCGGCTATCGGCTGGATATCCGCTCCGAAAACGAGGAGGAACTGGCATACGAGGAAATCCAGCGCCGCTATCTGTCGGACTTCCTGGACCAGATCGAGGGGCTTCCCGACCTCTATCAGCAAGCGATCCTGCGCTCGAATTTCAACAGCGTGGACAAGATTGCCAAGGCCGATCCACTCCGATTGATGCCCTTTACGGGTGATAACGAGGCCATGGTCCAGTCCATGATCGAAGGGGCTCGGGTCTACCTCGTCGCGTTGCACGAGATGGAACAGGAACGCCGTCAACAGCGCGAGGGCGAGGGCGAAGAAGCTAAGAAAGCCGAGGGTGAAGAGGCGACCGCCGAGACGACTCAAGACGCGGCGGCCGATCCCGCCACTGAAACAGAAGGAGCAACCGAGTCGGACCAGGAGGACGCGAAGGGGGAAGAGGCGACCGCCGAGGCAACTCAAGATGCGGCAGCCGATCCCGCCACCGAACCAGAGGAAGTAACCGAGCCGGATCAGGAGGCCGCGGAGGGGGAAGAGGCGACCGCCGAGGCGACTCAAGATGCGGCGGCCGATCCCGCCACCGAACCAGAGGAAGTAACCGAGCCGGATCAGGAGGCCGCGGAGGGGGAAGAGGCGACCGCCGAGGCGACTCAAGATGCGGCGGCCGATCCCGCCACCGAACCAGAGGAAGTAACCGAGCCGGATCAGGAGGCCGCGGAGGGGGAAGAGGCCCCAGTCCAAACCGAAGGCGAAATGGCCGCCATGACGGTCAAGCCCGTCACGGTGACTGATGAGATACAGGAAGAAGGATCGGGAGAAGAGATTGAAAGTCCGGCGGAGGCGGCCCCAGAGCAGTGAGAACCTTCACCGGCAACACCACCCCAAGAAAAACGGTGGCGATATAGCCGCCGCTTGGGAACAAAAGGAGTACCTTGAGGTATCCGGTTTGAGAAATCCGCCGAATCCCGGCATAACCGACCGGGGGAATTGCTGGCGCGCTTGACTTGGGTCCGCGTGTCGGTTGTATAATGAGTTCGATTGTTCGTTGATGCCCTCTAAAGCTCCCGATAGGGAGCGGGGCGGGAGCCGACTGCATGCGCATTTATGATCTGGCCAAGTCACTGGAGCAACGCTTTTCGATCACGATCAAGAGCGGTGATTTAGCCGACGAGTTTAAAACGCTTCGCGAATTCGAGGACATACGGGACAGAGTCAAGAGCCATGCGTCCTCGGTGGACGACCGCCACGCCCGATTGATGTTCCAGATTTATGAACAACGCCAGGCAGAAGGCGGCCGGGGGCCCGAAGTCCCCGGGGCCTCAAAAGCGGCTGGGCCCCAAACGGTCGCGGGGCGGGAAGATGTCAGGGTCTTGGGCCCGCAAGCTGCCCCAAGCGCGCCCGCGCGTGCGGTGGCGCCCGTTGCGAAGGTGCCCCCGCCACTCCCACCCAAGCCCGTCCCTGGCCCGCGTAGGGCCCCGATGCCATCCGCGGGCGTCCGCTCCCCCGCCCCCCGCCCCATCGCCCCCATCGCCCCCATCGCCGGGGTGCGTCGGCCCAGCCGAATCGAGCCGGCCGGCAAAGTCGCGCTGGGTTCCCCCGGCTCCGAGCCGGTGTAGACCCGAACGCCGCCCAGACCGATCCCGCCCGCGGCCTCCAAGGCCCCCCTGGCTCCGTCACCAGGTCAGGGGAACCCCGAGAGCACCGCAACGGGTGCCCCCGAGTCCAATCGCGAGCGGACCGACATCCTAACCACCCAGGCCAAAGGCGGAATCGGCACGGTCGAACCCCCAGGGACCCAGAAAGGGGCCGGCGGCGCTTCGTCCGGGCGCGCGTCGGCGCAGATCGGCCAGCCGGCCGCCCCGCCTCCACCCAGGTTTAGTGCCGGCTCGGCTTTCACCAAACCGAAGGAGCCACCCAGACCGAGTGCGAGTGTCAGGCCCCCCCGGCCCAAAGTCGTGCCGGGGAAAAGCGAAGCGATCACCACAGAGCAGTTGCTGAAGCTAGAAATCGGTACAATGAAGGCCAAGCCCAAGCGAGGCCGCAAGGGCGTCTCACCCGATCCCAAAGCCGCGGCCGGCCGGGACCAAGCCAAACCGGGTCGCGGGCGTATCGTGGTCCGCCCCAGCAAGGTCTATGGCGGCGCCGACGAATTTCGCCGTCCCATCAAGCCCAAGAAAACCAAGGGAAGCCCGGCCGAGCGCAAGAAGGTCGAGGATCGACCCAAAGTGGTTGGCCCGGTGATCCTGACCGGTCCGGTCACCGTCGGCGAGTTTGCCGTCAAAATCAATCTGCTTCCCACCGACTTGATCAAGCAGGCTTTCCTCAAGGGCAATCCCATCACGATCAACCAGCTCATGGACATGGAGCTGGCCGAGGAGATCGCCATCGAGAATGACATCGACTTGATCGTCCAACTCGAGGGCGACGAAACCGATGTCGCCGAATTCGTCCATGAGGAAGATCACGAGCAAGACCTCATCCCCCGGCCCCCCGTCGTCACCATCATGGGTCACGTTGATCACGGCAAGACGTCGGTGCTCGATTACTACCGTAGTTCCCAGGTCGCCGAAGGGGAATTCGGCGGGATCACCCAACACATCGGCGCCTATGAGGTCAAAACCCAGCACGGAAGAATTATCTTCCTGGATACGCCCGGCCACGAGGCCTTCACGGCGATGCGGGCGCGAGGGGTCAAGTGCACCGATTTCGTGGTGTTGGTGGTGGGCGCCGACGACGGCGTCATGCCGCAGACGATCGAATCGATCAATCACGCCAAGGCGGCCAACGTCCCGTTTATCGTGGCGATCAATAAGATCGACCTCCCCCAGGCCGACCCCGATCGTGTCCGGCAGGGGCTCATGCAGCACGGAGTGATCGCCACTCAACTGGGCGGCGACGTCGAGTTCATGGAGATCTCGGCCAAGACCGGCAAGGGCATGGAAGATCTGCTGGAGCTCATCGGTCTCCAATCGCAGGTCCTCGAACTCAAGACCAATACCAAACGCCGGGCCGAGGCCGTGGTCATCGAGTCCCATGTCGACACTCAACGCGGGGCCGTCGCCACGGTTCTGGTTCAGCGCGGCACGCTCGCGATCGGCGCCTTCTTCGTCGTCGGCCAACAGTCGGGCCGCGTGCGCGCCATGCTGGACGATCACGGCCGGACCGTTGAGTCGGCATCTCTGTGCCAGCCGGTCGCGCTGATCGGACTTTCGGGCACGCCCGAGGTCGGCGAATTGCTGATCCAGATGCCCAACGAGCGGATGGCGCGCGAGATCGCCGAGCGGAGGCAGCAGCGCCGGCGGCTCGTGGAACTGGGAACCACGCGCCACGTCTCGCTCGAGGGCCTGCACGACCGGATCGCCGAGGGCGAGATCAAGGAACTCAACATCATCCTCAAGGCCGACGTTCAGGGCTCGATCGAAGCCATCGCGCAGTCGCTCGATAAGCTCGCCGGCGAAGAGATTCGCGTGCGTATCCTCCATAGCGGCACCGGCAGCATCACCGAGAGCGACGTGACGCTCGCGATCGCATCGGACGCGATCATCATCGGGTTCAACATCCGGCCCGAACCCAGTGCCCATGATCTCGCCTTGCGCGAGGGAATCGAAATCAAACTCTACCGGATCATTTACGAATTGCTCGAGGACATCGAAAGCGCACTGGTCGGCATGCTCGATAAACGCTTTAGCGAGCAAAGCCAGGGCCGCGGTGAAGTGCGCATGGTCTTCCGCGTCTCGCGCGTGGGCAGCGTCGCCGGCTGCATGGTCGTCTCGGGCGAGATCCAGCGCAACGCCATGTGCCGGCTCGTGCGCGACGGCACCGTGGTTTACGAAGGTAAGATATCCTCGTTGCGCCGCGTGAAGGAAGACGTTTCCAAGGTCGGCTTGGGATTTGAATGCGGTATCGCCCTGGAGCGGTTCCAGGACGTCAAGGAAGGTGACATCATTGAGACCTATACCCTTGAAGAGATCCCCGCCGAGCTGACGCGCGCCTCTATCTAACGTACCATTAATCACCGGCCCCAATGCCGCCGCGGCCATGGGTGGCCGAATCCCTTCGTCCAATATGAGCTGGCCCAGACATCCTCACGAGGCTTCGATCGGTCATCCCTTTGCGATCGGCCTGATTCAAATCGACCTGAGGTTGCCGCAATGCCGGTCGCTCAAGGAGAAACGCGGCCGGCTGGCCAAGCTCATGAATCACCTGCGCAAGAAGCACCCGGTGGTGGTCGCTGAAGTGGGTGACCACGACGTCTGGGGGCGGGCCGGACTGGCCGCCGTGACCTTGTCGCCCTCGCGTGACCTGGCCGCGAAAATCCTCAATGCGGTCGCCACGACCCTGGCTCAAGACGCCGAGGTCGAGCTGATCTGGCACGAGACCGAGTTGATCTAATCGGCGCAATAAACTAGTCGATCCTGAAAAAGCCCTGCTCAAGCAGCCCAGCCGATCAGAGCTGAACTCGGGTGAACCAGAGGCATCCGTTTTCGACTCGTGATTTGCGCCAGACGCAGCAAAAGATAATGAAAAACCGC
>Ga0310121_10004472_pt1 | contig 12334 bp, 14 predicted proteins | sample CB27_Tmax_986_MG_FD_203504 | JGI IMG/M metagenome (GOLD analysis project Ga0310121, IMG submission 203504) | Marine microbial communities from Western Arctic Ocean, Canada - CB27_Tmax_986 | ecosystem: Environmental > Aquatic > Marine > Oceanic | place: Canada: Western Arctic Ocean | collected...
TGCGGTCACGGTCACGACGTCGGGGTCGTACTTGAACGAGGCGCCCGCGTTGAGCTTGATCGCCGCGAGCGTGCGGGCTTTGCCGTTGCCCAGCGCGTTGAGCGTGCACCCCTCGAGGTTCGCGTTACTGGTAATCCCGCCCGTCGAATCCCAAAAGCAGGTGCCGCCGAACCCGTTGAGCGTCCCGAGCGCGCTTTCCTCCTCGAGGTATAGCTTGCCGGCGTATAGTTGCGCAGTCGTGAGGCCCGCGCGGATTCGCGACGTGCCGCCCAGTTGTCGCAGCGTCGTGAGCGTGCACCCCTCGCCGGCCCAGAGCTCGCCGCCTTGTAGCGCGAGCGTTGCGGCGGTCGCCGTCTCGGCCAGGCGGCCCGCCAGGGCGACCGAGCCCGCGAGCTGCGTGAGCGTCGTGATCGCCGAGCCGAGCAGATAGAGGCCCGCCAGGCCGGCCGACCCGGCCGCCGTGCCACGCACGAGAACCGAGATCGCGGCGCCCGCCAGGTTGACGTAGGACACGCCGCCGCCAGAGAACTCGAATCGGTTCGGGTCGATCGCCAGGTAACCAGCCGCGACCGAGCCGATCGCCGACGTGAATCCTCGCTCGACGATAAAATCGCCGATAGCGACGCCGCTTTGCGCGAGGCCCGCGTTGATCGGGTTGTTGTAGTCCGGGCTGAGTCGCACGTCGTTCGTCGAGACGGGCACGGCCGCCGGCGACCAGTTCGCGGCGACCGAATAGTCACCGCTAGTCGTTCCAAGCCATAGTTTAGTTGCCATTGTCGTTGATCCTTACAGGTCGAGTTGAGCGAAGTCGACCGCACCAGGCGGCGGTGAAAACGTCTTATACACGGGCGCATCGTTCTCGCCGAGAATCAGGCCCGTCTCGCCCAGGTTGACGACGATCGGCGCGCCGGTGTCGCTCACGGCCTGCTCGACGATGTTCCGCGTGCCGTACGGGTTGTACATTGTGCCCTGGTGCAGGATCTCGAGGTCGTGCCCCTCGGGGTCGTAGCGGAAAACGAACGTCACGGCCTCGAACGTCTTCCCGCTCCGGAACAGCTCGCCCGATGTCGAGAGCCCGGAAAACTTTACCGTGCCGGCCGCACTGCCGAACCAGTCGCTGTCGTTCGTGCCGCCGACTTTCGACTCGTGCCCACCGAAATCGAAGTTGGCGCGGTTGACGACCCAATTGACGACGGTAATCGGCACCTCGTACATTGCCGGCGGGTCGAACTTTTCGTTTGCGTACGTCGTGACGGGGTTGCCGTCAACGTCGCGCTCGAGCACTCGCTCGACGAGTTCGACCGTGCGGGTGATCTTCGCGGGCTCGAGAGTCGGGTCGGCACCTTCATCGGTCGGCGGTTCGTCGTCCGCGCTGGTCGAGTAGGTGACGGTGATCGTCCAGAACCCCATGTTCTGCGCGCTCTCCTTGCCCGTGACGTTCGAGCAAAAGGCGCCCCAGAAATACGGGCACGGGTCGCCCTTTTTTGGGATCGTGGAGAATGCGTACACGGCCGGCGGTAAGAATCCCGCGCCCTCGTCGTTTAGTTGCCAAGTCTCGCGAAATACAACGCCCGAGTCGGTCACGTCGAACTCGCGGCCGCGTTGCTCGAGAATACTCATATGGGGGCCTCGGTCATCGGGTCGGCCTGGTTGCGGTTCAGTTCGGTGACGCCGTCGCGGATGTCGCCCGCGATCTCGACTTGTTCCTCGGCCGCGTCGGCGGCGCGGGTTGCCGGGTCGCTCGCTTTCGCGTTGCGTTGCGCGGCCGAGAACGCCGCCGCCGTGCCACGTAGTAGGGCGCCGGGCGTGATCGCCGCGCCCGTCGCCGCCGAGGCGGCCGCGATCGCGGGCAGGGCGAACGGCTTGTCGGGGTCGGTGCCGAACAGGTCGGGCGCGTCTGCTTTAGCATCGGCCGCTTGCCCGATCGCCTCGTCGCGATCAGCTTCGGCGGCCGCCGTCGACGCGTCGAGCTCGCCGACAAATCGGTTGAAATTCCGGGCGGTTCGATCCTCGCGGCCGCGCTGCCCCTGGCCGAGGGCGTGCCCGGCGCCCTCAAGGGCCGCTTGTGAGGGTAGCAGGCCGGCAAGATGTGTCGGCAATACTTGCCGCAGGCGCCCGATGTTGCGTAGCATTTTGACAATCGACCTCGCGACGAACCCGACAATCTGGTCGAACAGTTGCTGCACGAACAGAGCGAGCTCGGCCCAGATCCGCTTGAGCCCGTTGATCCCGGCCACGAACTCGGCGCGGATCGACAGCCAGAGCACCTCGACGGCGAGCTTGATGTCGCCGGCCGCGATCGCGTCGGCGATCCCTCCCCACGCGTGCGTAAACTTTTCCTTGAGCACCTCGGCGACGTTCGTGAATTTTAGCAGGGCCGCGACGCCCAGCGCGACGAGCCCGATCACGATCCCCATCGGCGAGAACACGAGCGCGAACGCGGAGGCGACGAGGCCGAGCACGGCCGCCAGGCCGACGGCGACGCCGCCGAGCACCATCAGGGCGACGCCGGCCGCACCCACGCCGGCCGCGACGGCGGCGACCGTTAGGATCAGTTGCTGATTTTGCTTGACCCAGCCGATAATTGACACGACGACGCGGGTCGCCGTTTGCGCGATCTTGAGGGCGGCGGGCAGCAGGGCCTCGCCGATCACGAACGCGACGGCCTTGACCGTTCGAAACAGTTCGTTTTGAGCGTCGGCCATAGCGGCCGCGCCGGCAGCCGACTCGCCCGACAGCGAGAGCCCGAGCGCGCGGGCCTGCTCGCGCATCCCCTCGATACCGGCCGCGCCGTTCGCGAACATGGGGAGCAGTTGCCGGCCGGCTCGCCCGAACAGCTTCTGCGCGACCGCCCCGCGCTTGCTTTCGTCGGTCATGTTAGATAGCCCCTCGGCGACGAGCAAGAACTGTTCCTCGGGGCTCAGGCCTTCGAGTTGTTCCGCCGTCAGCCCGACCTCGGTGAGCGCGTCGACCGCCTCCTTTGACCCGTTCGCCGCGTCGTACGTCGCACGCGATAATCCGAACAGCGCCTTTTCCACCGACTCGATCGACCCGCCAGACTGCTCGGCGGCGAACCCGACCTCGCTGATGAACTCGGCCGAGGCGCCGGTGCGCTTGCTTGTCTTGTCGACCGCGTCGCCGAGGGACGTGAATACTTTAATCGCGCCGGCGATCGGGCCGACGATCGCGGCCGAGGCCATCGCGAGCCCGCGCCCCAGGCCGCCGACCGATCGCCCGAACGACTTTAGGCGGCGTTGTGCAGATTTTAGGCCCGCCGACAGGCGATCCTTGACGCCGAGCTCGACGAACGCCTTGCCGGCCCTGATACCATCGGCTGCGCCCATTTTATTTGATCACCCCTTTCCACGCACGCAGGATCTCGGGCAGTTCGCGGCGCAACGCGGGCGCCATGAACGGGCGCGGCGGGTACACGACGCGGATCGGCTTGCGGCCGCCGATCTTGCGAACGAATCGGCCGCCGTGCTCGTTCGCCTGCGCGGCGCCGGGGTTCGCGCTCGCTCGAACTTTCGGGCCGACGACGGCGACCTCGCGTTGAGAATCCCACCCGACGAGCACAAGGCGGCGCAAGAATCCAAGGTGTGCGGCCGGCGGTTGACCAGGCTTTGACGCGGTGCGGCGCCGTTTCATCGACGCCTGCGCACTCTTGCGCACGGCGAACCCGCCCCGAAACAGGGCGCGGCGGCGACCCTGCGCGGCCTTTTTTCGTACGGCCGACGCGTCGAACCGACTCGTCACCCGCATCGTGATAGCGAGGGCCTTGCCCATTATTCGCCTTTTTTCCGGAAATGTTTGCGCATCCCGACGAGCTGGTCGCCACTCATGCCGCGCGGGCGGCGATCGCCTGGCCGAATCAGGTGCAGGGGCATCAGGTCGACGGGGTTGATCGCTCTAGCATGTTTTGCCCGGTGCTGGTTCATAATCGCGGCCATCAGTGAACTGGTTTGTCCCCAGGCGTGCCGCGCCGCGCCGTGATACCGGGCGAGCAGCTCGCGCAGGGTCAGGGGTCCGGGTTCGCACCCGACGACGCCCGCGAGTTCGTCGATCCATTCCCAAGCATCGCCAGCGTGCGCGAGATCTCGTCGTTTGCCTTTTCGAGCGCCGCGTCGATCGCCGGGTCGAACTCGTCGAGGCGGCTCTCGAGAATCCCCTGCAGGCGGTCGGTCGCCTGCTTGCTTTTTTGCAGCGCGGCCGCCAGGGGTGCTCGGCCGTACTGGCGGAAAAAATCGACCAGGCCCTCGATCAGCGCGTCGGCCGCCTGGTCGAGCGGCTTGTGCTCGTCGTTGCCGCCCAGCGCGACGCCGAACGCCTCATCGCTCACGTCGAGCTCGTCGGCTTGAGGCTTGCATAACACGAACAGCACGTCGACCAGCGTCAACGGGTCTTCGAGTAACTTTTGCACGAGCACCTCGTCGAGGTCGTTGACCAGGTCGAGGCCGAGCATCGCCTTGATCCTCTTGAGCCCGGTTATAGTCACGGCGATCAGCCAGGTGCGCCCCGCGTTGTCGGTGAAGGTTCGCCCGCTCATGCGTCGCCCTCCTCGGGGCCGGTCGGCGCGTCGTCGGCCGGGCGGCGGGTGCGTTTGCGCGGCGGCGTTGCGGTCGCCTGGCGGCCGCCTGCAGCGTCGAGCAGTAGTTCGAGCTGGTCGGCCTGGTTGAACACGTCGAACCCAGGCCGGGCACGTGTGACGCCCAGGCGCAACGCCTTGACGACGTCGGCCGCGTGCCCTTCGATCGCGTCGTCGTCGACGAGTTCGAGCACTTCGAGCACTTCCGCGCGAGTATTCCGCACGAGGGCGACCTCGGCGTCGCCTGGCGGCGTGCCGCCGTCGAGCTCGCCATTATACGCGGCGACCGCCTCGCGGCGTGTCTTGATCCGTTCGCGGATCGTGTCGGTCGGGTTCATAGCTTGACCTTTCGCAGAGGGGGGGGGTGCAAAATTACGGGACAATATACCAGTCGGGTTCCACCACAGCGGAAGACTCCACTTTGTAGGCGTTTTTGACCTCAACGTCGATTGTCATCGGGTCTTCGAGGCCTTGCTGCACGTTGAAGCCGTAGACGACGCCGTAAAATCGCGGCCCCTCGTTGCCCGACGAGGCAATCGCGCCGTCCATCACGGCGAACTCGAACTGATCGTCGCCGTCGAACGAGCCCTTGAGGGCGTCGAACACGGTGTCGGCGCCGCTCAGGTAGTTATAGCCGAAACTCATCGAGATGTTCTTGAGGCCGGGGTGTGTGTATTCCCAATCGCTCGCCCGCGACCGGGTCGGCCCAGCCTCGTTCTTCGCGAGGTCGACACTGACGTCGATCGCTTGCGTGATCTCGACCCACGTCGGGCTCGCGTGTGATCCGGTGTTGTAGTATAGCTTGCAATCGCGGCCGGTTACTTTTGGCATGGTCAATTCCCTCGTGAATAGGTTGCGACGATCGGGATCGTGCCGACTCCAAAGTCGGCGAGGTGTTCAGGGTCGAGCAGGGGGTCGGCCTCGAGCGTTTGAAGGGTCGCGCCGTCGATCGACCCGGCGCCGGACAAGTGTGTCACCATCTCCTCGAGGTGCAAAAATAGCGACTCGACGTTCGCCGGCGAAATAGCGCCGGTCTCTAACGACAGCTTTTGTTGGATCACGATCTCGACACTGGTCAGCGTGTTCTCGTTGAAGCCGCGATCGGCGAACGAGGTCGCGAACCCGGCCGGCCGCACCGTGACCGCCATCGCGGCGAGCGTCTCGACATCGACCCGTCGCGAGTATCCTTTCGCTGCCGCCGCCGCGCCGCCCGTCGTGAACGAACCCGCGTTGATCGAGGTCACGATCGCGTCGATCAGGTCGGTGAGGTTCGAGGCCATAATCCATCAAGAACTCGAGTCGAGTCGGGTGTGAATTCGCAATAGTCGGTGATCGGCGTCATCGAACGTGTACACCGGGCCGCCCTCGACGCCAACGACCGCATAAACGTAGTCGGTCGCGCCGCGTGTCTCAGTGACAGTATCGCCCAGCGCGGGCAGGATCGCGGCGCCATCCCACACGAGCAGCGCGGCCGGTATTAGCCAGTCGACGAGCTGCGCCTCGTTTCGAACGGCGCCATAGTCGCCCAGCTCCTCGATCCGCGTCGCGCTCTTAATCGCGGCGATCCCGGTCGCGGGCAGGCCGCCCACGCGGTCGTACGCAATCGCGACGGCGAACTCGTCGGCGTTGACCTGCACGGCCTCGAGATCATAGTCGAGCGAGTCGCTGAAGGTTCGCGTCATGGCCTCGGCCCTCGTGTGTAAACGGCGACGACCCGAGGGCCGCCGCCGAACCCTCCAACCCTGCGACGGGTCAGTTCGTTGCGGCGGTCGCCTCGCGGATCGCGTCAGCCCGAGCTCGGCCGATCCCGCCGATCGTAGTCAAGTCGTCGAAATCGCGCACGTCGCCCACGGTGAACAGGTCCGACGCCGCGAGCAGCTCGACGAGCTCGTCGGCGAGCACGTTCGCGAGCATCGTGTCGGCCGCCAGGTCGTCGGCGGGGGCCGGCGCGTCGATCACCTCGACGCGGGGGGCCTCGACGACCGGCTCGAACGGAATAGCCGAACCCACGGGCCGCGCCCGCCCTTTTTTGTCGACCTCGGCGTCGAGCAGGGCGACGCCCATATCGGGCTCGAGCAGCTCGCGCTCGGCGGCCGTCACCTCGACGCCCTTGCCTGGCGGGAAGTCGAGCACGGTGAGCGGGTCGCCTTTTTTGTCGCGCAGCGTGCGGCGAAACGTGCCTTGCATGTTGCCCTTGAGCATCACGTATAACGTCGCCATTGTGTCGGCCTTTCGTTGCGGGGTGTCGCAGGGTGAGGGGAAAAACGGCCGCCGCCTGGCGAATGTTCCAGGCGACGGCCGGCCGGCGTCGCGATTAGGTGAACGTGGTCAGGCAGGCGTTCCACCAGGCCAGGTAGCCCACGTTGTAGCGCGCCCGTGTCATGAACTTAAGGTCCTTGAACTCGTCGTCGGTGTCGCCCTTGATCGAGCGAGATAGCGGCTCGCGGGCTTGAAACACGAACGGTTGGAGCACGTCGCCCAGGTAGTACGTATGCATTTCGACGGCCGACGTGAGGTAGGGCGACATGACAATCCGCGGCGCGTTCAACACGACGTTCGTGTTGCCGCCGCCCGTCAAGTGCGACTCGAAGGCGACGTGCGCCGCCTCCTCGAGCTCGCTCGGCACGATCACCATCCAGTCGCCCGCGACGAACTCGACGGTCGGCTCGTGAATCGGCTCTCCGTTGTCGCGCTTGAAGGTCAGGATCGCCTCGCGGGCCGCGTGATAGGCGGCCTTGAGCTCGGTCGCCGTGACGGCCGTATGATCCGACGCGTTGTAGCCCAGGTCATTGTCCTGCGCACCCGAGTCGCCGAACGAGTGATCGGTATCATAGAAAAATTGCCCGTCGACGCACGCGGTCGCGTCGCCGGCGGCGATCGCCTCGAACAGCAGCTTGTCGGGGTGCCGGGCCGCCGTGCGGCCGAGCTGCTCGAGGGGCGTGCCGTACACGTTCATACGGTCATCAGCTCGATCATCCTTGTCGATCGTTACGGACGACTCCCAGAGCTTATTCGCGAGCGTATAACTTGCCCCGCGCAACGTGTTGAAATCACGCTCGCCGAGCCACTCACGCACGGCGGGCATCGAGCCCAGGAATCCGTACTTTTCATCCGATCCGCTCGACGGTGCGATCGTGCACACGTCAGGGTAAAATATTCGCGCGGTGCCGACTCCGGTGTCGAACTTCGCGGTCAGGTCGCGAACGGTTGCGACCGCTCGTGCGGTGTCGTTGGCCATAATATAAACCTTTCGAGTAGAGTGTCGCGACCTGGCGGCCGCCTGGTTGTCGTCGTCGATCGACGCGGCCGTTGCTAGGTTGCGGCGCCGCGCCAGGCCGAAATTCGCACGCGCACTTTGCTCGCGCTGATAAATTCAGTGATCACGCCGACGAGCGACTGCGACGACGACGTGATATTGACCTCGTTGTTATTCACCCCGTACGCCTTGACGCCGACCACGGTCTGCGCGGCCGTGCCGGAATAGTTCATAAGGAATTCGCCCTCGGCCCACGTCTCGACGTTGAGGTCGCCGGCCGATCCGCTCGAATTGTCTTGTTGCGCTTTCGCGACGCCGACGAAGAAATTCGCGCCCGAGTTGATTATGTCGGTCGCATAGCCGGCCGTGTTTTCATAGACGAGCGTCCCCTCATAGAAATTGATGGAGGCGGCGGCGGGTATCCAAGACGTTTCGGGGCCGCGCCGGGCGACCACCTGGTTCGCCGTGACGGCCGCGCCGACGAACAGGGGCAGGCAGGCGAACCAGCTCAGGGCGGGCACGCACAACGCGAGCGCGCCGGTCAGCAGCACGGCGACGCCGATCACCAGGTCGGGCCGGGCTTGTAGTCGTGTGAGTGTTTTCATCGTTTCACCTTTCGCGTGAGTGTTGCGGGTACTATTTCCGGGGAAATGTTAGCGGTTGTGCAGCGAGGCGGGTGCCAGGGCGACGAGGCCCTCGTCGATCTTGCGCGAGTGCACGTACTGCTCGACGGTGACGCCGGTCATCGCGTGCACTTCCGGCTGCGCGGCGTACTCGGCGGCGAACCGCTCGTCGGGCGTGCCGGCGTTCGGCGGTGCGTCGTTGCCCTCGCCGTCGCCGACGGGCGGGTTCGCGTTACACATGGCGGCGAACAGCGCGTCGCGGGCCTGGTCGACGGTGACCGATCGGTCGGCCATAAAATCGCGAGCCAGTTCGGGCTTGCCCGCCTGGTCGCATAGCGCACGTATGGTCGTGCAGCGAATGTTTTCGGCCGCCGCCAGGTCGGGCGCGGGCGGGGGGTCGGCCGGCGTCGCCGGCGGTGCGGCGAGGCCGAGCACCTCGCGCAGCTTATCGGTGAGCACGAGCTCGGGGTTGTCTTCGAGCCAGGCGGTGGCCTGGTCGTCGTCGAGGTCGGCGGGCATCCCGGAGAGTATAAACAGCGCACGGATCGGTTCGGTCATCGGTTCCTCGCTTTCGGGGGGGGTGTGTTGATCTTCGGGGTCGACGGCGGTCGCCTGGTCGTTGCCCGCGTGCGGGCGGGCGGCGATCGGTTCGTTGAGGTGGCGGTCGCACGCGGCGTCGAGCGCGGGCGGGGCGGGGGGGCCTGGTCGTTGCCAGGGCGCGGCGGCGGCCGCCGCCACAACGAACGCGGGGGGGTCGGTCAGGCGTTCTAGGTCGATATGCGCGGCGACTTGTTTCGCCTCGACAACGCGATCGGCGAACCCCTGCTCGACCGCCTCGTCGGCGTTGAACCACGTCTCGGCCTTGAGCAGTTCGGCGACCTCGTCGACCTCGAGGCCCGTGCGGGCCGCGTACGTCGCGACGATCGTGCCGTCGAGCTTGTCGAGCAGGTCGGCCGTCGACCGCATATCCTCGGCCGTGCCGAACTGCACGGTAGCGGCGCGGTGAATCATCAGCAGGGCATTGTGTCCGATCTCGATCTCGTCGCCGGCCATCGCAACGAGCGAGGCGGCCGAGATCGCGGCGCCGTCGATCGTGACCGTCACGAGCGCCGCGTGCGCGACCAGCAGGTTGTAGATCGCGACGCCGTCGAACGCCGAGCCGCCGGGCGAGTTGATCCGCACGCGGATCGTCGCGACGTCGCCCAGGGCGTCGAGTTGTTGCTTGAGGTCGCGGGCCGTAATCCCGTCGTCGTACATGTCGCCGCCGATCGTGCCGTAGATCAGCAGCTCGGCGGCCGTCGGGTCATCAGCGAGGCGCACGAGCGAGAACGCGGGCGACGTGTCGCCGGCGAGTGCGGGCGCCGAGGCGGCCGCCTGGCGGGCCTCGACGCGGGCGGCCTTGCGGCGGCGGGTGCGTTCCAGTCGTTTCGGGCGGGTCGCCATCGGTCAGGCCTCGTCAGTTGTAGGCTCGAGCTCGTCGGCGAGCTCGTCGGCCTCGGGGTCGTCGGGGTCGTCGGGTTCGGCGCCGGGTTCGGCGTCGGGTTCGGCGGCGGCCGCCGGCGGGGGTGCGGCGCCCGCAGCGGGTGCCGGCGTGATCTTGAGCGCCGCCTCGCGGGCGATCTCGGCCGCCCGCTCGTCGAACACGTCGTCGAGGGCGAACCCGGTGCTCTCGACGTAGTCGCGTTTTGTGCGCAGGTTCGCGGCGATCGCGGCGACGGCCGCGTCGATCTCTTGTTTCGGGTTGATCACGTACGCCCAGGCCGGCGGCGTCCACGCGTGCCGGCGAAAATGGGCGCGGTGCGCCTCGTAGTCGCGCGGGTCGATGTCGACCTTGCCGAACAGAACGAGCTCGTCGAGGAATCTGTGAAAGATCGGCTTGAGCCATAGGTCGCGGTCGAGGGCCTGGCGACAGGTGAAGTCGACGCGGCCGTCAGCGAGCGAGAGGCGGCCGGTCGCGAACGAGAGGCCGCTCCAGTTTTTGACCAGCAGCTCGTACGGGAAATTCAGCCCGGTCGCGATCCGCCGGTGCGCCCACTCTTGAAAGTCGCTATACATCCCGCCCGCCTTTTGCGGCGCGTTGAACGTCACCTCTTCGCCCGGCTCGAGGTAGTCGACGGCGCCCGGTTCCATTTCTTGCAGGCGGTTGCCGGCCGTGTCGGTGCCGGTGCCGGCGCCGATCGCCGCACGGGTCGCGCCGACGGGGCTCGTCACGAACGCGGTCGAACACGCCTCGACCTGCGCGGCGATCACGGCCGCCTCGTCGAGGTCGGCTGCATCCTTGACGCGGTTCGTCACGCGGTGCAGCCAGGGCTTGCCGCGACTCACGCCGGCCGCCATGCGCTCGAATACATGCTGAACCCGCCAGGCGGCGACGCGGTCGAACTGGGCGTCGACTTGTTGCGTGTCGCCCGGCGTACTACGCCGAATCCAGTAGGCGATTACCTTGCCTTTTTTGCTGCGCTCGACGCCCATTCTCACGAGCGGGTCGCCCGCCTTGAGTGCGGGGGTCGCCAGGCGGGCCGGGTCGACGACCTCGACGACCAGGGGCACGACGCGCTCGGAGCCGTCGACGTCAAGGCCGCCCGAATCCGACAGCACGGTGATCGCCTCGCCCTCGACGCCCTGGTGCCGTTGCGCCAGGCGGTGTTGCGACCAGAGCGGCCAGCGTAGCTCGGGGTCGCAGCGGGCCGACCAGTCGACGAACAGCTCGTCGATCTGCGCGTTGAGTGCGGCGGCCGCCTCGGCCTCGAGGCCGATCGCCGCGAGGGCCTTGATCTTCGGTTGTAGCTTGTGCCCGCACCCCACGACGTTGTTGACCCGCACGTCGACAGCGCCGCCCGTCGCGTCGTTCGTGTGCAGTTCGCGGGCGCGGTTGCGCATCGACTCGAGATCCTCCTCGAGAGCCGAGTCGGGCGACAAGTGCGACCCGATCCAGCGTTTGGCCCGCAGTCGGTTCGACTCGGCCGCCTCGTGCGTCGAGAGCACGGGCGCCTCACGGCGACGCGTCTCGCGGTCGCGCACCTGGTCGACGATCGCCCGCATAGCCAGGCGACGGGCACCCCTCTCGGGTGACATAATCGCGACGGCGCCGTCGAGGGCCTCGCCCAGGCGGCGGCTGATCGACTTGCGGGTTGCGTTCTTGCGGGCGGGCATGGTCAGCTTGCCGATCCTGCGCGTTTGAGTTCGACGAGGTTGCGGGTCGAGAGCCCGGCCGACGCGTCGACCCTCGCCTCGAATAGAGCGAGCTGGCGGTGCAGGCCGTCGAGGCTTGCGCGGGTCAGCGTGCGGCCGTCGGTCGTGTAGGCTTGCCCGTGTAGGGTGATCTGCGCGATCGCCGCACGAGTGAAGTCGACGAGCTCTTGATCCGTGCCCGTGCCGATCGGGTTCGTGATTTGAAACGCCATAGCCTTTACATCGGCTCCCAGGGGGCCGCCTCTCGCGTCGGCCGTGCTACTGGTAGCACGGAATGGCAAACAGGCCGGCGGGCCGTGAGGCGGTGAGCGGGCCGCGTTTGCCATCAGGATCCCGGTCGGCTGATGTCCGGCTGATGTCCATCGGCTCGCAGGATCTCGGCCGGCTGATGTCCGGCTGATGTCCGGCTGATGTCCATCGGCTCGCAGGATCCCGGTCGGCTGATGTCCGGCTGATGTCCATCGGCCATCAGGATCCCGGTCGGCTGATGTCCGGCTGATGTCCATCGGCCCACGGCCGGGGGTGCCCTAATCCGCCACTACAGGGACAGAGTGGGACACTAATGGGACACTAATGGGACACTAATGGGACACTAATGGGACACTAATGGGACAGAGTGGGACAGAGTGGGACAGAGTGGGACAGAGGACAGGGACAGGGACAGGGACAGGGGCACTA
>Ga0310121_10004474_pt1 | contig 12327 bp, 7 predicted proteins | sample CB27_Tmax_986_MG_FD_203504 | JGI IMG/M metagenome (GOLD analysis project Ga0310121, IMG submission 203504) | Marine microbial communities from Western Arctic Ocean, Canada - CB27_Tmax_986 | ecosystem: Environmental > Aquatic > Marine > Oceanic | place: Canada: Western Arctic Ocean | collected...
ACAACTGAAGCACAACTATGTCTTATCTGGTGACTGGTGGCACAGGGCTTGTCGGTTCGCGCATCGTTCGTGACCTGGTTCGCGAAGGGCAGCAGGTGGTCGTGTATGACTGGCAACCGGCCGTGCCATTTCTGCAGCGGGTCCTCAATGACCAGGAAATAGAAAGCAATGTCATTGTCGTCCAGGGTGATGTCACTGACCTGCCTCTTCTCATCCACACGATCACGCAGCATCGTGTCGAGAGGATCATTCACTTGGCTGGTCTGCTGACCCTGGAATCGAATGCAAACCCTCCCCTGGCCCTGAAGGTCAACTGTGAAGGGACCCTCTGCGTTTTCGAAGCCGCCAGGATTCTCGGGCTGAAAAAGGTGGTCTGGTCGAGCTCGAACTCCGTCTACGGTCCGCCCGAAAGGTATCCTCAGAAGTTCATTCCGAACGATGCCATGCATGATCCACAGAATATCTACGCGGCGACCAAATCTTTCGGTGAAGCGGCAGCCAACTATTACTTTGATCAATATGGTGTGGACATCACGGGGATCAGGTATCAGACGGTCTACGGTGTCGGCCAGCGCCGGGGAGTATTTGGCGCCGTGGTCCGGGAGCTCGTCTTGAATCCGGCGCTGGGCAAGCCCGGTCGAGTTCCCTATGATGACGCCCTCATCGGCTGGAGCTACGTGGATGATCCAGTTCGAGCGACCGTGCTGGCGAGCAAGGTGCACAGGACCAAGACGAGAAATTTTTCCATCATGGGGGATCCCCGCACTCTGCAGGAGGTCGCCGACTACGTGAGGAAGATCATTCCCGGCGCTGTAATCACTTTGCTGCCCGGCAGCTTTACCGGAGACCCCGTTCAGCTGGACACCGGGCCCGTGGAGGAGGAGATCGGCTATCGCCCCGAGTGGTCGATGGAACGGGGGATCAAGGAGACGATCAACAACGTAAGGCAGGAGCACGGATTGCCTGCCATCTGATGTGACAACTTCTCACGATCCTTCAATCCCATCTATCCCTCTCGAAACGGCTCCAAAGTCTCCCAATTCAGTTCAACTCCGTGTCCTGGCCGATCCGGAGCTATGGCGTAGCCGTCGTCGATCGTGAGACGGTGGGACGTGAATCGCTCCAGACCAAACCCGTGGTATTCAAGATAAGACGCGTTCCGAGTGGCTGCCAACAGGTGCACGTGCAGGTTATGAACTCCATGTGAGGTGACTGGCAAACCGGCCTGCTCGGCCATCGTGGCGATCTTCAACCACGAGGTCACACCACCGACGTTGGCCACATCCGGTTCGGGAAAGGCGACGCCCTGGGACGCAATCAGCATTTCGAACTCGCGCTGAGTGTGCAGGTTTTCGCCGGCAGCGATCGGCAGGCCACCTTCTTTGGCAACTCGGGCATGACCTGGAAAGTCATCTGGCGCCGTTGGCTCTTCAAGCCAGTAGATATTGAATGGCTGCAGTGCCCGAGCGGCCTCGATGGCCTGCTCGACAGTCCAGGCCATGTTGGCGTCAACCATGAGCGGCACTTCGGTTCCCAGTAATTCGCGCATCGCGCCCACTCGATCGAGATCGGTTTGGAGCACAGGGTGGCCGACCTTCATCTTGATCGCCCGAAAACCTTGTTCTAGAAAGGATTCTGCCTGTTGCAAGAGTTCGTCGAGGGAAAAGTCGAGGTCGACGCCGCTGCCATAGACGGGGACCCGGTGGTCGGTTCCTTCCAGCAACTGCCACAAGGGTACGCCATGTCGCCGTGCCTTGAGATCCCAAAGGGCGATATCAACAGCCGAAATCGCAAACGACGCGATCCCGCCGCGGCCGACGAAGTGCAAGTCTCGCCACATGAGGTTCCAATGGTCCTCGATGTCGTCACCTTCTTGGCCGACGAGCGAAGGAGCGAGATCGGATTCTATCAGAGCGCGGATGGCCGTGCCGCCGCGGCCGGGTGTGTAGGTGTATCCCAGGCCTTCTGCTCCGTCTTGGTCGCGGACTTGGACGGTGACCAGCTGAAAATGCGACATACTTCCGTGCGTCGAATCCGACAGCGTGCGGGGCAGCGGGATACGGTAACAGGTGGTTTGCAAAGAGGTGATTTTCATTTCCGTTGTTTCGTTTGGAGCATTTGAATTTGTTGTGGAATTCGGATTTAGGTAACACGTTAGCCCAGTGCAGCAGCGCCCGCGAATTACGCGAATACGCGCGAATTTTGAAATTAATGAATCAAAGATTCTGTATTCGCGCCCATGCGCGACATTCGCGGGCAATTCTGTCGCTGAACACCGCCGCGCCGCTGCAATCGGCTAAGGTGTTACTCTTCTCTTTGTTTCCTCCGGTTCTAAGATAACCCGTCAAAAACGGCGCACGTTTTCGGCGCGGCGGGATCCTCGCCTTCCCATTATCAATAAGATCAACAGGCTGCTCGCCTCGCGGGTGAATAAGACTGACGGCTGGTACAATTCCTGGCTGTAGTATAGAACGTTCTTGCTCGGCCGGTCGTGACTCGAATACCCACCACGGGCCGCGATTGGGCTGGCCCTGGTGGAGAGACCCATGCGATTACGTAGCGTCCCCCGCGCGAAAGGCTTTACGCTCGTTGAACTGCTGGTGGTGATCGCCATCATCGGCATCCTGGTCGCCCTGCTCCTGCCGGCGGTGCAGGCGGCGCGGGAAGCGGCCCACCGGATGCAGTGCGGCAGCAATCTCAAGCAGCTCGGACTGGCGATCGCTAACTACGAAAGTGCATACACTGTTTTGCCACTCGGGCAGATCGGCAATTCACCCGGCTCGAGTGCTCGGTACCACACGGGACTTATATTGTTGCTGCCCTATGTCGAGGAGTCGGCCGCGTACGACCTGTGGGACTTCGACGTGCGCTCCGTGGATTCAGAGAATGTCACAGGACCGTACGCGGCCGCCAGGAGGCAGGTCAGCGTGTATCTGTGTCCGAGCGACGGCGCCGAGGGGCGCCGGGCCGGCCAAAGCATGTACGACAATTTTTGGGCCCGCTCGAATCTGGTTCTTTGCTTCGGCACGCAAATGATGACCAAGAATGCCGCCGGTCAATATAATATAGGTTGGATTGTCTCGAAGAACGGCGGCGACACCGACACCGACGGCGCGTTCCGTATCGACGGCTCCCGGCGAATACGCCACTTCAAGGACGGAACCTCGAAAACGGTTATCGCCAGCGAGGTCATTGCGGGACTTGATGATGACTATGATGGGGCGGGGAATTCGGATACCGTTTGGGACACCCGGGGAGCCTATGCCTGGTGGATGATGGGCTCGCACTGCTACACCCACAAAAACACGCCTAACAGCTCGGCCGGCGACACCACGTGGTACAATCCGGGGCAAGACGTCGAGTGTGTGCACGACCCGGCCAACGGCTTGCCGTGCACTACCACGGGCGGCACCACATCGGACCGGTATCAGGCGGCCGCCCGCAGCCGTCACCCCGGCGGCGTCAACACCGTCTTCGGTGATGGGCACGTGAGGTTCATCCGGGACGACATCGATCTGATCACCTGGCAGCGGTTGGGCGACATTGCCGGCGGGCAGACAATCGAAGGAGATTACTAACTGTGATATAGACTGTTTCGGAGGACCGCCATCCTACCGCTTGCCGGACAGGATAATCGGTTGGCGCTCGATGCTCGAGAGCGAAAGCGTTTTCTTGAACGTACCGTAATGGCCAGCGTAGCGCCGGTAGACGTTCACTTCGACCTGCGCCGGCAGCGGATCCTCCACCGACCAGTGAAAGAACCCATCGCGATCCGTGTGGATGTGCCACCCGTTCAGCACGACACATGCGCCGGGAACTGGCCGGCCGGTGCTGTCCACGACCCGACTGCGAACCCTTCGGCCGGCCTTCAGCTGAAAAACTTGAGGTTTGGCCTCCGGCCCTACCTTGATATGTCGATGTTGGGGGGCGTAACTTTCCGCCTCAACGGTCAACACATATTCGCCAAGCTTGACGGAGTCGAAGCGGTAAGTTCCCTGGGCGTCGGTCTGCACCGTCGGATAGCCCTTGCCTTTGTTGATCGATCTGTATCCCAAAACGGGCGAGCCAATCGTCAGAGGCGTCGCCTTCCAGGGATCCAGTTCGGTGGGGTGTTCGAGCCAGTCTTCGGCCGCGTAGCGGTTGGGCCCAAGCTCCACCTTCGCGCCGACAATTGGATTGCTCTGTTGATCCAGCACGCGGCCCTCGAGATTCGCGTGGGCTGGTGATACCGTCACTCGCTGCACCTCAATCGGCCAGACCTTCGTACCCCCACCGTCGTTGCCGATGGCCACCAGCTTGTTCGGGCCGGCTCTTGCCATGTCAAACTGGCCGGTAATGTTGGGTTCCGGCAGATGGGACAAACTGACGCGGTCCTGCCACGTATGTCCGTTGTCGATGCTGAACGCAACATGGAAACCGGGCCGGCCATACTCGACGGCGACGACGCCGTTCTCCAGAACGATCAGCTTCGGGGCGATGGCCATCAGGTGTGGCCTGGTGGGTATCGGCGTGGTCCAGGTTCTGCCGTGATCATCTGACCAGGAGACGGACATCGGCCTGTATTCGCCAGAATAGTGCGAATACTGCGTGCGGAAAACGGAGATCATCTGTCCGTTGGGCAACAATTCAATACTCGGCTCGCAGGGGCCGTTGTATTGTCCCGGCAGCTCGGGGTTCGGGTCCGTCGCCCCCGTCGCAACCGTCGCGTAGTAACGCCACTTGTGGCCGCGATCGCTCGAAACAGAAAGCACCACTCGACTCCTGGTGTCGCCTTTGAACAGACCGTACATGGGCGCCAGCAGATCGCCATTGGCCAGATGAAGAATATTGCCCCTCTCGAAGATCGGCCAGGAGGACACGCTGATGTGTTTCTGCTTGGTGGTAACGGCATCGGGCATGTAGACCTGAATCGGCGCGACCTCGTAGCTCGTAAAATCGTCGTTGAACCAGGCAAACGTCGAGTGCAGGATGAACCAGCCATCCTTGTACTTGCCGACCATCGGCCTCACGCGTTCCTCCGCTTCGCCGATGGTTTCGTCAGCCGTGGTCAAGTACTTGATCACGCCGCCATCGCGCAAGGTTCCACTGCTGGTGCCGCCGCCCAATTGTCGCGGCGAATTCATCGGTGGCCCCCAGGTGACACCACCGTCGGAGGACGTTCGGTAATGCTTCGGCGGCGTTGGATAGAAAGCCGCGACGACCCCCGTCCGGGAGCCAGAGATACTCGCGGCGTTCTGATAGTTTAGTGGATCCAGCAAGGTCGGCTTACCGACGGTGATCTTGAGGACCTCCGTTTCCTTGGCTGCCGCCGGTTTTGATGCACAAACAAAGCCAACTATCCAAACCACTATGGAAAACAGAATCGCTACTCGACAATTCCGTTGCATTTTTTCCCCATTCACCTCTCAGAGGTCTCCCAGAAACGCGCCATCCCAGCGATAACACCCACAGCTGTGATGCGTTCCATCATATCACTCCCGTGAGCTGGAGTTAGTAGAGAAAATCTAGCCCAAGCCAGCCTTGGTACCTAATTACCTGCACTCTAAGCCAGAAACAGAGCTTGGAAAATCAGCTGGCCTGGATAGTGTAGACTAACAATCACTCACCCTCGTCGAGGCGGACAATGCAGGAATAGTTTGCCGTTAAACGAGGACGTTTCAAGCCGGCGATAGCGTAGCAGATTAAGGGAATGGAGGATCTTCCATGAAGAATCGGAAATCAATTGTGTTGTTCCTGGTTTTTGGGCTGTGCGTTGGTAGCGCCTTGGCCGAGACCAATCGCCTGAAAATTACCGTGGGCCCGTCGGTTCAATTAGGCGATCTGGGACAGGTGAACACGGCCGATTTGTTGGTGTCACCAACGGGCGCGATCGCGGCATTTGTGCCCACGCGGCGATGGCCGGGCCGCGAGGGCGAGCTCTGGATGGCCTATCGCGTCTCGGCCGACGGAGGGAAGACCTGGACCGGACAGTTCGAGGCGCCGATGCCCGAGACGGCTTCGCCGGTTGTTGGCGCCGGGGTGACGGTGAACGCTGCGCCCCGCGGCCCGTTTAGGAGCATTGGCCCGTGGCAACACATGATCCGACCGCCCAAGTGGTTTTCCGCCCACATCGCCCAGTTCAGTGATGACCTGATGGATTTTGAGGTGCAATGGCTGCTGGCAACCGTCGAGGAAGCGGTCGTGGTGGTCAAGGAGGAAGGCGGATCCTGGCGTACCGAAAAGGTCATGCCGATCTTCGACAACGGCCAGGTAATTTCGCTGGCCGATGGCCAATTGCTGTTGGCCATGCACGGCAATTTCAAGAATGATACGTATCGGCGGGCCTTCCTCATCCAGTCACTCGACGGAGGGCGAACCTGGCGGTATTTTTCGACCATCGCTCACGGTGACGGGGACCCCGACCCGGAACTGCCCGGCGAATTTGCCGGTTACAGCGCGCCGAGTATTACCCTCTTACCCGACGGCCAGATTCTGGCTCTGTTGCAGACCCACAGTACAGACAAGCCGCCGTATAAACCACTATACGTTTGCAGATCCGATGACCAGGGCCAGACCTGGACGAAGCCGCAACCGACAGACCCGCATCTAAATAGTATCTCACCGGCTCTGGCTGTGCTGGACAATGGCGTGGTGGCCTGTGCGCATGGTCGGCCAGGCCTGCATATTGCCTTCAGTACTGACGGTGGCACGACATGGGCCAAGACTCAGGAGCTTGTGAAGGTCTCTCAAGCGCAAGTCACCGGTCAGATCGACATGGTCAAAACCGGACCCAACAAGCTGCTGGCGCTCGCCGGCGTCGGGAATGGCGGAACGCGGGTTTTCCCCGTCACAGTCGAATTGGAGCCCGAAGAGCCGGGCAGTACATCGGGACGAACTGAGGTGGGTGACCAGGCTGACACCGTCGAGATCCTCAAGATCACTCAAGACAAACCGGTCAAGCTGGGGCCCTACGGCTATGTGAATAGCCAGACCCTGGGCGTTTCGCGCACGGGCGTGATCGCGGCGGGGGTGGGCGTAGCTCATTGGCCGGGCATGCATGAGAATTGGATCACCTACCGTGTTTCCAACGACGGTGGTCAGACGTGGACCGAACCGATGCAGGGGTTTGGACCGGTACGATCCGGTAATGAGGGCTGGGTGGCACTGCGCGGTGGGGGCGTGCTTCAGGTTGGCGGTTGGCGGATGTCCGCGATCGAGGGTCGTGAGGGATGGTGGGAGTCGCTCCTGAGCCGATTCAGCGATGACATGATGCACTACGAAATCGAAACGATTCCGGTGTATATGCCGGAGGGTGACCTCATGATCCGTGAGCCGTCACCCATTTTCATGTCGGGTCCGGGCTTCGGCACGGGCAAGGTCATTCAAATTCCCAACGGGGACCTGTTGGCACCGATGCAGGGAAAATTCAAGGGTGACACGAAGTATCGCGCCTTTCTTAACCGCTCGGTCGATCGTGGCCGCACGTGGCGTTACCATGGCACGACGGCTTACGAACCGGTGGACGCGACCCCTGAATTGCCCGGGCAATACATCGGGTCTGCCGAGTCGAGTGTTGCTCACTTGCCGAACGGCCAATTGCTGGGCGTCATGCGAACTCAATATGCGCATTACCCGGGAGAGTATAAGCCGCTGAACACCTGCTGGTCGGATGACCTGGGAAAAACGTGGACCAGGCCGGTGCCGACGACCCCCCATCTGATGAACATCCATCCCAATCTGCTGGTGCTGGATAATGGCGTCGTGGCCTGTGTCTATGGACGCCCCGGATTTCACGTTGTCTTCAGCACAGACAACGGCCATACCTGGAAGGACCGCGTCAGCTTCTCGCATCTTCCCGAGCCCCACCTCACCGGTCAGGTGCATGCGAACAAGATCGGTCCGAATAAGCTGATGGTCATCGGAGGCGTCGGATCGGGTGGCACTCAGGTGTTTCCGCTGACGGTCGAGCGGGTGAAGGTGTCGCCGGGGCACGTGGCGTTGACCGGCCGAGTGTTGGACGAGGAGGGAAATCCGATTGCCAATGCAACGGTCGAGCGTGGTCCGAACCGCTACGCGGCTGATGACTGGCTCGAGCATGCAACTGAATTGGACACCTGGAAAGCAGCGCCGCAAATTATCGGCAACCCCAAGCTCGCGTTCCGATCGATTCAACCAGTCAACGACTATCCAACCGTGCGGACGGACGCCGAAGGTCGTTTCCATTTTGACGGCGTCGATCTGGGCGAATACGTGCTGACGGTTGAGGCAGACGACTACGCACCGCAACATCGACATATCAAGGTAGGGCCGCAGACGCAAGCGCAGGACTTCACACTCCAGCCGGGACAGCTCGTTTGTGGACGGGTCGTTGATTCGAAGGGCCAGCCGATCGGTGGGATGTGCGTGGTGTTGGATCAATGGCATTGCCACACGGATCGGAACGGTTATTTTCATTGGTCTGTTGTAACACCCGTACCTGAGCAGGTGGCACTGAGAATCTTCAATCGGTACTACTCCGACAAATACGAGATGTTGGAGACAACGGTTGCCCTGTCGCAGCTCGAAAGTCAGCCGATCACTTTGAAGAACAGGTAACGCAACCAGATCAGCGAGTCCCGCACATGCATCGTACCATGGTCTTGCTATCGAGATCTGGGAAATCCCGGATGATCTGACCGGCTGAAACAGACGTAAATGCTGAAAGTAAAAGGGCCATTCAAGATGCGCCAATTCCTCTACTGGTTGCTTGTATTGATTGCGGCACTCGGCCTGACCGGGGGCGAGGTACCCGCCAGTCCTCCAGGTAGCCCTATCGGGCCGGGTGCGGGGCGACAGCGGAGCGTAATCTTCAATAACGATGGCGACGGAGCCTGGCTGACCGATTCACCGGCCACGCCAGAGGGTTTTCTTGCTGTACGGATGGACCATATTGGTGACTGCGGCGTCGATAGCGTTTTCTTCTGCGACACTCACGGTTTCAACTTATTCACTCACGACAGTGAAATCTCAGAGGTTTTTACTGACCAGACAGGCCCATTCAAGAACAACCGCACGGCCGCGCTGATCGAGCAGGGAACCGACTCGCTGAAGCTGGCCATCGAGGCCTGCCGGCAGCGCGACATAGAAATCATCTGGTCGCTGCGGATGAACGACATCCACGACAGTTGGACCCCGCAGTACGTCTCCCAATGGAAAAAGAACAACCCCACCATGCTGATGGGCAAACCCGAAGACTACGACCGATTTTCGAAAAGCGATCCGCGAAGTTTGTGGTCTTTCGTTGACTTTGCCCACCAGGAGGTGCGCGATCAAATCGTGGTTATCGTGAAGGACGTGCTGGCCCGCTACGACTTGGATGGCATCGACCTGGATTTTCTGCGCACTCCCCTTTATTTCAAAGAGACGCAATCGCATCAGCCCGTCACGGCCGAACATCGGGCCATGCTGACGGACATGGTGGGACAAATTCGCCGGGAAGTAGCGGCTGCCGGCCAGCGAAAAGGTAAGCCGATCCTGCTTAGCGCCCGAGTGCTGCCTACGACGTCGCTGAATCGGCGCTTTGGCTTCGACGTGGAAAGTTGGGTTAGTGCGGGTTACCTGGATATGATCGTCGTCAGTGGCGGCTACGATCCGTTCACCATATCGCCAAAACAAATCGTCGAACTGGGTCATCGACGGGGAATTCCAGTCTATCTATGTCTAAGTTCCTCAGGCATGTTCCAGCGCGGCGTCAAGGGAACGGACCTCGCACCCGATAACATCCAGGCCTGGCGCGGCGCCGCGGCCAACGCCTGGCACGCCGGCGTCGACGGCATCGTTACGTTCAACTTGTTCCCGAAACTGACGGACACCAAACCGACGAATCACGCTCGGGCCGTGTGGGCCGACATCAGTGATCCTCAGACGTTGGCCAGTCAAGACAAGCTGTATTGCATCGAAAATCTGGACCACTCGCGCACGCATGGCCCCATGATCCGCTCCGTGCCATGGGGCGATCGTCTGCCGGCTGTGGTTGAAAGAGGTAAGACAACGTCGCGGAATCTTGCCATGGCCGACAACTTGCCGCGTTTGCAGGATCGCATCAAGACTCTGCGTCTGCGAGTCTTCCTGGACGGCTGGCAGGACGGCGACGTCGTGACCATTGCCGCCAATGGCCAACCTTTGACCACCGTGGTCGAGAAGCCCGGTTGGCTGGCCGCGACGCTTTCACCCTCCTTCGTGAAGCAGGGGGCCAATGTCATCGCAGTCAATTACGAACAAGGTGAATCCAAATCATTGACGATCACCTCGGTGGAGTTGACGGTCCAATACGATCAGTAACCCCGAGAAAGTACGAACTCTCCCGCGATAGCTGCACATGTCATGGATCATTGCACTACGATCGGCAGAGCGATCGTGCTTTGCAGCGCCAGCGATTGAGCGAAGTGTCGGGTTCTACCCGCGCCGCGGCCCGAACGCTGACCAACCCAGCAGATAGCGCACACGCGGGGAGTACCGCTCCAGCACATCCGCCGGGACGCAGCGGGTGAAGTCGGTCAGCGGCTTGATCCACGAACGGACGTAGTTGCCGAGGATGGCCCGTCGCGGCCGATCTGTCGTATTGGCGCCGGCGCGGTGCCAGACCTGTGAGAACCAGAACACGAGGCTTCCGGCCGGCCCCGTAAGCGCCTCTTCGCATTCCAGCGAGTCATACGTCCAGGGCGGCTTCCTACCGCTCGTGTGCGTGCCCGGCACGACGAGCGTTGCTCCGTTGTCGACGGTGAAATCATCCATCAGCCAGCCGACCTGGATGGCCAACGGCATCTGCGGCACTGGCTCGGGCACCATCGTGAAGGGCGAATCGATGTGCCAGTAGCTCGAACCTGACTGCGGCGCAATGCTGTTGAAACTCAGGTCGGAGATCACGCAATCATCTTCGAGCAGATCGCCCATCACCTCCAGGACGATAGGGTGCTCCATCAGACGGTCGCAGCCTGGCAGTTTGGCCGGCAGGTTATAGCTGCGCTGACTGCCGTTCTTCGACACGAGTGGCATCTGCAAAAAACTGTGACTGACCTTCTCGGCCGGCACGGGCCACGGCGTGTCGTGATTCTCAGCCCGCGTGTGGCGGATTCGCTTCAGGACGCGGGCCAGCTCGTTGTCGTCGATCTTGTACGCGTCGGCCAGGTACTTCGCCATTTCGTCGTCATCAGGCGCTGGCGGCCCGTCCCCGGGATCAAAAGGATGGTCGCGCTCGTGCACCATGATCCGGTCATATTGAGACGAGAACTGCTGAAGATCGTCATCGCTGATCACATTTTCGAATACCACATATCCCTTCTCCCTCAGCGATGCCAGGCCCGGCTGGATGTCGTGAGCATCCAAGGTGCGTGTCGCGTTCATGGGTTGAGCTCCTAAATATAAGTATGGCACCGGTTTCACGGCACCCTCCGGGATGCCGCCTGGACCCCGTCGGATGAGGCATCAGGGTTGCAAAGGCCCGATTTTTCAAGGATTTGCGCAATCAATTGAAGGTTTTCGGGATCGGATTAGCCGAGTATGTCATCCTGGATGGAACGTTCACAGCACGATCAGACGCTGGCGATCAACGTGCGTTCTATATCGCACGGGGCCTGGTGCTTTGTCAACGCTTAAACTTAGGGTGCGACCCGTAGCCGAACACGCCAGAGTTTGGCCGTTTTTCCCATTCATGTCCAAAGTCTGGTGACTTCGGCTACCCGAAACTTTAGCCGTGACAAAGCACTAGTTCTCTACCGCAATTCCTGACCTCAGGATATAATCAGGTTTCGCGAATGGTCGTGACCCTGGTACGCGAGTGCCGACCACTTGCCGCGGTTGCGACCCGACTGGCCCTGGAGGAGCAAACAATGCGATTCCATATCGTTGCCCGTGCGAAAGGCTTTACGCTCGTTGAACTGCTGGTGGTGATCGCCATCATCGGAATCCTGGTTGCCCTGCTGCTGCCGGCTGTGCAGGCGGCGCGGGAAGCGGCCCACCGGATGCAGTGTGGCAGCAACCTCAAGCAACTCGGACTGGCGATCGCTAACTACGAAAGTGCACTCACTGTTTTGCCACTCGGGCTGGTCGGCAAATCATCCGCCGGGAGCGGGAGTTCTCGGTACCACACGGGGCTTATATTGTTGCTGCCCTATGTCGAGGAGTCGGCCGCGTACGACATGTGGGATTTTGACATTCGCTCCGTGGATTCACCGAATGACCCGGCCGCCAGGATGCAGATCAACGTGTATCTGTGTCCGAGCGACGGCGCCGAGGGGCGCCGGCTCGGCCCCAAATTGAATCCAACTTGGGCCCGCTCGAATCTGGTTCTTTGCTTCGGCACGCAAATGA
>Ga0310121_10004475_pt1 | contig 12325 bp, 11 predicted proteins | sample CB27_Tmax_986_MG_FD_203504 | JGI IMG/M metagenome (GOLD analysis project Ga0310121, IMG submission 203504) | Marine microbial communities from Western Arctic Ocean, Canada - CB27_Tmax_986 | ecosystem: Environmental > Aquatic > Marine > Oceanic | place: Canada: Western Arctic Ocean | collected...
TGACACAAGAGGAGGCCATGGCGCTCATCGTGCGCGGATTCATCGAGCCGATCGCCAAAGAGCTTCCGCTCGAGTATGCCGTCGAGCTCAACCGGCTCATCGAGCTCGAGATGGAGGGATCGGTCGGTTGATGGCCGACCCTGCTCAAGCCGTGGAGGCGTCGAGCGCAGAGGAAGACGCTCCGAGCTCCCTGGACGAGTGCACGGTGGAGAGGATCAGCCAGGGTGCCCCGTCGTGGTTGAGCGAGCGCAGACGCCACGCGTGGTCGGTGTTCGAAAACACTCCACTCCCGAGCACGCGGTCGGAGGAGTGGCGCTACACCGATGTCTCCCTGGTGGTGGACCTCGCCGAGCTCCGGCTCGCGACGCATGGGGCCCTGGCCAAAAACGGCTCTCGCCCCGCGGCGCTCGCGGCGGCCATGGACGAGGATGGTGCCGCCTCGGGGCACACTCTGTTGATCGATGGAAACGTCGTACACGTCGACCTCGAGCCCGTCCTGGTAGAGAAGGGCGTCATCTTGACCTCCTTAAAGTCGGCCGTGCAGGAACACGGGAACCTTCTCGAAGAGTTGCTCGCCACCGAGGTCGTGCCGCCCGAGGATGGCAAGTTCCAGGCCCTCAGCGCGGCGTTCTGGACGGACGGGGTGCTCCTCTACGTTCCCCCGGGCGTGAAGATCGACCTGCCGGTCCGAGCCTCGCGGTGGATCTCGAGCTACGGCTCTGCGGTCTGTACTCGCACCTTGATCGTGGCCGAGCCGGGCAGCCAGGTCTCGTACATCGAGGAGGTGCTCTCCGAGGACTTCGAGCGTCGAACGCTCGTTTCGTCCGCCGTGGAGATCATCGCGCGCGACGGAGCCCAGGTTCAATACGTTTCGATTCAGCGGCTTGGGCGTGGCGCCTTCCATCAATCGGCGCAACGCACGCTCGCCCATCGGGATTGCACCCTCGACACGCTCAACGTCAATCTCGGCGGCTCGGTGAGCCGCCTCGACCTCAATGCTCAGCTTCTGGGGCCCGGCGCGCACAGCGACATGCTCGGGCTCTACTTCGGAGACGAGGACCAGCACTTCGACCACAACACCAGCCAGGACCACGTGGCCCCCGATACCGGAAGCAACCTCCTCTACAAAGGGGCGCTCGATGAACGCTCCCGGGCTGCCTTCCGTGGAATCATCCGCGTACATCCCGGTGCTCAAAGGACCGACGCCTACCAGACCAACCGGAACCTGTTGCTGTCAGACGAGGCCCGAGCCGACTCCCTTCCGAACCTCGAAATCGAGGCCGACGACGTAAAGTGCTCCCACGGCGCGTCGGTCGGCCAGCTCGATTCCGACGCGATTTTCTATCTTCTGAGCCGAGGGCTGAGCCTGCAGCAGGCGGAACGTCTGGTCGTTTTGGGTTTTCTCGGAGACGTCATGGCCCGGCTGCCGCTCGGCGGCGTGGTCGAGAAGGTGACCCGCGCGATCGAGCGGAAGCTCAAAGGTGCCTAAGGAGGGGGAGGGCGGCAGAGAGTGGGTGAGAGTCGCCGACGTCTGTGATTGCCCGCCGGGTAATCTCTTGGAAGTCGAGGCCGCGCAAGAGAAGCTCGTCCTGGCCAACGTCGACGGCGATCTCTACGCCCTTCAGAATCGATGCTCACATCAGAATCTACCGCTCTCCGACGGAGAGCTGGATGGTGATCAATTGGAGTGCCTGTACCACGGCGCTAGGTTCGACGTGTGCACCGGAAAGGCCATGACGCTTCCCGCCATTATCCCCGTAGAAACGTACGCGGTCGAACTCCGCGGCCAAGAAATCTACGTCCAGATCTAGCCCGCATGCCAGCCACGTCTCCTTCGACCGAATGGACGGCCCTGAGGGCTCAGTTCCCGACTCTGGCCCAGGAGGTCGGAGGACACCCGCTCGTCTACCTGGACAATGCTGCCACTTCGCAGAAACCCCAATTCGTGCTGGACGCCCTTTCAGCCTACTACGAGCGCGACAATGCCAACGTCCATCGCGGCATACACGAGTTGAGTCGACGGGCAACCGTGGCGTACGAGGACGCGCGGGCGAAGCTGGCAAACTTCATCGGCGCGGCGGATTCGGCCGAGTTGGTATGGACTCGGGGCACCACCGAGGCCATCAATCTGGTGGCCGGCAGCTGGGGGCTGGACACGCTCCGTGAGGGCGACGAGATCCTCCTGAGCTCCATGGAGCATCACTCCAACATCATTCCCTGGCAGTTGGTGGCCAGTCGTACGGGCGCTCGCCTTCGGTACATCGAGATGGACGGGCAAGGCCGCCTGATCCTCGACGATCTTCCTGGGCTTCTTACAGATCGCACTCGCATGGTCGCAATCTCCCATATCTCGAACGCGTTGGGGACGGTCAATCCGGTACGTGAGATTGCCGAACAAGCCAAGAAAGTCGGGGCACTGGTACTCGTCGACGGAGCCCAGGCGGTCCCCCACCGACGTGTCGACGTTCAGGAGCTCGGCTGCGACTTCTACGCGTTTTCAGGCCACAAGATGTGTGGGCCCACAGGATCGGGCGGTTTGTGGGCTCGCCGATCACTCCTCGAGTCGATGCCGCCGTACCACGGGGGGGGCGAGATGATTCGCAGAGTCGGCCGCGAGGAAAGCACCTGGGCCGATATCCCGCACAAGTTCGAGGCCGGCACGCCGAACATCGCTGGAGCCATCGCCCTAGGTGCGGCCGCAGACTTTCTCGACGAAGTCGGCTTCGATGCGATCGCCGAGCACGAAAGAGAGGTGCTCGCCTACGCCCTCGACCGACTCGACGACTTTGGCGGCGTTCATGTCTACGGGCCCACCGATTTGGACGAACGGTCCGGCGTCATCTCATTCACTCTGGGAGACGCCCACCCTCACGACATCGCGACCATCCTCGACTCCAAGGGGATCGCCATCCGCGCCGGCCATCACTGCGCTCAACTCGTCATGCAGCATTTCGGGATCACGGCCACGGCGCGCGCCAGCTTCTATCTCTACAACTCCACCGTCGACGTGGACCGCCTCGTCGAGGGACTCGAGTCCGTTAAGGAGATTTTCGTGCCGGGCTGAAGACGCTGAGTCACTCTCCGAATTCGGAGACGAGCCGATATTCGAAAAATCCGCGTCGAGGCCCTATACTACGGTTGCCTAGCCCCCCCCCACTAGCGGTCACCTATGGAAGTCTCTCTAACCTCCCTGTACCAAGAGCTCATCCTCGAGCACTACCGCAACCCGCGGAACATGGGGGAACTCGCCGATCACACCGCCGAGGCTCGCGTGGCCAATCCGGTGTGCGGCGACGAGGTCACGGTTCAGATCTATCTCGACGGAGACCGGATCGAAGACATCGGTTTCCACGGCCATGGATGTTCGATCTCGCAGGCGTCGGTGTCGATGATGACCGTCCTGGTCAAAGGGAGCGAACGAGGCGCGGCCATTCGCCTGGCGAACCTCTTCACCGAGATGATGTACGGCGATGGGGGCGCCTCCTCCGGTGAGTCCTTGGGAGACCTACGTGCGCTGCAAGGCGTCTCGAAGTTCCCCGTGCGGATTCGTTGCGCCCTGCTCGGCTTCGACGCGCTCCGCGACGCACTCGGTAGTGGACTGGAAGCTGATCCCCCCCGGGAAGCAGATCACAACGACGGGTCCAAAGAGGAGGAGACACACTGATGCCTCAGCATGACAGCGCTTCCTCGGTCTACTCGGGTGTCTTGCGCGAGACGCCCACCGGAGCCATCGCGGTATGGGTCACCCGTCATGGGGTTCGCAGAATCGGGGGCGTTACGCCCGAGATGATCGAAGACGGTCACTGGGACGCGGACGGACACCCCACGCTCAGGATCGCCCTCCACCAGCTCGAACAATACTTCAACCGCAAGAGACGGCACTTCGATCTTCCGCTCGACTTCTCCGGAGCCACCCATTTCCAGATGCAGATCTTCGAGCGCCTGATGGGAATTCCGTATGGCCGCATCCTGTCGTACGGGGACATCGCCGATGAGATGGGAGAGCCTGGCGCCGCGCGGGCGGTGGGTCAGGCCGTTGGGGCCAATCCTCTTCCGATCGTCATTCCATGCCATCGCGTCGTCCGAAGCGACGGCAGGCTTGGGGGATACTCCGGAGGGCTTCGTCGGAAGGTCGCTCTCCTTCGCATTGAGGGTGTGGACGTCGACGGGCACCAGTCGGGAAGCCGAGTCCATCCGGAGTTGCTGCGGCTTCCGCTGTAGAGCTGCAGCACCACGCCCTCCATGAAGACGCCAAGCCAGGGGGTCTGAGCCGGCGACGTCCTTCAGCATCAGAAAGCGTCCGTCGGGTGCGACGTGGTACTGCGTGTACCCCCGAGGGCGGCCGTAATGTACACCGCGCGGAACAACTCGGATTGCGACACCGCGGGAACTTAGGGCTGCAGCACCACCTTCACCGCACCGCTCTTACGGTGGTTCGCCGCCGCCCGCAGAGCATCCCGATACTGGTGCAGGGGATAGACGTGCGTGACCATGTTCTCGACCGGCGCCCCCGTCTCGAGCAGGAGATCATGCGCAATCTCGAAGGTGTGCCGCCAATCACCCCGCCAAGTCTCCCGCCCGTAACCCACCGCCCCACGGATGCGGAGCTCCCTGGCCCAGACGAACGTGAGATCGAGCTTCTTGAACTTGGCCACGCAGCCGATGACCACGATGCGTCCACGAGCTGAAGCGAACACAAGCGATTGAGCGACGCTGCTCCGGTTACCGACACAGTCGTAGATGAGGGGAAAGCCCCCGCCCGAGTAGACCTCGGGGCCCACCACCGGCATGTAGGCAGACGCACCGGTCTCGATCAACGCCTGTCGCACTTCAGGACCCGGCGCCACCACGTCGGTAGCGCCCAACGTCCGGGCCAACTCCTGCTCGTGTTCCCGCTTGGCCTGCGCGAGTATCGGGCCACGGAAACCGGTCGCCCGGAGGGCCCATATCGTGGCCAGAGCGATCGTGCCACTCCCGATCACCAGGACGGGCTCCTGAGTCCTCGGAGGCGAGCGCAGAACAGCATGCACGGCGATGGAGAGGGGCTCGAGGAGCACGGCAGCATTGTCGGACAAGGCATCATCGACCGCAAAGACCTGGGACCGATGGGCGAGCACGGTCTGGCCCCACCCACCGGGCAGATCTCGGTGATACCCGATCGTGAGCCCCCGGGAGAGCGGTCGATCTCCGATCAACGTGATGCCGTCCTCTCCGGCCCGTTCGCAGGTGCAGTGAAGGCCCTGGGAGCAGGAGGCGCACCCATTCCCCGGAGGGTAGCCCCTAGTCGTGCACGAGATCATCGGGTCCATCGTCACCCGCTGGCCCGGCGACACGTTGGACACCTGATCACCCACCGATGTCACCCTTCCCAGGATCTCATGACCGAGAACGGCCGGAAACGAGCCGAACGGCTCCATCGCCGGGCTCGCGGAGTACGTCAGGTTGCTGATGTCGCTGCCGCAGATCCCCCCCGAAATGACCTCGATCTCGACCCAGTCGGGCCCCGGTAATTCCGGCTCGGGGAGATCGCGTATTTTCACACCGCTGAGCAGCCCGAAGAGGGCCGAATCCGTGACACGCCCGGCCGTCTTCGCGAGGAGGAAGTGCGGAACTGATACGTCGAACGTGACTCCCCTCATGATGTCGTGCTCAGCCTCCGGTTCGTTTGTCCGCCCCGTCGTTGCTCTCAACCGGAGAGCAGTCTAGCGCCGGGAGTTTGGCCTAGCCACCGAGGCGCCACCGCCGAGCTGACGGAACTGCTACCGGAGGCCATGGGTTACAGGGGGTCATGACGAACCGCACCGCCATCGTCGCCGGAACCCGCACCCCGTTTGTCCGAGCCGGAAGCGTCTTCAAGGACCTGACCGCGATCGACCTGGGCGTCCTCGCGGTGCGTGAGCTCATGGATCGAAGTGGCGTCCGCGGTGAGGACGTAGACCACCTCGTCTACGGTACGGTCGTGCATGATCCCCACGCACCGAACATCGCTCGTGAAGTCGGACTGGCCACCCTGCCCAAGACCGTGCCCGCGGTGACCGTGTCCCGGGCCTGCGCCACCGCCAATCAGTCGATCGCCGACGCCTCCAACCTCATCGAGCGTGGCTACGCGGACGTCGTCGTCGCGGGGGGGTCCGAATCGCTCACGCACATTCCGATCACCATCAAGCATTCCTTCGCGGAGAAGCTCATCGGCGTATCCAAGGCGAAAACGCTCGGCGCGCGCCTCGGTACGCTGGCCAAGATCCGGCCCACGGATCTGGTACCCAACTTCCCGCAGATCGCCGAGCCCACTACGGGCGAGAGCATGGGAGAGTCTGCCGAGCGCATGGCCAAGGAAAACGGCATCAGCCGGGCCGATCAGGACGCATGGGCGCTGCGCTCGCATCGGCTCGCCGCGGCCGGAACGGCAGACGGAAGGCTCACCGCGGAGATCGGCCCCGTCTACGTGCCTCCACGTTTCGAGACCGTGGTCGACGCCGACAACGGCATTCGGAGCGACACCAGCGAAGAGCCCCTGGCCAAGCTTCGCCCCGTGTTCGACCGCAAGCACGGCAGCGTGACGGCGGGCAACGCCTCACCACTCACCGACGGGGCCTCGGCGGTCTTGATGATGTCCGAGGAGCGAGCGAGGGCCGACCGCATCGAGCCGATGGGCTTCGTCCGCAGCTACGCGTTCTCGGGCCTGGACCCCGGGCGGCAGCTGCTCCAGGGGCCCGCCTACGCGGCGCCGATGGCGCTGGACAGAGCGGGCATCACCATGGCGGATATCGGCCTGATGGAGATGCACGAGGCCTTCGCGGCTCAGGTGCTCTCGAACCTCCAGGCGCTCTCGTCTCAGAAGTTCGCGGAGGAGGATCTGGGCCGAAGCCAAGCGGTGGGGCATCCGGACATCGAGCGCATCAACGTGATGGGCGGCTCCCTCGCCATCGGCCACCCGTTCGGCGCCACAGGCGGCCGCATCACGACCACACTGCTGAACGAGATGAGGCGGTGGGATGTGGAGTTGGGGTTGATTACAGTGTGTGCGGCAGGTGGGCTGGGCTTCGCGATGGTGGTGGAGCGGGGGTGAGGGGAGTTTATTGCTCCCTAGCCCCCCATCTCCCTTTCGAGCGCCTCGCGATTCTCCCGCCTCCGCTTTCCGTCCTCGAATCTCTCCTTGTCCTCATCCGTAACCAGCTTCAGCCTCGGCACCGGGGCCGGCCAGCTGTTCTCGTCGATGGCCACGAAGGTCAGAAAACAGTCGTTGGTGTTGCGGCGGCGGCCCGTGATAGGGTGCTCCGCCACGACGCGGACGCCGATCTCCATCGAGGTGCGGCCGACGTAGTTGACCCGTGCGCTGCACGTCAGGAACTCGCCCGTGTAGATCGGCTCCTTGAAGTCCACCTGGTTGATCGACACGGTTACACACGGCTGCCGGGAGTGGCGCATCGCCGTGACGGCCGCAGCCCGGTCCACCATCGAGAGCACAACGCCCCCGAAAACGTGGCCGAGGTTGTTGACATCGCCCGGCATCATGAGCTCCGCGATCTCCGAAGCGGACTCGTCCGGGCTTTGGGCTTCTCGTTCTTCAGTCATCGGCGGATCCATCCTGGCTCTGGGACTCCCGAATCCATCGCTGCTGTGACACGGAAGGGTGTGCAGCGCAGCGCTGGACATCGCACTTGCGAAAACTAAAGGCGGAGCCTGGCTCGGGTCCACCTTGTCCTTCGCCATCCACCTCATTAGCGTACTTTCCCCCATGAAGATTTTCCTTGGACCGATTTCAGGCGGCTTCCCTCTCTCAGCCGCCTTCGCAACGGTCGCGGTCGTCGCTGCGCTGCCCGCGAGCGCGCAGGATTCGCCGCCGACCATCGTGCAGCCAGGGGTCGCTCATCCCCGTACCCGGCCGGGATATCAAGGTCCAAGCCTGGTACCAGGGGGGCCTGTCCGTGTTCGACTTCACGGATCCTACGAACCCATTCGAGATCGCGTACTTCGACCGCGGTCCTCTCACTTCGGAGAAGTTGGTCACCGGGGGATGCTGGTCGACGTACTGATACAACGGCTTCATCTATGGCGCTGAGATCTCGAGGGGCTTCGACGTCTTCCCGCTCGTCCCCAGCGAGCACCTGAGCCAGAACGAGATCGACGCGGCCATCCAGGTGCACATGAGCGAGTTCAACGCCCAGCACCAGCCCAAGATCGTTTGGGAGCCTACCCTCGCCGTCGCGCGTGCCTACCTCGACCAACTCATGAGGAGCGATCCCATAGGGGCGGCCCGAGCTGCGGGTGTTGCGAGCCGCCTGGACCGGTTCGAGCGGTTGGGGAGTGGACCGGAGCAGGCGGAGCTGTTGGCGCAGCTCCAGCAGACGGCACTCGATCTGGAGAGCAACTCTCGGGTTTCGGTCGCCGGCGAACGGCCGACCGATCGAAGTCGTATGCGTTCCCTCGCCGCAACGCTGAGGGGCCTGGCCGGCTCGATCCGTTGACTCCGTCATTAGGCGCATGACGGCCCAACAGAACCGAAAAGGCACGATTCAGCGTATCGGCCTTGCCCTCGGGCCGGTCCTCTTCATCGTGATCAACTTCCTCGACCTGGATCCGGGAAACCCGGCCGTCACGCGCATGGCCGCCGTGGCCGCCTTGATGGCCACCTGGTGGATCACCGAAGCGATCCCGCTTTTCGCCACCGCGCTTCTGCCCTTGGTTCTCTATCCCCTGTTCGGGATCGAGCGAGGCGGAGCCACGGCATCTATCTATTTCAACAGTACCATCGTGTTGTTTCTGGGCGGGTTCATGATCGCCCTGACCATGGAGAAGTGGAATCTGCACCGCCGGATTGCCCTCAAGATCATCCGGGCGATCGGCGGCGGGCCGTCCCGAATCGTGCTGGGCTTCATGGTGGCCGCCGCCTTCCTGTCCATGTGGGTCTCCAATACGGCCACCGCCATCATGATGGTGCCGATCGGGCTCGCCATCATCCTGGAGATGGAGAAGGACTTCGGGGAAGAGGACACACACACTTTCTCGGTGGGCGTCATGCTCGGCATCGCGTACGCGTGCTCGATCGGAGGGATCGCGACGCTGGTCGGAACGCCCCCCAACCTATCGCTGGCCCGGATCTTCGAGATCACGTTCCCTGACGCGCCGCCTCTGGTATTCGGCCAGTGGATGGTGATGGCGCTGCCCATTTCGATCGTCATGTTGGTGATCGCTTGGTTGTTCATCACCAGGGTCTTCTTCCGCGTGCCCGAGCACGTCACCGTGGACCAGTCCGTAGTCGAGCAACAGACGAAGGCGCTCGGACCGGTGGCCTACGAAGAGAAGGCGGTGCTCGTCGTCTTCGGGCTCACCGCGTTCCTGTGGGTGTTCCGGTTGCCGCTCCAACTCGGCGTCATCACCATACCGGGCTGGTCCCAGCTGCTTCCGTTCCCCGAACTGATCGATGACGGGACCGTCGCTATCGCCATGGCTGGGCTCCTGTTCCTGATTCCGACTCGCACCGCGGACGCGCCCGCCCCGACCCTGGCGGGCAGAGACATCATCCCCCGCCTGCCGTGGAACATCGTGCTCCTCTTCGGGGGCGGGTTCGCGCTCGCCTACGGCTTTCGGGTCACGGGGCTGTCCATTCTGATCGGCAATGGCTTCGCCGGCCTGGCGGGCGTGCCGCCATTTGTGCTGATCCTGATAGTCTGCCTGTCGATCACGTTCCTCACGGAATTGACCTCCAATACGGCCACCACGGAGATGATCCTTCCGATCCTGGCCTCCGTGGCGGTCGCGACGAACGTGCACCCCCTGTTGCTGATGATCCCCGCGACCCTGTCGGCGTCGTGCGCGTTCATGATGCCCGTGGCCACACCGCCCAACGCCATCGTCTTCGGAAGCGACCGAGTCCGTATTCCGGAGATGGCCAAGATCGGACTCGTGCTGAACCTGATCGGGGCCATGGTGATTACGGTCGCGTTCCTGGTGCTGGGAGCCACAATCTTCGGGATCGAATCGGGGGTGATGCCGGATTGGGCGGTGTTGGGGGGGTAGGGTATTGCGGCCTCTCGCGGGCACATACCGTGGACTCCCCGGATTGACATGCCACACCACTTCGCTATCGTGGGTCACAGGATCTTTTCGATCATTTAGACATCCTTTCGACCGGACCGACCGTGAACCAGCACGCACGACCGCGACGCCGACCGCGAACGAGCCGTCCACTTCCTAGGGAGCGGGCGCGTCCCGTCTTGTGTAGGGGAATTCGATAGAGCCACCCTCCACACCCGAGACCTGACGTTCGCCGGCCCCCATTCCAGGAGCCGGTTTTTTTGTTTCCGAGAGGTTTCCGATGTCCGCAAAACAAACAGCCGTATCATCGTCCGTCAGCCTGGCCATTCTGGGCGGCGGAAACCTTGGCCAAGCCCTTGCACGAGGCTTCGTACGCAGCGGGACGCTGGAGCCCGATCAGATCCACGTCACTTCGCTGCATCCGCCCGGCCTAGAGGGATTGGCCGAGGAGGGATTCCCGGTCGGGCGCGATAATCTCGTTGCCCTCCAGGGGGCAAGTACCATCCTATTGGCGGTTCAGCCTCAGCAGATCGCGGATCTTCTCGACGAGATCCGGGACGCTCTCGATCCAGGTCGCCACAAGGTCATTTCGGTGGTCTCGGGCGTGACCGTCACCCAGCTGCGTGAGATGATCCCGGCTCCGACCCAGGTCGTCCGAGCCATGCCGAATACCGCCGTCTCGATCGGAGAGTCCATGACCTGCCTTTCGGCTGACTCCGACTCGATCGCTGCCCTCGAAGAGGCGGAGGCCCTGTTCAAAGGAGTCGGGCTCACTCTCCGCATCGAGGACGAGATGATGGTCGGAGCGACGGCCTTGTGCGCCTGCGGCATAGCGTTCTTTCTCCGATCCGTTCGGGCCGCCTCGCAGGGCGGCATCGAGATCGGCTTCCACCCCGAAGACGCCCTGTTGCTCGCCGGGCAGACCGCGAAGGGCGCGGCGTCGCTCGCTCTGCGCGACAATGGTCATCCGGAGTCGGAGATCGACCGGGTCACGACGCCGCGGGGCTGCACCATCGCGGGGCTCAACGAGATGGAGCATCAGGGGTTCAGCTCGGCCATGATCAAGGGCTTCGTGCTTTCCGCCCGCAAGGCCGGGGTGCTGTTCGACGAAGGGGACGCCGCGTGACCTCCCGGCGGGACGCGGGCCGGGACTTCGGCGATCTCCGCCGGCTCGTGGTCAAGGTCGGGAGCGGCATCATCGCGCCCACTGGACGGCTCGATCCGCTCGTCATCGAGCGTATCGCCAAGGACGTCACAGCGCTGCGTGACACGCGCCTCGAGGTCGTGTTGGTCGTGTCGGGCGCCGTCGCTGCCGGGTACCTCGGGATGGGGAGGGATCAGCCCCCAACGTCGGTCGTAGAACGGCAAGCGGCCGCGGCGGTGGGTCAGTATCAACTCATGACTATGTTCGCGAGCGAGTTCGAAAAATGCGACACGGTGGTCGCACAGCTCCTCATGATGCAAGACGACATCGAGGATCGGCGCCGTTTTCTGAGCGCCAGGCACACGCTACAGGAGCTCCTGTCGCGTGATGTCCTCCCCATCATCAACGAGAACGATCCGCTCGCGGACGACGAAGCAAAAATCGGAGACAACGATCATCTCGCGGCGCTCGTCACGAGCCTGACCACCGCCGATCTCCTCGTCATCCTGAGCACCGTCGCCGGCGTGCTTCGGTTCGGCGACGAAGTCGGGGCCACGGACAGCGCCGAGGTAATCAGCACCATCGAGGTCGGCTCCGAGATCGACGACCACATCACCGATGACCAGACTGATACCGGTGTCGGAGGGATGAGGGCCAAGGTCCGGGCCGCGAGATTGGCGAGTGACTGGGGCGTGCCCACCGTGATCGCCTCCGGCACGGAGCCTGGAGTCCTCACTCGCGTCGTGAGTGGTGAGGAGATCGGATCACTCTTCGCGCCGAGCGCAAAACGTCTCACAGAGCGAAAGCGATGGATCGCCATCCGGACCCGTTCGCGGGGCTCCATAGTCGTGGACGACGGCGCCAAACGTGCCCTTGTCGAGCAGGGAGCTAGTCTCCTGCCCATCGGCATCGTCGACGTCGAGGGGGACTTCGGGATCGGCGCGCGTGTGGACCTGCTCGATGGGAGCGGGGAGGCCTTCGCCGTCGGTCTGGTGTCGTACCCGGCGTCGGAAATCGGGCGGATGAAGGGACGGAAAAGTTCTGAGTTCACAGAGGTGCTCGGTTACAGGTACGTGGAGGAGATCGTGCACCGCGAGGATTTGGTCTTGATCGACCTGAAGACCAACAACCGAGAGGGTCTCG
>Ga0310121_10004477_pt1 | contig 12321 bp, 7 predicted proteins | sample CB27_Tmax_986_MG_FD_203504 | JGI IMG/M metagenome (GOLD analysis project Ga0310121, IMG submission 203504) | Marine microbial communities from Western Arctic Ocean, Canada - CB27_Tmax_986 | ecosystem: Environmental > Aquatic > Marine > Oceanic | place: Canada: Western Arctic Ocean | collected...
CGCCCCCTTGCCCCCCTGTCCCCGTTTCTTGCCGTTTCTTGTCTGTCCCCGTTTCTTGTCCCCGTTACTCCTTCGTTTCTCCTGTCCCCGTTTCTCCCCCCGGCTTCCAGCGACCGCATGATTCCTGACAGTTCATCGCCCGCCCGCTCGGCGCCGCTGATGCGCGACATGACGGCAAATGCCTCGTCGTGCCTGCCCTTCTCGGCAAGCCAGCGCGGGCTGTGCGGCACGAACATTAATGCAAGCGCCAAGCCGAGTATCGCCACCATTTCCGAGGCAAACATCCAGCGCCAATTAATATCGTCAGGCAGTCGCAGCGCCAAGTAGTAGGCAACCACGACGGCTGCCAACGCGCCGATGCAAACCGCCAGTTGGAACATCAATCCAAGCGCCCCGCGCCACTTGGGCGGGGCCACTTCCACGATGTACATGGGCGACGCCACCGATGCGAGCCCAATCCCTAATCCGCCGACGGCACGAAACACGTTGAAGGTGACCAGGTCGTTGGGTAGCGCGGTGCCAATCGCGCTGGCTCCAAACAACAGCGCAGAAATTAAGAGCGTCCGCCGCCGTCCGATCGCATCGCAGAGAAACATTCCCAGAAACGGCCCGAACATACAGCCGATCGCGGCACTGCCGAGCACCATGCCCTGGGACAGCGACCCCTCACTGATGTCAAAATACGCCGTGACCGACAACTGGGCGCCCGAGATGATCACCAGATCGTAGCCGAACAGAAAACCGCCGATCGCGGCGACGAAACAGACGAAGAAAATGTAGTTTGGTGATTCGGCGCCCCTTACCGCTCGAACAGCTCCATCTCCAGCAAACCCTTCAGCACGGCCCAGGCGTTCCAGAACCATAGGGTTTCGCCCACCGGTCGGCTACCCAAGACAAGGTCGGGCGATTCCGGGCTGACGGCACCAGCCGGCAGTACCGCCTTGATGATTGCCGCATCGGCGGCTTCTGCTTTTCGCCAGTAGCGCTCGTCTCCCGTGACCCGATACAAGTCCAACAACAGCCCCAACCAATTGGCCGTTTCGCCGGTTACGGTACGCTGGTAAAACGGCTTTTCGATCACCGCGGGTGTAATCGGCTCGGTGCTCACGATGCTGCTGTTGCCGTAATGCGTTTCGCGGCCGTAGATCACGAAATGATCTTCCACCCACTGTTCAATACCTGCGGCAATGCCCAGGTAGCCTTCATTCTCATCGCGGCGGTCCACCAGGAATCGGGCCGTCCAGACCGCATCGAGCTGACTCACGCCCGAATAAAGGGCCATGCCTCCCGGATCGTCGATGTAATAACCTTCCCAGCGATGGGTCTTCACGGGATTTTTCAGGATCCACTGCAGACCTCGGCGGGCCCCTTCGCGCAACTCGGGTTGCGGCCGGGATGCATCCAGGAGTCGAAAGAGCCGCACGATTTCGATCACCTGCGACGTGTAATCGGCCCCTCGGTCACGCGCTCCCGTTTCGGCGTTCACCCGCCAAGGCCAGCTCCCGTCCGGCTTTTGCCGCTGGACAAGCAGATCGGCGACGTGCCGCGCCGCTTCAAGATACTTTGTCTCGTCTGTCTGCTCGTGCATCCAAACGAACGTGCGGGCAATCGTGGCAATACCGGGGAGCGAAATGCTGTCGCCTTCGGCACCGCCCCCAAGTTCCCCGCGCGTGAGCGTGGTCGCAGTCACGCCACCCAGCACCCAATCGGTCGGCGTGCGGTGCTCTAGTAGAAAGTCGACCATGCGGCGAGCCTGCGCCAGTGCGATGTCGGCCTCACCAGCCCAACCCTGGCGCTGTGCCCAGGTGCGAAAGAGCAGCCAGGCTTCCACGCCAACCTCGAACTGGGAGGAATACGAACTTTTAGGAACGTTGCCCCATTCATCGACGCCCGAATGCCAGAAGTAGATCGGCTTATCGGGCTGGTAAGCATTGGGAGTCCGCGCGGCGATGAGATAACGGGCAATTCGGCGAATCACCTTGCCGCGGTTGCGGGGTTCGACAGCGTCCCGACCGGCGGGCTGAAAGTCGGCGCCCTTCTTAAAGAGGTATTCTCGGCTGAGAGCAATCACCGATCCCTCAGCACCCACCGCGGCGATCCGCAAGCTGCAGGGACCAATTACCACGCTGTCCCAAACCGATGCGGTATTAAGAACACGACCAGTTCCCTCCCACGATTCACAACCGCCGAGATGGGCAATGTCGATCTGCCACCCTTCCGTCTTTTGACGCAGTGCCTCGTCCTTTACCTGAGGCGTAACGTCGAACGGCCGAATATGTCGCAAGAGCGCACTTTCCACGCCGATCCAATCGACATTTACTTCTTGCGCCCCGTCAGGAAGTTTTCGCTCCGGCAACCGCAGCCGTTTGACCGGATGAGCGTCCTTGACGAAATGATGCAGCAGGCTAAAGCCGAGCTTCTTGCCACCCGCGTCGTAGGCCACGATTTCGTAGCGGTTGATTCCCGTAGGAAGCTGATCCCAGACCGATGCCAGGTTGACGTCCAGTCCGGAAGAGGCGAGCACCACCGGATGCTGGCTGCCGGGACCCGCCAGACGAACCTCGAACTTGTGCACGTTACTTGGTGGATCGACGCGCCACTGGAGAACAAACGGTGCGGAAAACGGTTTTAGTTCTGACAGCTGGGACCAATCCGGGGGCAGGCTCTTGGTCGTCGGGTAAACCCGCACCGGATAGAGAGGAAAACGGACTTCGGGAACTTCTGCCAGGCTTGCTCTTTCGCTGGCACCTGCGTTTGGAATCAGTGGTGCTTGAAGCACGGCGAGCAATACGATTTGGCTAACAAAGATCGGAAATGCCCGCGGCGCCACATGCGTCAGGATGTCGGTCATAGTCGTATCGATCTGTCAAAACAGCGCGGAAATGGGCGCCCCTTCTTCCATCAGGTTAATTCGCCGACCATCCGGCAGCGTATGCGTGAGGTCATCGATTCCCATCGCGTAATAGATCGTCTTGGCGATATCCTCGGGGCCAACGGGATTGTCCTTGGGATAGGCGGCAATCTTGTCGCTGGTGCCATGGACTTGGCCGCCTTGCACTCCTCCGCCAGCCATCAAGACCGACATGCAGTGCGTCCAGTGGTCGCGTCCCGGTTCGGCGGCTCCCCGCGAACGCTTGTCACCCAGTTTAGGCGAGCGGCCCATTTCGCTGGTGACCACTACCAAGGTATCTTCGAGCAGCCCGCGTTGGTGAAGGTCATCCAAGAGGGCACTAAAGGGTCGATCAAACAACGGCAGCAGATAATCCTTGAGACAGGAGAAATTCTTCCAATGCGTGTCCCAGGCTCCCCCCAGGCAACCCCGCTTCTTGTCCTCTTCGGGGTCATGTTTCCAGAAGACGGTCACAAACGGCACTTCGGCTTCGACCAATCGCCGGGCCATCAACATGCTCATGGCGTTGACACCTGGACCGTAACGTTCTCGAACCACCTCTGGCTCGAGCATGACGTCGAATGCGGAACGTGTCTTGGCCGATGCCAGCAGATCAAAGGCCTTGTTCTGGAATTGGTTGAAAGTGTCAGCCATTGCGGAGGTCTCGAGTTGTCCGCGCGCGCGGTCCAACTCCGCCAGCAATTGCCAACGGTCGTGCATTCGCTCGGCGGTCACTTCGGTCAGCGACAGCGCGGGCGCGCGAAACTCCGTCGGCGTTTTGTGTTCGGCGATCAAGTACATCGGATCGTGCAGCACGCCCAGCAATCCGGCGAATTGACCGGGCCTTCGCGCGCCGGGTTCCCCTGTCAGGTCGGGTAGCGAGATGGCTTGGGGTAAATAGGGATGAGGCGGTTGTTTGAGGCCGACGACGCTGCCGATGTAAGGCCAGTCGTCAGGTTGTGGCTGGCGAGAGTTGGGGAAAGTGGGTCCAGGAGCGTGTCCGGTCAGATTGTAATAGTACCCTGGGTGGTGATCGTTCGGTCCACGGCGGAAGTGTCCCAACGACCGGATGATGGCTAGATGATGCGCCTGCTTCGATAACATCGGTAAGTGCTCACATAACTGGATGTCAGGCGCGGATGTATTGATCGGCGAGAACTCGCCTCGGTTTTCGCTGGGTGCATTCGGCTTCATGTCCCAGAGGTCAATGTGCGAAGGCCCGCCGTTCAGCCAGATCAGAATCGTTGAATTGGCAGCTTTACGAGAACCGCTTACGGCAGCTGCGTCAAGCACTCCCGGCAGACCAAGGCCCAGAAAGCTGACACCGCTGGCCGTCAGCATCGCCCGCCGGTCAATCAATTGATTCTCGCGCCGCTTGCAAATCGCGTATCGGTTCATCGTGGCTCCAGCATCTTTCCGCCCAGAATTCCGTGTATCATACTGCAAACAATTCCACGGGAAAAGCAAAGTAGCACATCAACGCCCCGGACCCAGCCGACTATCCAATAATGTCGCCGATTTCGATTAGATGGACTTGCCGGCCGGACCCGGAATGAGGTGAGTCGATCGCGACTGTCTTCCCATCGTTACTCGTACGCGGGTGCGTGTCGCAACGCCACTCTCCCGTGTATTTATGAGGAGAGCGGAATCTTCCCAACTCGACCTTCCGGTGCGAAGGAACATGGTAGAGATAAGGCTTCTGCTCTCGTGTCTTTTTGTCCGGATAGGTGTCGTTGAGAATCCATTCGTTGTCGGTGTTCGGTACGTACGTATTATGGCCGTTCCGCGTCATGACCCTCTCACCGACGACTTGGAGTTCTCTTGTCCGATCTTTGAAGAGGTAGAAAGCAGCCGGCTTGCCTTCCGGTTTCGTCCACGCGCAAACATGCCGCGGGTCACGCCAAATGAAGTGGGAAGTGAAGCCTGACGGATCGAGGATGTACCGATCCGAACCGTCCATGTCAACGGTAAACATGCGAGTCGTAAAGCCGCCCGTCGGCTCGGCGTCCGGCCCGTCGGCGGTGCTTTCCCGCCAGCGATGAAGCACGATGAACCGAGAGCCGTCAGGATTGATCAGGAGATGGTTAAAGTAATTCCATTTGTCCGCGAGCGACTCCCCTTTGTGATCGATCCTCGCGGCGTCGGCCAGCGAGAAAATCAGTTCGGATTCGCCCGTTTCCATGTTCATCTTCCAGACCCCCGACTCTTCCGGGGATCTTTCTCTCTCGCGAGGATCAGGCAGTCCTACGTATCCATATCCGGGCCGCATGCGTTGAATTCGAGAAAAGTCCGCTGTGATCGCCCACTGTCCATCACTACTCAATGTGTAAATCGATCGTGGAAGGGTGCGGACTTTTCGCGTCTTGACGTCCATAATGCGACAAACGTAACGATCGTTCTCACGATCGTTCCAGACGACCTCGGTATCGGACTTGGGTCGCCACTGCAACATGCAGCCTTGCTGCCACCCCCACGATCGGCTCGTACCAAGTTCCAACCACATGTCATTTCTGCCTGTATCAACCAGGCCGACTCGGATCACATCGTCTGCCTGCGGCGTTCGATGTTCAAAATTGACTTGATTGGAAAGCACGTACCGGTCCGTTGGATCAAATTCCAACTTGTCGTAGTATCCGAACCAATGATATTTCGGACCTTCCGTGATCGTCCGCACGGGTGGAATGTCCGTTTCTTGCTGCGCGGAAACTCGACTCGAAAGCCACGGCAGGACCATCCCGGCGGACATTGACTGGAGCAGGTGACGTCTTGTAAGCGTATTCATGTCAGACCTCGAGCTGATAAGGCTTACGCTGCTGGCGGCTTAGCCAACCGTTGGCCTCGTCGTCACCTACGATTTGCTCCCTGTCCGGATCCCAGGTGAGCTTGCGGCCCAGCCGCATCGAGATGCTGGCCAGGTGACAGATGCTGGCCGTGCGATGCTGGCCGATCACTTCAGAGATCGGGTCGAGGCGGCTCTTGATGCAGTCGATAAAGTTGCCCATGTGATTGGGCAGCGATGCACGGCTGCCGCTGCCGATACCCGGTTGGCGGGAAAGGTTATCGTGGGCATACAGCGTGTATTTTTCGCGAGGCAGCGGATCGTCCTTCAGCCGTTCGGCGGGCTTGCCGTAAACACCTCCGTCGTTGACGAAGATTCGGCCTTCGGTCCCCTCGAATAGAATTCCGTAGCGGGTCTGGCTGTCGTCCACGATCACTTCGACTCCACCGGGATACACCAGTCGAGCGCTGTATCGGGTCGCCACGTCGTAACCGTTGGCGACATTGGGAAACGTAGCCTGGCCGTCGATATCCAGCGGGCCGGAAGCGTCCATGTCCAGGGCCCATTGCGGTATATCGAGGAAGTGGGCTCCCCAATCGGTCATCTGTCCGCCGGAGTAGTCATACCACCAGCGGAATGTAAAATGGCAGCGATCGGGACAGTAGGGAGCCAACGGCGCCTGGCCCAGCCACCTATCCCAATTGAGATGTGTGGGCGGCTGCTGATTTTGAAACGGCCCGCCGGTTTCGTTTTTGCCCATCGTGACGGTGACGGTATGCAGCTTGCCGAGTCGACCGGCGCGGACCATCTCGCAAGCCAGGCGGAATCGCGGATCGCTGCGCCGCCAGTTGCCCACCTGAACCACTCGGCCCGTCTGTTTCACCACCTGGCAAATCAGCTTGCCCTCGTCGACCGTCAACGTCAGCGGCTTCTCGCAAAAGACATCCTTGCCCGCTTGGCAGGCGGCTATCAACTGGGCCGCGTGCCAATGGTCGGGCGTTGCAATGATGACCATGTCGATGTCCCGCCGCTCTAGCAGTTGACGGTAGTCTTCGTACAGGTCTGCCTTGCCGCCGAAGTCTTCTTTTGCTTTCTGGGCGACTTGACTGTCGACATCACAAATTGCCACCACGTCGCCATAAGGCAAGGCTCTCTTGGTGACGACGGTCCCTCGGCTTCGCAGGCCAATGGTCCCAATGGCAAGTCGGTCGTTTTTCGATTTGGGCTTGTCTGCCTCGGCGGAGTTGGCCGTCAAGACATAGGGGATCGCCGTTGCCCCCGCCAACGCCGCAGCTGAGGACGCAACAAACTGACGGCGCGTGTGGTTCAGTTCGCTCATGTTGTCAGGAAATTGGCCGTGTAATTTGCATGGTCGTGGTTCCCGCATGAGTGTCACTTAAACTCAATATATCATATAACACCGACACTGTTCCGGCACGCTCAAAGTCAAACGGATGAATGATTCATGAGAGATTTAGTTCAACGCAGGTTGTTGCTAGTAATTCTCGCATGTCTCGGATGGAACTGTCTACAGGCGCAGCAACCGGAACCGGCACATTCAGCCAGCAGGCCGGCAGTCTTGATCCACTCGCCCTCCGGTACCTACGACGGCCAGGTGGATCTTGATTATCTAGCGGACCTGCACCGAGCCGGTTTGGAGGTGGATTACACGGACCATCATCAAGAGTTCACCTGGGACCGGCTGCGGCAGTTTAACGCCGTGGTCATTTACGGTGCTCCGGATGAAGACGGAACGAAAGATACACATATTTTCCCGCGCACGCCGCCTTACCAGAAAGAATACGGAGGACTTCTAGAGCGCTACCTGAAAGCGGGCGGTGGTGTATTTATCATGGCCGCCACGTTCAAGCAGCCGGGGGCGCGTTACCTAGCGGAGGTTATCGAGCCGTGGGGCGCCCGTTTGCCGGTGGAATGGATAAAAGAAAGCGGTCCCACGGTTCCGATGAGCCGCATGCCATCGGTACCGCTTGTATATACGGAACACATCGAGCCGTCTCCGGTTAGCGAAAGCATAGGTGGCATCTGGTATCCGTGTGATGAAGATGGCGGCATGACCGATCCGATCTGGGTCTCGGAGGACTGGATGGTCGTGGTCCGAAGCACCAGGACTTCTCACACTGTGCCCGTTACCGGCCATCCTGAGGGACGCTTGCCGAAGAAACTGTTTGTGCGTCCAGATGGCGTGAAACAACCGCCACTGTTTGCGATTCGCGAATACCAGCAAGGGCGAATCGCTTTCATGGCGCAGTGGCCGCAGTTTTCATTCGCGCAAGGAACCAAGTGGCTCTACAACCGTGAGGTGCTCAGCGAAGGGGTCGATGGTAGAAAGAGCGATTTTGGCCGTTTGCAGGAGAATACACTGCGATGGTTATCCGAGCCGAGCCTGCGTTCCGGGACATTAGGCGGACACCGTACGAACCTCGCGCGGTTCAAGCCGCCCAACTACCGCACTGAGATTAGGAAGGACTATGAAGAAGTCCCCTGGCCCAAGAACGAAGCTGACATCTATCGGGTTGTTCCCCAGGGCATTATTTACCGCGGCTTGATCGGGGCACGGACGTCGCTAAGTTCCGGGCAGGAAACCGTCAAGGATTACGCCCGCGTGGCCAAAGAGGTGGACTTGGATTTTGTCGTTTTCTTGGAAGACTTCGCCACCCTGACACCTGATAAGTGGGAACGATTAAAGGAAGAATGCAAAACGAACTCCGACAGTGAAGTCAAGCTGTTTCCCGGTTACGCCATTGACAACAACACTGGCAACCACATGTTTCTGCATGGATTTGGAATCGAGTGGCCTCCGGATAGCCTCCTGGTCGGTCCCGAGAAAACGCTTCTGAACCAACAATATCAGAACGAAGAGGGAGAATACGAGGTTAAGACGCCCCTGCTGGGTTGGTTATTGCGATACCAACAGGAAAAGCAATACCAGACCAACATTGGCTATTACAATTTTGCCGGTAGCCGTAATGGCATGCAGATGCCGAATCTGAGGATGTATTCCCAGGCTGCTGTTCGATTCTATGAGGACGGTAAACTCGTCGAAGACGTTGCCGACGATTACCTGACGACCGCTCAAGGCACCATTCCACCTGGGCCGGTTTCGGTAAACCTGGTGCGGTCAACCGATGCGCTGAAAGCAGAGGTCGCCGCCGGCCATGCGCTGACCTTTGGCCCATCCCGGTCTCTGGAGCATATCTATCAAGATGTATTGCGCTACACGGTGCATGAAGGTGTTGTCTTCTGCTCGGATGGTCCGATCATCGAGACCTGGCCGGCGGGCCACAGGGTCACCACATACGGCGCGGAAGACTTTGTGACGGGTCTAAGCTGGATGCGCTCGCCCTTGAGCGTATCTTCTCGTGTCGGCCTGAAAGAAGTTCGGATCCACGACGGTATGCGGCTATTTCGTCGCTTTCTTCCCGGCGGAGTCAAGCAATTCCAGGTGGTGCTGCAATTGGAGGGAACGCTGCAACGTAACCTGGTGCTGATCGCGGAAGACAGGGAGGGCAAGCGAGCCGTCAGTTTCGTACGCAAGTCGTGGAAACAAGGCAGCGGCGGGACAGCAGTTGCCTTTTGCGGCGACCACGTCAACGACTGCTGGGGCCAAGGAGCCTTAGGAAAAGGCCCACTGTATTTCCAGGCGACCCGCGTGCCGATCCTCTGGGGTGGAGTGACTTGGGACGGTGGGCCGCAGGGCGCCAACCCGTTGATCCAAATGGAATACCCAGCCACGCTTCAACCCCTACTGGTTGCCGAAGAAGGTTCCGAAGGCTCGCGACCGTTCGACAACATCCCATTGTTGGAATCCTCAGACGAACGATCTCTTAAGGTCCGATCGGTTTTAAAGAAGGTATTCTCAAAACCGGTCCCCGTACACAACGCTTGGCACACCCACGGACCAGTGGAACCGTCACGGTTGTTTGATTTCATCCTGAAGTTTACTAGTTTTCAAAGACCTTCTGTAAGTGTCGTGCCGGCGGGCTGGGCGGGGCAAGCAATCCGAAAATCAGCAGCAGTATCGACAATCGAGGGCACCATCACATTTAAAAGAGATCTGAGAAGCAAGAGCCTTCGATTGCTGTACTGGCCCCGTCCGCCAAGGGGAAATCCTGTGGTGAAGATGGTCACGGCCAGTGACAACGAAACGAAGGTTATTGAGGTTTCATCCCTTCAGGAGGATCTCTCGGTTACGGTTGACCGTGATCAATGGATAGGTTTCTTCAGCCCGAGTGTTGCCAACAACATCCTATTTATCAACCGCGGCAGTCCGCTGGAATTTCGTTGCGGCAAACCTGGCAGCAATAACCGTCTCAGTATATGGCCCCAAGGATATGAAGGGCGAAGCATCGAGGCAGGTGACAGCCATCACTATGAGTTAATGACCGTGCACGATCCGTTGGATGTGGATCACCTCTCAGGTCAACGCTTCCAGAAAGTGGTGCGGTACCTTGAGAATCCCGACGGTTTAGAAATGCTGCAGGGCAGGCGTCTCAAGAGCTCGGGTCTGCTTGAACTGCATGCCGACGGGCAGGTGGTTGAGTTGAGAATCGTCCGGCCGGTAAACAAAGTTCATCTGAGTCTTCCTCTACAGGTCCGCGGGCTGAATCCTCGCTGGACGGCCGGCTTTTTCCAGATCAAAGGCGCCAACACGACAGGCTATTACGGCACAGGTGAGAACCGGTATACCGCGCTCGGTTTTGACATGCAAGGCATGGTCCGCTGCTCGCTTTACCCCGACGATGCGGAAACCACTCATGCGGTCATCGGTCATCCCGTGGTGGCGGACGAAGCGGGTAAAGATCTGTTTATTCAGGTGACACACCTGAGTGAGAATCCGCAACGGTGGCACGTATCGGTTAATAATCCGACGGACAAGGATATCAGGACCACTTTACGCCAAGCGATTGATCTACCTGGGTTCTCTTTCCCGACGGCTACCGTCAGCATACCAGCCGGGGGTTATGAAGTTCTCAAATCTCAGTGAGTCAGAACCCTCAAGAGTGGTTTCCGAATGCTTCAAACTAGCTGCGATTTTGGTCCTCCGGTTCAGTTGGAATGGAGCATACTCTTTCGTCATGTTGCTGCCAGTAACTTCCCCCGGTTCAGGTACAGCGGCAGGTATTAACCTTTAGGAGCAATGTTTACCACGGTGTTACCCAACCACTATAATGCATTTTCTTCCACAGGTGGAGAATGGGATGACGTCAATCGCTTGTCTCCGGGTGTCGAAGGATACCCAAGATTCCAAGTCATCTATCGCAAAGATTACCTGTGTGGACCGGGCCACGCTTTACCACTTCATCAAATCGCGAGAACTTATGTTGGACGCCGCCTGAACCAATCACGCGGGCTGAGGATTTACGATGACATCCAAATACGGAGCATCCGACTCCCACGAACTCTCTGCTGCTGTTGATCGGCGGCGATTCATGAAATGACGTTTCGCGAGATTCAAGCCAAGTTCTGTTGGGGTGTCCTCGTTGGTTTGTTGATGGCGCACCCCGCTCGTAGTCATCCACCATCGGGGATCGTCGTCGATGATGACAACAACGTGTACTTTTTGACGATCCGGGAAGGGCTATGGCAGCTGAGCTCAGACGGGCAACTTAAGAACCTCGCCGTTATGTATAACGGCGATCGAATGCACCACGCGCACAAGCTGGCCCGGGACGAAGACGGCAATTTCTATCTCATGCCGTACAGCATAAACGTTGTCCGCGTTTCAGATATGGGACAGGTTGTTGCCCAGCTGACCGAAAGACAGGGCGGGATACGTCTGGATATTAAACCACGTTCCGTTCGGGTCTACAATTATTCACCGCTCGCCGTCGACGCTAGAGGTGTCATCCATTGCTTGGGTCCCGATGGAAAACATAAACGAACGCTCGTCCTGGCGATTAAGGAAGAACGACATGCCCGCGTCATCGCTCAATGGCGCTGGCCGGACGATTCGCCTCGGCACGATCACAATTCATCAATCAACGCAGGGATGGCCTTCAACTTGGAGGGAAATCTTTACGTGAGTAATCGAGGAACTCGAGTACTTCGTATCACTCCAGATGGAGATGTACAGACCTTTGCGGGAGGTCTGACTGCCGGATATGCGGACGGACAAGGCGATGAAGCTCGTTTTAATGGTGTCAATGGAATTGATGTTGACTCAAAAGGGCGCGTATATGTGGCTGATGCGCGAAATAGACGGATCCGCAAGATATCTCCTGATGGTCGGGTCAGTACCATTGCTGGCGACGGCAGCGAGGGGGCACGCGACGGACCAGCGGTTGTGGCGTCATTTAATCGCCCCACAGGAATTGCTGTCTCGATGACGGGCGATGTGTACATTCTCGATGATTGGCGTGAGACACGTATTCGACGGCTTACCCGGAGCGGTGAAGTCACGACAGTTTCGGTACTCCACTGACTTTTTCGTACGTCTGGACCGTACTACATCGTACTATCACTGTATTTCGAGATGAGTCAGGAGAGCACATCTCTGTGGTGAAGGATTCGAACACCGAAAAGACTGGCTGGAAAATCGGGTCGAAGAATTGGCCAGCATCTACGCCATTTCTGTCGCCAGTTTTTCAGTGCTTGACAACCATTTTCACCTCGTCGTGCGGTTGGAAGGCAA
>Ga0310121_10004478_pt1 | contig 12321 bp, 7 predicted proteins | sample CB27_Tmax_986_MG_FD_203504 | JGI IMG/M metagenome (GOLD analysis project Ga0310121, IMG submission 203504) | Marine microbial communities from Western Arctic Ocean, Canada - CB27_Tmax_986 | ecosystem: Environmental > Aquatic > Marine > Oceanic | place: Canada: Western Arctic Ocean | collected...
GGCGGCGTCGATTCGGTTATCGAGGGCAGCGGCCGACAGTGCCAGCAGGCCGCCTTCACAATAGCCCGCCACGCCGATCGGCAACCGCGGGGCATTGCTGTCTGTAGCCGACCAAAGATCGACCAACGCCAGTATCTTTTGAACTTCGTAGCCGATGATGTGGCGGCCCATGGTGAACGCCTGCCGATAAATCCACTCGCGGTGCGTCTGGTTGGTCGCGGCGACATCGGGGCTGCCGGACCAATCGGCTTCACGATTGACCAGCACCGGGATGACCACCTGGCACCCCGCGGCAACCAGATCAAGGGGCAACTGCTCGTGGGCGGCAGCACCCTGGCTCAGGCCGACGACCTGTTCCGGCGTTTGATCAGCGTCGGGCAGCCAGACTACGTGAGCCAAAGGCTTCTGAGCAGGCGCCAAGAGCAACCCTTCGCCATGCACGCCTTTCTGCACGGGCCAACGAACGGCGTACACCCGGCAATCACCCCACTTGGCAAGTTCGGCCGACCGTCCTAGGGTCGCCACCAATTCGACATCGTCCAGCGGAAGCCGCTCATCGACGACGCCCAACATCGCAGCTAACCGCGCTCGATTGTCGGCGATCGACACCTCGTATGCCTGGCGGCTCGAAAAATCACGATTCCAATATCGAGACCGCTCTTCGATCGAGGCGTCCAAGTAGCGGGTGAAGAATGCATCAAAGCCAGCCCGCATCAGAGCGGATAGATCGCCTTCCAATTCGAGCGGATCGGTGCCGGGCAATTGTTCCAGCACGTCGGCGCGTACAACGTTGGCGGGGATCAAGCCGCCGCACGTCCAGAGGACCAGATTGCAGGCAGCAAGTCTTACGCTGGTGGTCCTACCTGTAGTCATTTTACATATGAGATCCCAAACCGATTGGCAAAACATTTGGCAGCCGGTGGACTCCACCCTGGGGGACGAACAGATCTTGCAGGCGGGGTAGAAAAATACGGTTGGCGTCGGGCGTAAACTGAGGCGAGTTCAATTCGGCGCCGTTAATGGTCGGCAAATGGGCTCCCACCAGGGCGCCATGTATCAGTGCGACGCCTGGGTTGGTTAAATCTTGTAGCGACATGAGCAGGTCATTCTGGCGCGCCCACGCCGCAGCGACAAGTAGCATGCTATGGCCTTTGCAGGTTTTTAGCGCGAGCCCCGACCAACCCTGTGCTTTGGCAGTCGGCAGCACGCTCAAATCGGTCAAACCTTCGTCCAGCAGCACTGGTTTCCGAGCTCCGGTCTGGCGCCAATCAAACGCCGCTTGGGAAATGTCGCGACAAGTCGGTTGTTCTAATTACTTCAGGTCGTCACACACCCAATGATGCAGCCGCAATCCGAGTTCCGTCGGGTGGAGCTGCTCTTCGGCCGTAAGCTCTGGCAAACGCCGACTGCATAGCGCGCAGATTCATCGGAGCACCTCGTCGCGCTCCGGGTGGTCCAACGTCGAATCGGGCCAGGCCCACAAATCGCTGAGATAGATCGACCCGCTGCCGGTCGCTCGACGCTTATCGCCGGCTACTTCGACCTCGACCTCCACGACCGCCTCGGTCACTTCTTCGATCGTCCCCGAGCTGAGCTGCAACGCAACAGCCAGCCTCTGCGTTTGGAAGCGGACTGCGGCAGAACAGATTCTGCAGTGAGCTCGTTTCTCAACTTGCGGCGGTGCTGCCATGGCGTGAGGTTCTCCGAATCTGCAGCAGTTTGATAGGGCCAGCGCCGTGCTCGTTCGGGCAAATGTGCGTCGCGTGATCGGCATATCGGCCTCTCTGAAATTTACCGCAGAAACTCATCGAGGTGAGCGGCCACAAACGCATCGTCGACTAGGTGCGGATAGCTATCGGTTACCCGCTGAATCTCCGCCATTTGTCCGGGACTAAGTTGCTCCTGCTCGTCGAGGCACCAGACCCCTTCCAACAGGCCCTGCCGACGCAACACCTCGTGAATGCCGGGAATACAACCGCGAAATCCGTTCGCCGCGTCGAAGAGGGCAGCGTTCGCGTCGGTGACTTCAGCCGCCAACGTCAGCAACGGCCCGGCGCCCGTTGGGGTGGCTCGATCGACGTCATGACATTGCTGGAGCAGCTCGACGGCGCGCGAGGTCCAGACTGCCCAATGGCCAAGCAACCCGCCCACAAAGCGACAGTCGACCTCCCCGGAGTCGGTCCGAAAACGGTAAGTCGTTACCAGATCAACAACAATATTGTCGTCGTTGCCCGTATAGAGGGCGATGTCGGTCCGGCCGCTTTCGGCGACCGCGCGCACCACGTCGATCGTACGGTAGCGATCGAAGGCGGCCACCTTGATGGCGGCCACGGCGTCGATCTCACAAAATGCGGTCCAGAATTCGAAAGGGAGGTCCACTCCGCCAATGCCCGGCTGCAAATAAAATCCGAATACGGCCATGACGTCGGCGATTGCCCGGCAATGATCGACTAGGGCCGACACGGTCGAACCACGCAAGTCGCCCAGGTTGAGTAAGCCGTAATTGTACCCCAGGTCTCGTGCGAGTTGGGCTTCGGCTGCGGCTTGTCGCGTGTCGCCACAAATCCCAGCGACGCGCACCAATCGAGCCCCGCCATCGGTTTCATGTCGATCGAACTCTTCCGCGGCCAGGGTCCAGACTGGTTTGAGCAGGCCAATTTCGGGTCGATGGATGGCAAATTGCGTGGTGTGCACGCCGACAGCCAGCCCGCCGGCTCCTGCCGCGAGATAGTAACGACTCAGCGCGCGTTGCCGGCGCTCGTCGAGCCGCCGCTCGCTAGTCAGCGCCAACGGATGGGCGGGAATCACTACGCCGCGCTTCAGGGCGGCAGACCCCTCGCTCGCAGTCGCGGCGGGCGTTGCGGTCGGAGAATCTGTACCGGGGAAAATAGAAGAGTCAGAATTTGCCATCGCGTACCTCGAAGTGTGTCGGGCGATCCCAGGTCGCTCCTCCGCCGGCAACCCAAGCGGCCGTCCACTCGATCAGCTGATCGGTCGACACAGTCGGTGAACCGAGCAATTGGAGCGTCTCGCGAGCGTTATTCAACAGGGCATTGGGCGCCGGCTCATCGCGAAAAGCGACCGATTGCCCCATCAGCCGTCCCATTTTTTCGCAAACGTCGCGCGTCGAGAGAGTTTCAGCGCCGGTAAGATTGAAAACGCAAGGCGGAGTCGACGCGTGGGGTAAACTGCGGAGCGCGAGCTCATTAGCATCTCCCTGCCAGATGCAATTAAAACAACCCATGGCCAACGAAATCGGCTGCCCGGAGGCGACCTGTTGCGCCAGGTCGACGAGCACGCCATAGCGCATCTCGACAGCATAATTTAGCCTCTGGATCGCGATCCTCACCTCGAGCGACGTACTGAAATACTCGAAGACCCGCTCGCGGGCAACCGCACTCATGCCATACTCCCCGACCGGCTCAAGCGGATCGGACTCGCGCGAACCGCCGCTGTCAATCGGTACAAACGGATAGACGTTGCCCGTTGAGAAACTGACGATCCGACTGTTTGCAAACTTCCGGCTGACTACGCCAGGCACGTAGGCATTGGTGACCCACGTAGCGCCCGCCTGATGACGGGTACCAAACTTGAGCCCCACCATGTAGATCACGTTGGGGAATGCGGGCAGCGATTCGACAAATTCTGGATCGAGCAGGTCCCCGGCGAGCGTTTCGACGCCCCCGTCGTGGAGGGCTGCTCGGGCCGCCGGGTCGCTGAATCGACTGACGGCTAATACGCGGCGCCTGTCTTCGGCCGCATCGGCCGCGCGGCGCGCCATGCGGGCGAGCGAAGGCCCCATCTTGCCGCCGGCGCCCAGAATCAAAATATCGCCCTCGGCCGCGCGCAGCGCATCCACCGTGGCGGGATGCGGCCGACTCAACAACTCCTCAAGGGCCGCCTGGTCGCCGGCATCGAATGGGCAAATCGTCGACATCGTGAGGTACTCCATCTAGCCGCGCTGGGCCGCGCTGCAAAACCGCTGAGCCGTCGGCTCACATCATCGCAGATACGAGGTTCTTTAACAAACCCTACCAGGACGGCGCTCACGCTAGCCCAACTTCCCCAGTAAATTCCAATTGCACCTTGTTTTCCAGTGCGGCCACGGCAAAGTCGTCACTACATTTCAGTTTATTCCTGTTCGTCACAGCAGTGGCGCCCAGTTTTAACGCAGAGGCGCAGAGGACGCGGAGGAGCGCAGAGATTTTTGTCTGTAAAGATTTCACTCTGCGTGTTCTCTGCGTCCTCCGCGCCCTCTGCGTTAAATTTTTGTCTAGCCAAGTCAGCTGACTTGGATTTTTCGGTTGCGGCCGAGTGCAGCGATGCCGCGCTGCGATTCTTAGCGTCCCTTGCGTTACATAGTTAATGCTTGAAATGCGTGTTTATCCTATCGACCGAATTGCCCTCTGTGCCAAGATAGCTGGCGGGCATAGCAACGGTCGTCACTACAACGCGATTCAGAAACTAGGTACACAATAGGTGTCGACACGCTACCGACGTGCAACAACTTACCGCGATATTGGCCACAGATTCTCCCGAAAAAAACTGTTTCGAGATGTTACTGGGGAAGTTGGGTTAGCCTGGCGTTTGATGATTTGTGATTTTCGAAGTGAAAATCGTGGTCAGTCTCCTTTCCTACTTCACAAATCAACAATCTTTAACTGCCAATCAAAGCGCGGCGAATAGTTTCCATCCGGCTTCACCCCATTTTTTTCCAACGAGATCAGGAATCGTGAGGCTGGGGCGTAGCCAGTCCCACTCGTCACCGAGGGCTGTATCGACATCCGCGGCACGATCGGACGTCCGATCAGCGTCGCCGGAGCGGGAAACCAGCGACAACGAATCGTCGCCAGGTGAACCGACCGGCGTGCCAATAGAGGGTTGCAGCACAACGTTGTATTGCCATGGTGCGTCTTGGATTGCTACGACCTCGATCGCCTGTTCGTCGCGCCGGCGGCCCAATTGCAAGCTCAATTGGTCGATGTCGAAGATCGGTATGGCTAGCTCCCCAAAAGATCTTGGTGCGTGGGGTTCGGTTGGATCCGATTGCGCCGCCGCCGCCGGAGCAGCGACGCCAATGCCGTACACGTTGCCGCTCGTCGAGACCACAATGATTTCTGCGATGCCATCGCCATTGGCGTCGGCGACAATCGGCGAACTTAAGAGCCCCGAGTCAGGCGTGAAAGTCCATTCGATGCTGCCGCTGTTGCCCCCCGGGTCGGCGCCGACAGCATACAGCGTATTGGAAATGGCAAAGATTGACTCGTCTCTTCCATCCTGGTCGACGTCGGCGGAGATCGAGGTGGTGGGCGTATTGGAATAGGCGCCCCCGACCGGAGCAAACGCCCGACCTGGCAGGCTCACAGACCACAATAGGGCGCCGGTTGCCGCGTCGATGGCGCGAAACAGCGACGAGGTATCGACGCCGGGTGAGATCGGGTGCCCTGGACTCAACAACTCGAGCGTTCCGTTGCCGTCGACGTCGCCCACACCTTGAATAAATCCTGGGGTGTCGTCAAAAACAAACGGCGTATGCCAAATGTCTGCGCCATTCTTGGTGATCAGTCCGAGCTGCGAGTAGCTACCTGCCCAAAGGACAGTGTCGGTCCCATTATTGAGAAAATCGTCAACGATTGGGGCGCCGTACAGCGGCGATCCGCCTGGGAAAACGCCGCCACCGACGACCGCTGCGTCGACCAGATTGGCTCCATTTCCGTCGACGACGTAATACATGTCGGGATGGAAATTCACAGCTTCGTCGAGGCCGTCGTTGTCCCAGTCGTAAACCGCCAAATGGGCTTCTCCGGCCGCCCGAGAAACAGCATGGCTGCCAGGCGTATTGCCAAAAGTTCGCCGCCAGATGAGTGCGCCCGTTTGTCCATGGAGCAGATGAAATTCACCTGTGCCACCACTGCCGCGCATCGTCTGAACGAGCACGTCTTGGTAATCGAGCGTCGTGAAGTTTCCGGTTCGCCAGAGCGTGAGCCCAGGTTCGTTAAAGACGCGCGGCCCGCCGGGGACTTCAAAATCAGTGTGCCACACCTCCGATCCGCTACTAGTCACTGCGACGAGACGCGCTTGACCGGCGTCGCCGACTGTGGCGAACAACGTTTCCAACTGACCGTTGCCGGTCACGTCGCCCAGGGCAACGCCGCTGAACTCATGTTGCCCGGTAAACTGCGACGCGCCATTGGAACCGCCGATTCCGGGCAATCCCCACAGCGAATTGATGCTCCCGTCGCCGTCCGGCTGGAAGGCGGCGATATTCTCAGACGCCCCTTGGACAACCACCGTCGGCGTGCTGGCCGGCCCGTCAAGTCTTCCGACGACGGCGCTCGCCCGGGGCGGCGCGCTGCCGGCCGAATAGACGCTCTGCCCGCTGGCGCCGGTGAGCAGCACCGAAGGATCGGAGGTGAGGCCAAAGCTGCGCTGCCAAATTAGAAAATCGTGTCCATTGACGACGCCGTCGCTATCGGCGTCGCCGTCGGCCTTCGCCGCCCCGGCGAGCGTCCCAAAGCCGGCTTCCCAAATCGCAATGTCGCTGCCGTCGACGACCTCGTCGGAATTGAAGTCGGCGCCGGGCGGCAACGAATCGCCGAAGACCTCAGCCGCTAACAAGATACTTGAACTATTCTGGTTTGCGTCGCGCACGGCGATCGCGTCAAGATTCGGACCTGTCGCGGAGGCGAGTTGGGAAATATTGCCTTCGCTATCCCATTGCCAGGTTTCGATTTGGAAGGTGGCGGCGGCGGCGTTGATCGTCTGTCGCGTAAAGAAGATCTGCTCGCCTCCCGGCGCAGCGGGCCCAGTCAACAAGTCGAGTTTCCCGGTCGCGGTAGCGCTGCTGACGTGCAGCGGAAAGTCGGAAAGGTCTTGCGATACAAATCGGGCATTTGCTTGGGACCAGATCGCATCGAATCCGTTGCCGTTGTAATCCAAGATTTTGACCGTGCCTGAGGCGGGCAGCAGTGGTCCTGTTGTCTCGCGGACAAACAACTCATAGTCGCCGTCACCATTGACGTCGCGAGCGCCGTCAATCGCATGGTCGACAAGATCGTGGAGCGGGGTCCCAGTCAAGGCGTCGAAGACGCGCAGGTGCCAACGCCCGTCGTCGGTTTCGTTGTAGATGGAAGTGGCGATCTCCAGATTGCCGTCGCCGGTAATGTCACGTACAGGAAAGGCAACGGGGCGATGCGTGGTTTGCTTGCTGGCGAGTTGGGGCTCGAAGACGTGATCCCACAGCTTGACAAGATTGCCACCCGCGTCCCAACCCATCACTGAAATAAAGTCTTGAAAATCACCCATCACGACAATCTCTTCGCGCAGGTCGTCGTTCATATCGTACGCGCCAAGCCAGCCGTACGGTCGGCCGCTCTCATTGGCCGCCGGTTTGAACGCGGCGGTCTCCTCGACCTGACCGGTCTGCATGTCGAGCAAGTAGAGATTTGTCCACGGGGTGAGCGCGACTTCCAGCGACCCGTCGTTGTCAAAGTCGCCGGCCAGCAGGTTGGGAATTCCGAACATCGCGGGGATCGTGGGCGACTCCCATTGCTCGACCCAGGCACCGCCGCTGCGCGTGAATAGTCGAATAACGCCCTGCCCGAACGTCGTGTCGAGGACTTCTCCCTCAAGTAGCTCAAGGACGCCGTTGTCGGGGATAAAATCGCCGACGATCCGCAGCGAACCGGTCGATTGCGCGCTGAGGCTGCCAGTGCCGTCGAGGTCAAAATAGGGCCCGCCGATATCCCAGGAAACCGACTCGCCTTGAGCAAGCGACTGGTTTGAACGGGGGAGCTCGATGCGTGAGTTGCCAGGAGTCGCCTCCAAGGCGACCCAACTCTCCCGCGCACCGATGAATTGAGACCAGAGAACCGTGGCGCCGTCGACGATATTGGTGTCGATTTCTGCCCGGCCCGTCAATCGTTTGTTGCCCCGATGCTGATACCACTCGAGCTGGCTGGTCGGTTCTCCCGCGGGGGGCGTCCATGGCTCGGGGAGCACATCGTCTGCTTGGACCACCTGTAGATTGTCGATAGCGACTGGCATCGAGGAGAGCGGAAACGCGCCAACGAAGGCCAACATGTTGATGCCCGCCGCCCCCGGCATCCAGGGACGGCTCGCGCTGCTGCCGAAACTTATCGGCGTACCATCGATCAGCAGTTGATACGTACGCGTCGGCCCGTCGATCAAATACTCCACGCGCAATGTGGCCTGGCTGGAGATAGGCGCACTGCCGCCGCCGTTGCCGTTGTCAAAAACGATGTCGGGACTCGCCCTATTGACACGAAAACTGTTCCAAATGGTCGTGTCGTTGATCGTCGTGGGAGAGGTGCGATTCGCATCGCCGTACCCCAATCGAAAGTCGAGATAGGTCCAATCCCGCGACCCTGTCGGCTCGGGCATGAAAACGTCAAACGAGACGCGGCCCGATTGAAACGCACTCGGATCGTCCGAGAATTCATCGATCCACACGATTAGCGGCTGCGCTTGCCCCGGATTGTCAAACACCAGCGACTTATTGCCGGCCGGAATGATGGGCGTTCCGTAGGCGCCGCCGGGACCGCCAACTTGGATGAATCCTTCAGGACCGGAGGCGTTGGCGGAAAAGTCGGCCGTGTTGGGCAGTGTGTCGACCGCGTCGTCGTCGAATGGCTCGTTGAGAAGCGTGACGCTCAGAGGGAGTCGCGCCTCAAGGTGCTCGAACTGGTGACGACGATGCGTAGTTGGTGCACTGCGGCAAGGGAGACCAGAGGGCGTCTGGTACGATTGATTTACGTTCATCCATTTCTCGGAGCCAATGCATCATGTGCTTCATCCGGAGACCCTCAACCGATTGCCTCTCACTATTCATGTTAAACTCGATAGTGTCAATTTTGGCAAGCAATTTGCCTGCTCCTAGCGCAAACCCCAGAAATCACCAGTAAACCACCTATCGAGGCGAGTACCGCCGCAGACGGTTCGGGGACGATGGTCGCAGTGCTATTGAGTCCCGCCAGGAGGGCCGGCAGTGCCGAGCCATATGCCCTTTTCCAATTCGCGAGGTCGTCGGCATCGACGTCCATATCTTGGTCCGTATCGCCCTGAGCATTGGTGGCGCCGGTTGCCAGCGGAAGATTTCGTTGCATCGACAAGAAGTCGGCGCCGTCAGTTCTACCGTTGTCGTCGAAGTCTGTGTCAAGCGGAGGCAGGTCGTTGTCGATAATCAGCAGATTGTCGATATAGACGTTCTGTGAGACATCCGTAACGGCAAAGCCGCTGGCATCGCTGATGAACGTGATTTCGTTGATCCCTGGGGCAGGAACTTCCTCAAATGTGTCAAAGTCGAAAATCTTCGTCCAGGGGCGATCCGCGCTGCCGCCGGGCCAGACGAGTTCCACGGGGTCGTCCGTACTGTCAAGGTTTTGGAGCGTGACGCGATAGCTGCCTTCTGTTTCGGTGCGCGTCAGCTCGTAGCGGACACGAATCGCGCGTTCGGCGACGACGACGCCGTCGTCAGGATTCCCAGAGATCTCAGCGGGATCGACGTAAAAAACGCCGTTAGCCTGATCGTAAAGGTTGTCCCGAAACTGCGGCTCTTTCCGCTGCAAGAGAATGTTTGCAGCAATTTCGGCCTTTTCGGGGTCGTCGATGATGTCGCCATAAAGATTAAAGACGTTCCAAATCACCTGGTCCCCTTCGGTTGTGACTTGGTTCCTGTCGGCAGCGTCAGGTTGAAAGCCAAAGCGAACGCCAAGAAAAGTAAACAAGGAATCGGGCTGGGGCGTGCTCAAAACCATGTCGAATTGAACCACACCGTTGCGAAGGTAAAAGTTGGGGTCGCTGGCATCGTCAGGGAACATCGAGAACCAATTGACCGCCATCTGGGTCGACGCGTGCGGATTGTGCACGACGAGACTCTGATTGTTACCAGGATCGAACGGATCGGGGAACGTCGCTCCGGTGACCGTAGACAAAGAATCGGTCTCTTGTAGGACCCGGCTGCGGTTGAACGTGTCAACGCTGGTAGCGCTAATACAGACGTCGGCCACGGTCGTCCCCTCAGCGACCAGTCCCTCGACGATCAGATCGCCGAGTTCCGCAAAGTTCAGTTCGCACAGCTCAGGATCAGGGGGATCGGGGCTGATGCCCTCGAAGTCCTCAAACAGCAAGACTCGCTGACCCTGCACGGTGTGAGCTGTTTGCCCTAGCAGCACCACAGCCAAACCGAGCACGCCCAGCTGTTGGAGAATTCGGCCGGAAGTATGGCTATGCACGGAGTCGTTCCTATCACAAGGTTTACACTCGCTTGCGCGTCGTGCTAGTGCTTTGTCAGTCTTTGGTTTTGGGATTAGCCGGCGGGCGTTAGCCCCCGGTTGATACTGCTAAAACCGGGGGCTAACGCCCTGCGGCTGATTTCACCCAAAGTGCTAGTGAGTTTTCAGTAGTAAAAAAGCGTGATTGGCTCTAGACGAATCGTGGAGGCACCGGGTGCGGCAGCTGGCGGCTGCTAGCGAGGCCGCCAAAAAGAATAGGAATGCCGTAGCAGGTTCCGGGACGGCTGAACCAGCAGCAACGACCCCGACCGGCGGCTGATCGTTGTCGATGATCAAGAGGTTGTCGAGATAGACGTTGCCGGCGGACAAGGAAGGAGGGTCGGCGCCGCGGGCACTGGCGTCGGTAATGAAGGTAACTTCGTTAATGCCAGGGGCTGGTTCTTCCTGAAACGTCTCGAAGTTAAATACGCTTGTCCAGGGTTGGTCATCGATCACTTTTACCTCGGGGTCCTCGTCCTGCAAGTTGTCGATGAACACAGAGTAGAGGCCGTTGACGCCGTCTAATTCGTAACGAACATGCAGCGCCATGTCCGTAAGGATCACCGTCTCGTCGACGTACGAAGTGGTATTTACCTGGTCAAATAAGAAATTGCCGTTTTCGGTCAGGAGTCCGCCCTCTTGCATCCGAAAGGAATCCCAGATGTTCTGGTCGCCCTCGGTCGTCACCTGATTACGATCTTCGGCATTGAACTCAAAACCGAGCCGGATTCCGAGGAAGGTCCAGTACCCGTCGGACGGGACCTGTTCGAGGAATACGTCGAATTCGATAGCGCCGTTCTTCAGATAGAAGTGCGGGTCGGCGGGATCTTCAGGAAAAATTGAGAACCAATTCGCGGCCTGCTGCACGGCGCTATTGGGGTTGTAAAGCAGCATGCTTTGGTTGCTGCCGCCGCAGGGAGAGCCGGCGAGTTCACACTGCCAGGTGAGAAAATCGCTCCCATTCAGGTCGTTGCCGTAACGCGCTTTCCACCCTTGAGTTGGATCGTTGAGATCGAGCGCGGTGACGGCGCCGTCACCGTTGAAGTCGGCGCCGAATCCGCCACCGCCGGTGAATGGATCGGGGAATTGTCCGCCGGTCACGGTAATCGTGCCGGCGTCATCTTCCAAGACTTCACTACGATTGAACGTGTCTAGGCTTGCTATGGCTTCATTGGCCGGCAAATCGGGAATACTGTCTTCAAAATCTTCGAATAGCAACACGCGTTGCGCATGTGCAGTGTCGATGGTCATGCTCAGCGATGCGCAAATCAATCCCCCCAGCAGCACTCCGCTGACTCCAAGCCGCGTGGCAGCTGCCGCGGGGGACCGAGACGAAGATCGGCAGAGCGAGGGGGCGAAAATCGGGTGGTGTGACATAGGTGCTCGTAATTCCGAAAAATAAGGAAAGGAATCAGTCGCCAAATTGGTAGCCAGCAACGTCTAAGGACTCGCTCGGTGTTAAATTGCCGGTTTTGGCGCGGCGAGGACAAGGCTGCGAAGGAAGGCGAAGCTGAACCTGCTAGGTGCAGTCTGCCCGTATTGCTGATGCGTCGAAGCAGCCTGACGCTCGCAACCGCAGGCCGCAGCCCGTCAAAATCGGTAAGTTATTTTCGTGCGGGTTCCAGAACTCAGCCGACCGATCGAAGTGGACGATCGATCGGCTGAGCTTGCTGAACTTCAAAATTGACAAACGATTGCAGCCGGTTACGACCTACGACGGCCAGCGAGTAGCACGAAGCCGCCCACGACTGTCAGCAGCGCCGTCGTCGGTTCAGGCACCAACTCGACGTGCAGGTTGTCGATCCAGACGAGGCCCTTAGGCGTTCCGGGGGCGCCCTCAAAGTTGCCGACGAACGTCATTCCGCTGACACCTAGCGCACCGCTTCCCGGCAAGGCCGGCAGCGTCGACACCGGGTTACCATTCACGTCCCATTCGATCACTGCGCCGTTGAGGGTATAGGTGTGGAATCCGTTGTCGATTTCGATGCTGACGTGATTGGTCGCGCAAATCAACGGCGCCACCGATGCA
>Ga0310121_10004480_pt1 | contig 12315 bp, 11 predicted proteins | sample CB27_Tmax_986_MG_FD_203504 | JGI IMG/M metagenome (GOLD analysis project Ga0310121, IMG submission 203504) | Marine microbial communities from Western Arctic Ocean, Canada - CB27_Tmax_986 | ecosystem: Environmental > Aquatic > Marine > Oceanic | place: Canada: Western Arctic Ocean | collected...
TCGCCTAGGCTTCCAAGACCCTCCGTAGTCTCGACGTCTACGACTGCGTACCGCAGGCGATTCAATGGAGGGCCAAGCGACCCCAGTCCGGGACCCAAACTCCAATATCCCTCCTGATCCACGTGGAATCGAGGATCCCGACCAAGGAGCGCAAACACAGCCCTTGATGCTGCCCCAGGATGCCCACGTAACCCGAGCACATCCCTCGCCACGACCAGGGTGTGACTGGATCCGGAGGAGCCCCCAACCTTCGCGCGGCGATCTCGAGGAGAGAGAGCGGCAGCCCCATCAGTTGTTCTGGCCTTCTGCATCCTCCACCCGATGAGATCCTGCGGGCTGGGCGTCCTCATCTGTCTGAAGCGCGAAGGTGAGCGCCTCGAGCTCAACGGTCAGCCGCACGGAGTTGACGCGTACGCTGGGCGGCACCTTGATCTGTGCTGGGGCAAGATTCATGATCCCGTGCACGCCCGCACGCACCACCGCGTCTGCCACATCCTGTGCAGACCGGGCCGGAACGGTCATGATCACGATCTCAGCCCGACACGCTCGAAGCTCCGCTTCGAGCGCATCTGCCGACTGGATCGTCACAGCACCCCACAAATTCCCAATCTTCCTCGGATCAGAATCGAAGACTGCAACGAACTCGAACCCGCGGGCACGAAAGTGCGGGTATTCGAAAAGCGCGGCGCCCATGCGCCCGGCTCCAATGAGGGCAACCCGCCACCGCCTAGAAAGTCCGAGAATCTCTCGCAGCCGCTCCATTAGCGGTGCGGCGTAATATCCCAGCCCCCGCTTACCAAATGAACCGAACAGGGATAGGTCCTTTCGGACCTGGGCCGCGGTCGTCCCCGCCCGCTCCGCCAAGACCTGACTGGAGACGGTTCCGCCCTCCACGTGGCCGAGTCGCTCAAGCACGCGGAGATAGATGGACAGCCTCCGGATTGCGGACTCGGATACCTTACGCGAAGAAGGGGGCACAGGGCGCCTCAGGGTCTGTCGCAGATACCGTACTCTTAGCTCGGACCGACTCGAAACAAAGCTGGGGCTGCTGGGTCTCGGTCGGCCGCCCTTGTGAAAAGCTTCACAAAAGGTACCGGGGTTCGCGAGTCTGAGTCAATCAGATCGTTCGGGCTATGGCGACAAATCCAGCGGGACTGAGGGTTTCCGGGCGATCCTGGCGCGTGGCCGCGGCGGCGGCAAGTGCTCGTTCGACCCCTTCGTCGGTGAGACGGAGATCCGGATGATCACGGAGTATCTTCCCGAGCTGCTTCCGGCGCCATTGGAACAGCGCTCGGGTGAGGTGGCGGAGCCGCTCTTCCTCCGACTCGGTTAGCGGGGCGGGCGAGTGAGGCACAATTCGGATGACGGTAGAATCCACCGTGGGTCGCGGCCGGAACGCACCCCTCGACACTCTGAGGACCCGCTCCACGTCTGCCACGGCACGTACACCGATCGAGAGAGCCCCATACTCTCGGGTGCCGGGCTCCGCGAGGATCCGATCTGCGACCTCGCGCTGCACCATCAACAGGACTCCCCGCGGGCGTGGGCGCTCGAGCAACCGGAAGAGAATCGGCGTAGTGATATTGTAGGGGATATTACCGACGACCTCGAAGCCATCCGGACGCGGAGCCAAGTCGGCAACGCGGGTCTCCAGAATATCTTGGTGGAGAACCTCGACTCGTGGGTTGTCCGCAAAGCGCGTGCTGAGCTCGGAGGCGAGATGGTCGTCGAGCTCCACGAGGATGAGCCGCCCATGGATCTGGTCCACTCGTCTGGCCAGCCCGTGGGTCAGAGCCCCCGTACCCGGCCCAATCTCGAGTACCGTGTCGCCTGGTGTGAGACGGAGTTCCTCGACAATACGGTTCGCTACGTCTTGATCGACAAGGAAGTTTTGCCCCAGGAAGCGCTTAGGTCGCGGCGACACTCAGGTTAGGCCCTCAGAACAACGGCCGTCCGATCGTCTGTGGTCACAACGCCAACGCGATCCAGCTCGAACAGCGCGTCCACGATCTCGCACAGCGGGTGGCCGTGAAGATTTACCGCCGTATCAACCACGAGTTGTTCTCCGCGGGACCGGGAATCCTCAGCAAGGTCGTCCGACAGGCCATCCGTGAATAACAGGAGCAGATCTCTATCTGCCTCCCAGTCGATTGCCCGCTGCTGGTATTCGATGTCACCTACGATGCCCATCGGTGGGTCCAGGGCCGGAAGCCGCTCCGTGCAACCTCCTTCCCGGATCGCGAATGCGTGAGGGTGTCCCGCGTTCGCGTATAAAATCTCACCCCTTTGCGGGTCCACGACACCGTAGAAGAGCGTCAGATACATCTCGGTACCCTCAAGCTCAGCCATAAGGGCATGGCCCATCTCACCGAGAACCCGCGCCGGTGATTGGACCTCCGATGCGTAGATCGTGGCCGCGCTCATCGAGAGTGCCATGATCAGCGCGGCAGGGAATCCGTGGCTAGAGACATCCCCGATCATCACCCCGTATCGATCGCCCGGGACTCGGAAAAATTGGTAGAAATCTCCGCCCACCGACTCCGCTGGCTCGACCCGCGCGGCGACCCAGTCCGGATCGATACCGTCAGCGGTGGGAAGAAGCTTCATCTGCAGATCGTGGGCGAGCTCCAGCTCCCTTGCGACCCGCTCCCGCTCCAGGCTCTCTCTTACGAGGCGGTTGTTCTCCAGGGCAGCGGCCACCTGACTCGCGATGGCTGCGAGCAACTTCTTATCGGACTCTGTGAATCGGCCGCCATGCCTCCGTCCAATCAGGTTCAAGACCCCGACGGTCTTTGGTTCTCCGACAGGGGGCGTATAGCGGATCGGGACGGAGAGCGCAGGCTCGGCGCTTGCGAGACCCTCCTCGGACCAATCGACCGTCCCACCGTGATCGGCGTACAGGATCAGCGGCCTCCCCTCGCGGAATACCCTCGCCGTGACCGCAGACGGATCATCCGTAGAGATCGGAGACTCCCTTCCCTCGTCTCCTACAGAAGCGACGAGATCCAGCACCTGCCTTCCGCCGTCTAGGACCCACAGCGACCCTCGATTCGCAGCCATCACGTCGCAGACTTCCGTGAGGATCAGGCGAGACGCTTCCCCGAGCGGCAAGAGCGAACCGAGAGTTTCGGCAATCGAGTAAAGGAGGTTTATCTCCTCGTACCGCTCGGATACCTCATAGGTAAAGAATCGGACTTCCTCCGCATAGTCATGCAAGCGCTCGACAGCCACCCGGATCGTCCCGAGTGCCGCGCGAGCCCCCTCGCTCGGCTGGCCACAAACCTCCAGCAGCATCTCGGACCCTTCCCGCGTGGGGATCGTGACCACAAGCGATCCTGGTACCGGCCCGGTGGACCGCTCTGCCTCGGAATCATCCGCCTGAAGTGGGTAGAGACGCGTGAACGTCGTGGTATCTGCGGGAGTCCAGAGCTTCACCTCGAGCGCGAATCCGCTCTGAAACTGGTCCAGGACCTCAACGACCGCCTCGGAGAGTATTACACCCCGGGCGGCCATGTCCGGACTCATGCCGGAGCCTCTTCCGAGATCCTGTCCTCAGGAAGGTGCAGAATGAGGGTGACGGAGTTGCCGCAGTCGTTGAACCGAACCTCGTCCATCAGCTCGCGCATGAGAAACAACCCCCGGCCCCGATCCTCCAGCAGCTGAGTCGGAACCGTTGGATCGGGCACTTCTCCGGGATCGAATCCCGGGCCCTCGTCCGTCACCCGCACGGTAACAGATCCGCCCTGCAGGAATACCTCGACCAAGACCTGCTTCGACGGATCACGCCCGTTCCCGTAGATCATCGCGTTGGAAAGCGCTTCGACTAAACTGACACGGAAATTCAGCCTGAGCTTTCGAGCAACGACATCACAGGAAGAGCATCGAGACACGACAAAGTCGACGGTCTTCTGGATGCATCGAAGATCGTTAGGGAGCTCGAAGACAAGCTGTTTTTCCATAGAGCGGCCGGCTCAGAAATCCGTAAGGCCATCCTGCCGCGAATCAGCGATCCGGAATAGTGTGTCCAGCTTCGTCAGTTCGAAGAGTGTCCGTAGATCCTCGCTCAGGGTCGAAAGGCGGAGCTCGCCGCCCACCTCGCGGATCTTCTTTGACAGGCTCACGAGCACCCCCAACCCCGACGAGTCGATGTAGCCGGTCTCGGTGAAGTCGACCAAAAACTTCCGACCTCCCTTCTCGAGCTCGTCCAAGACTTTTTGCCTAAACTCTTGTCGGTTACCGACGATCAGTTGCCCATCGACATCGATGACGGTGACACCGTCCGCTTCGCTTACTTGAAATCCCATAGATTCTCCATCAGTCCCGTAGGGCGAGCGTAGGAGCCCCGGTGCAGGTGTTTTCGGATGGCGCCCAGCGCGGTGCACGGCCCTCGCAAACCAGGCAGGTGGTGGATGGAAAGGTATCCATACCGCCGCGGCGGGAGCAAGACATTCCGTCTGGAGGAGGAGGCTTCATCCTTGGCGGAATCTCTCAGCCAAACGACGTTGGACGGGCGTCGAAACGAAGGAGGAAACGTCCCCGCCGAGGCTCGCAACCTCTCGGACGAGCGACGCGGATAGAAAGGAGAGTTTCGTGGCGGGCATCAGGAAGATGAATTCAAGATCAGGATGAAGCTCCCGGTTCACCTGAGCCATCTGAAACTCATACTCGAAGTCCGAAACCGCCCTCAACCCCCGTACGACGAGTTCAGCCCCTCTAGCTCGTACAAAGTCTACCAAGAGCCCGCGGAATGAGACGCACTCGATTCTGTCTTCGCCTTGGAAGACCTCCTTCAACATCTCAAGTCGCTCGTCGATGGTGAAAGAAGGAGATTTCGTATCCGGCGAGCTCTCCGCGACAGCGACAACCACTCGGTCAGCCACTCGCAACGTTCGGTGCGCAAGGTCTTCGTGCCCCAGGGTTACTGGGTCGAACGAGCCCGGATAAAGGGCGGTCAAATGCCGGCCACGGGTCATTCGGAGGCCCCCCATATCGAGATCATTGTGTCGCCGTATCGACGTTGGTGGACGCCGGGAAGAGTTGGCATGGTTTCACTAGAACGGTGCTCAACCCAAAGCTCCCGTGCAACGGGATGAACGGCCATTCGGGAAAGTAGCTCCCCCGCGTACCCCCGATCGTACGGGGGATCGGCTAGAATGAGATCGAACTCATATTCGGCGGATCGATCCAGATAGCGAAACGCCTCTGAACGAGCCACCGTCGCTCGAGCACCCGCCTGTAGGGTATCGATGTTCCTCTTCAGCGAGCGAAGCGCGCCATGGCTGCGCTCTACGAATACCACCTCCCTCGCTCCACGAGACAGAGCTTCTAGACCCAACGCGCCGGATCCGGCGAAAAGGTCTAGCACCCGTGCGTTCACGACCGTTTTCCCAAGCGCCCCCATCCAGGCCTCCCTGATTCGATCGGTGGTGGGTCGTACCGCGTTCCCGTGGGGCGCCCGGATCGAGCGTCCCCTCCATTCTCCCGCGATGATCCTCACTTCGCACAATCCCCGGCTAGGCGCAGATCCAGGATTTTCGCCTGAAGAGTCCGCTTCCCCATGTACTCGTTCTCCCTGAGGTGGAAGAGGGCATCGAGTCGACCGGATCCGAGCGAACGGGGGGGGAGACGCTCCGCCAGACCGAAGCCGATGGCCTCCATCTCGTGGTCGCCGTCCCCGAGCCGGAGCTTGAGGTGACCGTCCCCGACGACCTTAGCGGCTCCTACCAAGCGAAGGCCCTTTGCCCAGAACACCGGACGGGGGTTCCCGATGCCGAAAGGGCCGACATGCTCGAGGAGGCGGTGTAGGTCGGTCGTTGCCTCTCCAAGCCCGATCTCGTGGTCCCCCCCCAACCGAGGTCTCGGGATCCGTCCCTGAAGTTGTTCCCGCACATTGTCGTTGAATGCGGACCGGAACGAGTGAAGACTCTCGCGGCTCACATCCAGCCCCGCCGCCTGCGCGTGCCCACCGAACCGCTTCAGGTGCTCCGATCCCGCTTCGATCGCTCGCAGCAGGTGGACACCCCGAATCGAGCGGGCGCTGCCACGGCCCTGGTCCCCATCCATCGCAATCATCACGACCGGCCTCTGTAAACGCTCCACCAGCCTCGACGCGACGATACCGATCACCCCAGGATGCCAACCCTCCCCGGAGAGGACCACACCGAAGTCCCGCGTCGAATCGAACTCCACAGCGAGACGGTCGAGCGCCCCATCAAGGGTCGCCCGGTCCTCCTCCCGCCGGAGCCGATTGGTTCGCTCAAGCATCTCCGCCAAGCGTTCCGCCTCATCAGGATCGTCGGTGAGCATCAGCCGCAATGCCAGCTTCGCATCTCCCAGACGCCCAACGGCGTTGATTCTAGGCCCCAGGACGAAGCCGACCTGCCCTTCGTCTATGCCCGAGCGGTCACTCAACCCGGAGGCGCGAATCAGGGCACGGATTCCAGGCTTCGTGGTGTGCGCGAGGTAGCGGAGACCGAAACGAACCAGGACCCGGTTCTCCCCCGTCAACGGGACGAGATCTGCCACCGTGGCCAGGACCACCAGATCCAAGTGGGGCCAGAGTTCATCGGAAGACACCCCGGCAACCGCGGCCAAGCCCTGACACAACTTGAAGACGACCCCTGTTCCACAAAGTTGCGGCGAGGGATAGTCGCAGTCCCGTCGATTGGGGTTAACAACGGCAAGCGCGGGGGGGAGCGCGCCACCCGGGAGATGGTGGTCGGTAACTATGACCTCGATCCCGCGGGTTCCTGCGTCCCTCACAGCCGCGTGCGCGACGGTCCCGGAGTCACAGGTCACGATCAGGGATGCGCCCGCCTCAACAGCGGCTCCGATACCCGCATCGCCAAGGTCGTAGCCGTCCTTGAGCCGATGCGGGACGAATGGAACGACCGTGCCGCCGAGCCTGCGGATCCAGAGGGTCAGAAGAGCCGCGGCGCATACTCCGTCGACATCGTAGTCCCCATGCACCAGAATCGTCTCGCCGGACGAGATGGCGGACAGAATTCGGTCCGAGGCGCGATCCAGGTCGACCAGCTCGCTGGGCGGATGCAGATCGTCAAGCCGAGGTCTGAGGAATCGCTTGGCTCTCCGCGGATCGGTCAGGTCGCGCCCAGCAAGAATTCCGCAGATCGAGGAGGGGAGGGAAAGCTCCCGGGAGAGATGCCGGACGATTTCAGGATCTGGAGGAGCGCGGAGTCTCCACTCGGGTGCCGGAAGGGGTGGGAGGGCCGTATCCTTGGCCGGACTTCCAGTCACGCGCTCTCGGCCGCCTGGACATTTTTCGGGTCCTCATCCGCGACCGCTGTCGGCAGATCATCGCCGGCCTCGTAACTGTCAGAGCCGGATTCGCCCGCGTCAGGATCGTCCGCCATGGTACCGTCGTCCAGCTCGGTATTGAGGGTTGGGAGTTCAACAGGGCGTAGCACCTCCTCATCGAGCACGGGCTCCGGCTCCACGGTGAGAATTACCCCGCAGTTTTCGCAGCGGATCAAGGCATCATTCCGTCGGATCTCGTTTTGGAGCTGAAGCGGGATCAGGCCAAAGCAGTGGCCGCATGCGCCATCCTCTAGAAGGAGCGCAACGACAGTGGGCCGGCCGGCCCGGTGAAACGAATCGTACACCCTGCGCTCAACGCTGCCCACGTGTTTGAGGATCTCGACTCTGCGGGTACTGAAGGCCTCCAAGCGATCTCCGAATGTCTGCCGCTCCGCGAGCAACACCTCGCGCTGGCGCCCGACCTCGGATCGCTCTGCCGCGGCGGACGCACCCAGCTCCGCGGCGGCCTCCTCTGAGCGCCCGATCTGATCGAGCAGTTGGAGCGCCTCATACTCGTCACCCTCGATCGCGCGGCGGATCAGATCGAGCTCCGTCATGACCGCTGCCTCCTCTCGGAGGTTCGACACTCGGCTGAGTCGCTGGTCCATCTTCTCGCCGCGAGCTCGTTTGTCGTCAGCGGAACGCTCTAAGCCCCGCACGTCAGCATTCATCTGCGCCAGGCGCCCCGTCAACTGTGACAGCTCTGACTCCAGAGCGAGGGCGGGCTCTTCGACCTCGGCAATTCGATCATCGACGAGCGTCGTAGCGCTACCGATTTCCCGAATCCTCTCGTCCAACTTCTGGACCTCCCGGAGGGAGCCCATTATCGTATGCGTCATCCGTTCACCCGTGGTTCAGCCTCTCCAATGCCGACGGGTCCCTCCCGTCGGACCACATTCCAGCGCCCTCGCCGCAAGCGCCTCAGTTCGTCGAGTCTCTCGAGCACCTTTCGCCTACTATCGTCAGAACTCGCGGACCGGAGGTCCCGCTCCAACTCGTCCTGCTGTGCCTGAAATGCCCGATCCTCAAGTACCGACAGGTAATCCGAGAACGCCCGCTCGGGGTGCTCGATTTCCGTGGTATCCCCGCACAACCCTTCGAGCGCCGTACTCGCCTCCGGGGACAGCCCAGAGGTATCGGATAGGTCCGGTTTCTCGATCAGCGCCTCGAAGATCGCCCGATACGCCGGGTCGCGGAACTCCCCCGGGCCCACTCTTTCCAACGCGCGGTCCAACCACTCCGGTGATCGGAGGAGTACGAGCAGCATCTGACGCTCCGCGCCAAGCCGATCGAGGCTGAGCCTCCGCCCCACTCCGTGGGGCCCTTTCTCCGAGCGCCCCAAGTACCGGGCATCAGGACCGGAGGTGCTGGAGCCCACCCCCGCGTGCCGACCCCGTACCACCTCGGCCTGGAGCGTTTCCCTCCTAACGCCTGTGCGCTCGGCCACGCGCGCGATGTAGATGTCGCTCAACGTCGGGTCCCTCGTCGCCCGGAGGGTGGGCAGGACCTTGTCGACAGCGATCCGCACTCGATCGATGGTTCCGAAGAACCCTTTTTCGTCCAGCAGTTGAAGCTTTCGGTCCAACACATCCACCGCCGAATCGAGATAGCCCTCGAGCCCCTCCCTGCCCTCCACCCGCACCACGGTGTCTGGGTCCTCCCCCGCTGGGAAGGTAACGACTGATGGGTGGGCGCCGTGCGACAGCAACAGGTCGGCGGCTCGGAAGGTCGCGCGGAGACCGGCGTCATCCGAGTCGAAGAGCAAGATCACCTTGTTCGCGTAGCGAGAAAGGAGCCGCGCGTGCTGATCCGTCATCGCGGTGCCGAGGGTCGCCACCGAGTGGCTAATGCCCGCGGCCGCGAGAGCGACCACGTCCATATACCCCTCCACGACGAGCGCACAACCCTCCCGGCGAATGGAGTTCCGATTCCAACTGAGCCCGTAGAGGACCTCGCCCTTCACATAAATGGGAGACTCAGGAGAGTTCAGGTACTTCGGGCGTCCCTTCCCACCGCCATCCAGCACCCGGCCACCAAACCCCACCACTCGTCCAGTGAGCGACTCGATTGGAAAAATGAGTCGCCCTCGGAAGCGGTCATAGGGCTCCGCTCTCCGCTCCGACTCTGTGAGGAGACCGGTTTCGAGAAGAAGCTCGACCGAGAAGGCGTGCTTCGAGGCAGCGGCCCTGAGTCCATGCCTGTCGTCCGGAGCCCAACCAAGGCCGAATCTCTCGGCGGTCTCGGCGTCGATCCCCCGCTGATCCAGATAGGCCCGTGCCGCTAGACCCACTACCGGATCGAGCAGTCTCTCGCGAAACCAAGTGCGGGCAAACGCGTTCGCCTCGTAGTGGATCTGGAGAGGATCCTCGCGTTCACCTCCCGTCCTCACGGTATCGGGAATCTCGACCCCAAAACGCTCACCCAGATGCTTCACTGCATCGAGGAACTCCATGCCCGTCTGTTTCATCACGAACGCGAAGACGTCACCCGACTCTCCGCACCCGAAGCACTTGTAGAACCCCTTGTCTGGGACGACATAGAACGACGGCGTGCGATCCTCATGAAACGGACATTTCCCCTTCCAGTCCTTTCCCGATTTCTTGAGTTCAACGCCTTCCCCGACGACCCCTACCAGGTCTGACCTCGCGCGTACCTCCTCGACGAGTTCGTCTGAAATCACGGCTGCCTCTGCCCCCTCACCTTAGCGTCGCGATCGTCACACCTGTGCCTCCCTCCCCGTGACCCCCAGGACGGAACGATTCGACGCGAGAGTCCCCGAGAAGGATTTCACGGGAACGTGCCTTTACCGCCCCGGTGCCCATTCCGTGAATAATTCTTATCTCGGACAGGTCGCCGACAACCGCAGCGTCAATGGCCCGATCCAATTGCTTGGCCGCTTCGTCGACTCGATAGCCACGCAGGTCAACCTCGTGCCTAGCCGCCGACCCCAGACTATCCCACCGTGAGAAGCCACGGGACTCGCCGCTTGTGAACGGGAGTCCGCTGCCCTGGTGGACCGACTCTACCTCGTCTCGCGGCAGCTGAATCCTTACGCCGCCGACCTCGACCGCGACGCGGTCATCTCGGATTTCGCGCACGACCCCCACAGAACCGCTTTCTCGAATTCTCGCGCGATCTCCTACGGAAACCGGTCGAAGGCCCCGATACGGCCGCGGGGTCTTGACCGGGATCCGCTCCCGCTGCGCCCGTGCCGCGTCCTCGACACGTCTGCGGGCACGCGCGGCAGGCTCGGGCACCTCTGTAAGGTCAGCGAGGCGAAGCTCGCCGATCGCGGCCTCGACCTCCTGCCTCGCCTCTAGCAGCAGCTCGCGAGCTTGTTCGCGAGCCTTCGCCTCCAAACTCTGCTCGCGTTTATCAATATCGTCACTCCGCGCCTGCACCTCGGCGTGCAAATCTCGAGCCTCTACTCTCACGGCCTCTGCCTCCGCAAGTGTCTGCGTCAGATCGCGTTCCCTACCTTCCAGCGTTTCAAGAAGTGCCTGGAGCTTCATCTCCTCCGAGCCAACATAGCTCTCTGCCCGGTCCAAGAGCTCGGCCGGGAACCCGAGCCGTCTGGCAATCGCTAGGCCAAAGCTCCGACCCGGCCGACCCTTCCTGAGCACGAAGGTGGGCGCCAGCTCCTTCGCGTCGAAGAGGAGCGAGGCGTTCACGATGCCGGCACCTTCCTCGTCCAGTCGCTTCAGCGAGCCCAGGTGGGAGGTGACGAATGCCCGGGCCCCGCTTTCAACGAGGGCCTCGATAACGACTCGCGCGAGTGCACTGCCCTCGGCCGGATCCGTACCGGATCCCAGTTCGTCCAGCAAGACGAACGCGCGTCCGTCAGCCTCCGCGAGAATCTCCCGGACATTCTTCACGTGGGCGGAGAATGTGGAGAGGGACTCGGCGATGGACTGCTCGTCCCCAATATCGGCGAAGATGTCAGAAAGCACCGGCAGCCGAGTTCCGTCGCTCACCGGGGGAACAATGCCACTTTGAGCCAGCAGAGGGATCAGTCCCAGCGCCTTGAGAAGAACGGTCTTTCCTCCCGTGTTCGGACCCGAGACGACAACCACGCGCTCGTCAGCGGTGAGATCTAGCGAGAACGGCACCGCTTCATCGCCGCGCTCGATGAGGAGCGGATGCCGGCCCTCTCTGATCCGCAGGTCGGCGTCTGGGTGGCCGAGTTCAAGAATGTCCGGTGCGACCGCGTTCCAGGCGACCGCTGTCAGCGCCCTCGCCCAAATAGAGTCTAGCTCGACCCGGGCTGAGAACCCATCTGCCAATCGATCCCGGAGAGGCCGTACCCACTCCGTGGCTTCCAGGAGAATCCGTTGGGCTTCCCTGTGCTCCTCATGCTCCAATTCAGTGATTTCGGCCAAAAGTCGAAGGGCAAGTGGTGGCTCGATGAACAACGTCGCACCCGTCGCCGATTCTCCCCGAACAATCCCACCGAGGTGGGCCTTGCCCTCTCTCCTGACCGGAACCACGTAGTGCCCGTCCCGTACCGAAATGGAGGCGCCCTCAACACGATAGGTCTCCGGCAGGCCTGCCATGTAACGCTCGAGCTCACGTACTACTCTTCCCTTGGAGGACCGGAGTCGCGCGCGCAAAGCGCCGAGTCTCGGACTGGCGCGATCGCGGAGCTTCCCGTCCGCATCAACGAGGGCGGAAAGTCGCTCCTCCACCTGCACCTCAACGGGGAGCCGGGGGCCCAGCGTCAAGAGGTAGGAGAAACCTGACTCGGCAAGACTGTCGATCTTGGAGGCCAGGGTCCGACTCGAGGACATGAACACCAGAACCTCGTAAAGCTCTTCGGCGCTCAGCCTGCTGCCACCGAGCCCGACAACGTGTAGTGCTCCTCGAGGGTCGGACAGGAGAGGGGGCGAGAATTCCGGATGCGCCGCCATGAGACGCTGTAACTCCGACACCTTCATCAACTCGCGACGGATAGGCGCCGGGTCCGAACGGGGTGTCAGAGACAGGACGTGATCTCGCCCC
>Ga0310121_10004483_pt1 | contig 12312 bp, 7 predicted proteins | sample CB27_Tmax_986_MG_FD_203504 | JGI IMG/M metagenome (GOLD analysis project Ga0310121, IMG submission 203504) | Marine microbial communities from Western Arctic Ocean, Canada - CB27_Tmax_986 | ecosystem: Environmental > Aquatic > Marine > Oceanic | place: Canada: Western Arctic Ocean | collected...
TTATGCATTTGGTTTTGGAGGCCATTCCCTTTGTATGCCCTGTCAAACTGCCATTTGACACAACATTTCCGATTCAAGTTAGGTTTAACCGAGCGGGCATCGCCCCTCGCGCAGATTGCGCAATTAGCCGCCTTCTGGGTTGCGCAGGAACTTCATGAACGGTAGTCGGACGCCGCGAACGGCGATTTCATCCGCCCGTGCGACAGAAGCTGGTGGTAGGAATCCACCGGTGGCGAAAAAGGTCACCACATCATCCTGGTCGACTCCGTCGCCACTGATCCCCAAGCCGCCAATGACGGTGCCATCGTCTCGATAGAGAGGACTGCTACCGGGGAAAAATACGATACCGTTCTTATTGGCGAAATCCGCGGACCCGACGTTTTCATCGTCGCGGAAGTTCGACCCAGGACGGAAGGCGTCGTAACCCAATACGCTGGCCGAAGCATCCGTGTGAACGACAAAGGAAGCCGGGGCAAAGCCCGCCGCCGAGTTTTCGGCCGTGACGGGATTGGTTCCCGGATCGTTGAGCAAGGAGAAGGGCCCGGACGGTGTGCCCTCTACTCCGTCTGGAAAGCGGGGCTCGGCCAAATACCGGAAAGTCCGTGCGGTCATGGCGACTCCCGCCGCGACATCCGGAATGCCATCCCGCGGAACGTCTTCGTCGACTCGATCGATGTCTTTGATAGCCAGCGGATCCGCATAGTAGGCAGCATTGCGAGCCTTGGCCACGGCGACGTCGAGCGAGAAGACGGTGGCGTCGTCCATGCGGAACAATCCCAGCACGTTGCCCTCGGTATCGGCCACCGACAAAATCATTTTGGTGCGGCTACTGAGCGGCAACCGGACCGCGGCGCGGACTTTGTTGGCTTCGTCAATTCCTCGCTCAATGATTTCTTTGACCTGTTCCGCGGTCATGTCGCCAATGGGTGAGTCATGGGGCAGGACCAACCAGCCCTCTGGGACGGGAGCGCCATCAAGGTAAAGAGCCATGGCTGGATTGACAATTTGATCGGCACCGCTGGCTCCGGCCGTGACGTCGAAGCCAGTGACTGCATCGCCGACTGCCATAATGGTCCAAAGTCCATCGGGGTGTGGGCCGATGATCTCCAACTCGATTCCTACCAAGGTCAATCGATTGGATTCCACTATCGGAATCTGAAAGTCGGCGACTGGAGGGATCGTGTTGAGAGTGCCGACCGGGTGATCGATGGTGCCACCCGCGGTCGCGAAGGCGATCCATTCAGACTCGAGAACTCGACTGGCATTCGTTCTGGCGCCGGCTGATTGTCCGATGCCCGGTACGAAGCCCTGTTCATGAGTCGCGAATCCATCGGGGCCGGGGAAGAACACTCCAATTCCTCCGACTAAAGTTTCAGCTCGACCGTCGCCATCCACGTCTTTGTGCAGTGGAATACCGCCAGGCAAAGTCGCGATCCCACGGGACTGTGCCGACGGCAATCGACCGGAGGCAGTGCCGTAGGAGTCAGGGGCAGCCAGTTTGCTGGCCGCGGGTATAGTGGCTGGGATGAAAGTCGGGTCGACGTTGAAGCGTTCCATCAGAGGTATATCGTCGGCTGTGCCTTTGATCAAATCGGGTCCGGGATGGATGGAACTGTCGCGATTCGTGTGTTCAATGGCAAACAGGTCGACAACTGGCGTGTGATCGATGCCGGGAGGAAAGTGCCCACCCAGGCCAATCGGAGCGACAAAGCCAGGGCCGCAGACGAGCGGGTCGAAAGCAACGTCGGCCGGGTTGCACACGTTGGGATTGGATTCGACTTCCCTCTGAGTGATCGTCGACTGGCTGATGAATCGAATCAGCCGCGATGTCAGTGGTACGGGATCGTTGCCGAAGAACGCAGCGGTTCGAGCTTTTGAAACTGCACCGTCGATGGCAAAGACAAGGGTTTCCGTGTCGGGGATGGCCGTCAAGACGTCCGCCTCCACCCGCACACCAAGGATATTGCCACCCCGGTCGACGACGGCGATGATCGCATCTTCACTCGCTGAGGCGGCGGCGGCACGCTCGAGCAGTTTCTCAACATCGGATGCGGTGATAAATGGATCGCTGACTTGGGGCTGCACTTGAGGGTTCTCGCCAACAAATGGAGATACAAATATCTCCAAGTCGGCTGGGCCAGGTGTGCGGGTGTTTCGTACGAGTGTCTTTCCAGTACTTTGCTCGTAGATACCGGCGGTGATAACGGTGTCCATGTCGAAGTCACCGACCAGCGGAATGACACCGCCCAATGAGCCAAAACTGAATTTCTCGTTGGCCGCCCCAGCTGTGTGTGAATTCCGCAAGAAGAACTCGCCATTGTCCGGGTCGTACAAACCAAGCGTGTCCTCTCCGTCGTTGTCCCAGTCACCAACGACAGGCAGCCAGTTGTCATTTTTCGGGCCGTAGCGAAAAACCTCGTCCGCGATGCCAGGTGTCTGGGTGTCTTTAAGAAACGCCTTACCACCTTGCTGAAAGTAGAGGCCGACGGAATCCGAGCCATCATTATTCCAATCGCCGGCAATCGGTATCCAATCTTGTCCCTTAGGACCGAAACCGAAAGTGACGTCCGCGGGACCCGCCTCCATGTCGTTTTTCAGGAAGAACTTGCCGCCAGCCGCATCATAAAGACCGAGGCTATCGACGTTGTCGCCGTCCCAGTCGCCAACAATCGGAGTCAGCTGAGAATCCTTGGGGCCAAAACGGGCTGACAATTCGGCGAAGCCGGATTCATTGCTGTTGCTAACCAACAGCGTCCCCTCTTCGGCTCGATAGTAGCCAAGCGTATCGAAGCCGTTGCCGTCCCAATCGCCCACCAATGGCACGACGGTATCGGCTGCCAGCATTTGCCGAGCCTCAAGTCCCTCAAAACGCAAGGTTCGATTCGTGCGGCGAGTTTTGCGTTTCATAGTGCATGCATCCAATTGACAGAAAAACGGCCCACGTCTCGCGCGCAGCGGCGGTACGGTCGTTGGCAAGATTTATCGGTTACGCGAAACACACACTTCATGTCAATTTTGACTGTTATTCAATTTGTAGGGCGCCGATAAGGAAAGCGGCCTAACCTGGTCCGCAACGCGCCTGTGCGCGCATTGAAAGTGGATTCGTGCTAGCGAGATAGAAGTGCGTCATCCTGCCGCTCCATCTTTAAACATTGCACTACACGCGGCTGGCGTTGCGCTGCTGGCGACTGCAGCGACAGCGTTTGTCTACTGGTGTTTTACACCTCAAACGAGACGATCCAACGCAACCGTCGGCCGGAACAAGACTCACCGCAGTTCCAAGCCGGTGCAGGAAAGGAAGACAAAGCGACACCCGGAGGCAAAGCGACACACGGAGACAAAGCAAAGTGATGGTGGGCTAGAAGAGCCGCCGCTGTTTCGTGTTCCGCGAGTCCATGGTCCACCTCTGACTTCCAACACGACTGGCGACAGCCAGGGGCTAAGATCAAGCCGCTCAGTTCAGCGGGCTTTCTTTGATCCGCGAACAGACAACAGTCAAGTTCGGCTCGCGCAAGCTGAGCGATCAGCACAGCCAGGTCGGACTCAACCGGGTCCGACACGGTCAAATGGGACTCTGTCGCGGGGGACAGACGGGGCACAACTGGGTGGAAGACAGTCAAGGCAAGGTCGGAACGACCTGCAGCCGCCGGTGTTACGCGACCGACCTCCGACAACGGATGAAGTTCCTTCGACTGCCGATAACGACGCAGCGATCCTTCAGTATCAGCCGGACGCACCTCTGGGCTACTCCGGGCCATCGAGTATCGCGCCTTCCCTCGAACAAACAGACAGCCACTTTGTACCCATGGAGGATCGTTGGCGGAGCGGCTTTCCCGAATGGGATCGATACGACCAAGGATTTCCGCTGGGCAAAGACTATCCATACAAACAAGGAAACTGGTGGGACCCATACAACCAAAATGTGCTCAAGGGTGACTATCCGATCATCGGTCAGGACACGTTTTTCAATCTGACAGTCACCAACCTTTCGCTTATTGAAGCACGCCAGGTCCCCACACCAACCACACCGTTCGAAAGCACAATCAAGTCACGACAGGAAGAGTTCTTCGGGAATCCCAATCAGCTGGTCTACTTTCAACCGCTGCAAGTTGCGTTCGAGTTATTCCAGGGAGATGCTGGATTCAAGCCGGCCGATTGGAAAGTCCGTATCGCACCGACCTTCAATGCGAATGCATTGGACGTAGAAGAGTTGGCTATCACCAACCCGGACGTCCGCCAAGGAACCCTTCGTCGCCGCACGGACTGGACGCTTGAAGAGTGGTTTGTGGAAACCAAGCTGGCTGATTTAGGGCCCAACTATGACTTTGTGTCCGTTCGAGCCGGGTCGCAGAAATTTGTAAGCGACTTTCGCGGCTTCCTCTTCAATGACGTCAATCGCGGCGTGCGGCTATTTGGCACCAGACTGTCGAATCGAGAACAGTTCAACCTGGTTTATTTCGACCAGACGGAAAAAGAAACCAACAGCCAACTGAATACGTTCGAAGATCGAAATCAGAATACCCTGATCGCCAATTATTTCCGCCAAGACACGATCTGGCCGGGATATACGACTCAGTTGAGCTTCCATTACAACCGCGACCAGGCCACGTTGAAATTCGACAAGAACGATTTTCTGGTGCGGCCCGACCCGGTTGGCGTGTTTCAACCTCACCGAGTGGATTCGTACTACCTCGGCTGGGCTGGCGACGGGCACATCAACCGAGTCAACATTTCGCATCAGTTGTATATCGCTTTAGGACGCGACGGGCTCAACCCGATTGCCGGCAAGCCGCAGGACATCTACGGCCAGTTCTTTGCAATTGAGCTCTCCATTGATCGAGACTGGGCCCGCTTTCGCACGTCCTTTATGTATTCTTCCGGCGACGATGATCCCAACGACGGTGTGGCCGAAGGGTTCGATTCAATCATGGAGAACCCCAACTTTGCTGGGGGCGAGTTCAGCTTTTGGCAGCGGCAAGCGATTCAACTGTTCGGCGTTCGGCTCGTTAACGATCGCAGTTTGATTCCGGATCTGCGGGCCAGCCGCGTTCAGGGGCAGACCAACTTTGTCAATCCAGGATTGTTCCTGGTCAACCTCGGCATGGACATGGATCTGACACCTAAGTTCAAGGTGATCAGCAACGCCAATTTCCTTTGGTTCGACGACACTGAGGTGCTCGAGCTGTTTACGTTTCAGGACAACATCGACGACATGATCGGTGTCGATCTGAGTATCGGTTTTGAATATCGACCACTACTGAACGACAACATCGCGATCATTGGCGGCATCTCGGGATTGATTCCTGGTGAAGGATTCAAGGACTTATACAACCCGTTGCGGGGTGAAGTCGACACTTTGCTGGCTGGGTTTTTGGAGTTCGTGTTCGTTTATTGATACGCCCTTTGATGGGAAGAAAGAGGAAGGAAATACGGTTCACACGAATCGCACGATCTGCAGATGCCAGAGCCCCGTAGGCCGGAACAAGCTTGCGCAGTTCCGGCAGCCCTATGGCAAACGCACTGCCGCGATGCCGGAACTGCGGAGGCTTGTTCCGGCCTACATTTTCCGGCCGCGGGCCGGGCCGGGCCGGTTGATCGCGAGGGGCGATGCCCACTCGGTTAAACATATTCCACGGGGGAGAGGATGTCCCACCCACAATTCTGACGCTCACGCAGATGCGCTGACGTACGGAAACGAAGCACGGACGCTAAAGAAACAAACGCTCTCATGAAAAACTCGCGACGACCAATTGCCATCGCGGCCATTGCACTTGGGTCCCTGATCGTGCCGCTGCTGGTCATGATGTTGATCGATTCCGCTCGAGGGCAGAGGCGCTCCGAGGGAACGATCGCGCCGCGAGTGCTCAGTCCACGTCCACCATCACAGCAGCTATTGCCTCTTCAGTCCGTGCGTCAGGCGTCATTCCAACAGTCGGGGCCGTTCCCGATGCCCGCGGAAATGCAGGGTGTGGAGCTGATGAAGCAGGCGAAGCCCGATGCCGAGCGAAAAAGTTGGGGGTGCGTGCGTTGTCACCAGGGTGTTGGCGACATGCACAACAAATCGACCGTCACGCTGGGCTGCACTGACTGTCATGGCGGAGACGCATCCTCGATCGATAAGAACAAAGCGCATGTCCACCCACGATTTCCCAATGCCTGGGCGAACTCCGGCAACCCGGTTCGTTCCTACACGTTGTTGAATCACGAGCGGCCGGAGTTCGTCCGGTTTGTGAACCCGGGTGACTTGCGAGTCGCTCATATCAGCTGTGGTACATCCGGCTGCCACGCTCAGGATGTTCTGGCCGTCAAAAAAAGCATGATGACTCACGGTTGTATGCTGTGGGGCGCCGCGTTGTACAACAATGGCGCCGTCCCGTTCAAGCGACCTCGATACGGCGAGTTGTACAGCATGCACGGCAAGCCGCTTCGCATCCAAACCGTTCCTCCTCCAACCGAAAAAGAAATGGCAGAGGACGGTGTTTTGCCGTTCTTGGACCCTCTGCCGAGATTTCAGATCTCGCAGCCGGGCAATGTATTGCGGATCTTTGAGCGGGGTGGTCGATTCGTGTTGGATACCGGAGTGCCCGAAGTTTTGGAGGAGCCAGGGCGTCCGCGGGCGCGGCTAAGTAATCGCGGCTTAGGCACACTCAATCGAACAGATCCCGTCTTCATCGGATTGCAAAAGACTAGATTGCTCGACCCAACTCTGAATTTCATGGGGACCAATGATCACCCAGGTGATTACCGTTCCAGCGGCTGCACTTCCTGCCACGTGATGTATGCCAACGATCGGTCTCCAGTCCACTCGGGCAAGTTTGCCAGGTACGGCAATCGAGGTCGCAGCTTTTCTGCCGATCCGATGATCCCTAAAGACGAACCTGGACATCCCATTCGACACAAGTTCGTGAAGTCCGCACCAACCAGCCAGTGTATTGTGTGCCACGTGCATCCAGGTACGAACGTGATGAATAGTTATCTGGGATTCATGTGGTGGGATAACGAGACAGACGGTGAACATCTCTACCCGCGTCAAGAACGAAACCCGACAGCCGAACAGGTGACTCAAGCTCAGATTGCGAATCCCGACGGCAGCGCCGTTCAAGGTCTATGGTCAGACCCAGAGTTCCTGGCCAACTCGGTCGAACTAAACCGAGTCGCTCGGCACACTCAGTTTGCTGACTTTCATGGCCATGGTTGGATGTTTCGGGCTGTGTTCAAGAAAGATCGCCAAGGTCGAATGTTGGACTACAAAGGCGATGTGATCAAAAAAATAACGAACCCGCAATTGCAAAACGCGATGCGGCCGGCGTCCACGAAAGAACAACGAATCGGCAAGCAACGGAAAAACACACCAGTTCATTACATGGACGTGCATCTGGAAAAAGGCATGCACTGCACGGACTGCCACTTCAAGCAGGACTCCCACGGTAATACCAAATTGTACGGAGAAGTCCGCGCCGCGATTGAAGTAAAGTGTGTCGATTGCCACGGCACGTTGACCAAAACAGCTACGCTGAGAACCAGTGGTCCGGCGGCTCGCAAGAACCGCGCTGGACGCCGCGTGGGAATGAACATGGAGTCGCTCAGCACACCTTGGGATAAGCCGAGATTTGAACGGATTGGCAATCGTATCATCCAACGGTCCGTCGTCGAGAAAGATCTCTGGTGGGAAATCGTACAAACGGCGAACACCATCGACCCGTCGCAGAAGCACTACAACGAGAAATCAGCTCTCGCCAAGACGGTCAGAATTGATGGCAGCGGCCAGTTTCGCTGGGGCGACATACCGAACAAAGATCCGACCAAGTGTGCACACAACAGCCAGAACATGAGTTGCATTGCCTGCCATTCTTCTTGGAATCCCAGTTGCTATGGCTGCCATCTACCGCAAAAAGCAAACAAGAAGCTGCCCAACCTGCATAACGAAGGAAGCGTTTCTCGCAACCACGTCGGTTACAACTTCCAGACGCTCCGCGACGAAGTGTTCATGCTGGCTCGTGACGGCGACGTGACCAAAAACCGAATCGGGCCGGCCAGATCGTCCTGCGCGATTCATGTTGGCTCGTACAATCAGAACCGCGAGTCCATTTACGTTCAGCAGCAGACGATTTCAGCTGAGGGACACTCGGGCATCTCATTCAGTACGAACGTTCCCCATACCGTTCGTGGCGGACCAGCACGTACAGGCATACTGCGTCATCCCGAGACCCACCGTCACCTGGCCAGCGAAGTAAAAATGTGTACCGACTGCCATGTGTCGCGACAGAATGACAACAACGCTTTGATTGCCCAGTTGATGATGCATGGCACCAACTACCTTAACTTCATTGGCCGATATGCGTGGGTGGCAGCTGGGAAGCATGGACTGGCTGCCGTCGACGTGACGGAACAAGATGAGCCACAGGCTGTGATCGGCAGCACGCTGCATAAACTGGCATTCCCCAAGCGTTTTCGCAAGCACGAGGAAGAAGGGCTGCGACTCAAACACGGTCATGAGCACCCAGGGATCGATGTGCTGGATGAGTATTTTCGCTTCTTCCGCCCCAAGCCGATCGTCCACACGGTGCAACATCGTGGCGAGTTTCTCTATGCCGCTTGTGGGCCGGATGGTGTCCGTGTTTTCGATATCGCTTTCATTGACCATAAAGGGTTTTCTGAGCGAATCGTAACGTCACCGGTCTCTCCGCTCGGCCAACGGTTGTACGTCAAAACGAAGGATGCCCGAGCGGTTGTAGCTCCAACAACCATTGCCCCAGACCCAACTCGATCGCATCGGCCAGAAAACAAAGAGTCACGCATTCATGACTTGTATAAGTACATCTATGTGGCCGATCGGCATGAGGGCCTGATTTTGATCAACGTAGCCACGTTACTCGATGGCGACCCGACGAACAATTTCCTCAGACGAGACCTCACGTTCAATCCCAGCGGAATTCTCAACGGTGCGACCAACATTACCATCGTTGGTACGTACGCTTATGTTTGCTGCGACGCCGGCTTGGTGGTCGTCTCGCTGGCCAAGCCGAAATCCCCGCGGATTACCTCGGTCGTCGGTAGTCCAAATCTAGTTCACCCCCATTCTGTTGCAGTTCAGTTTCGCTACGCAATGGTCGTGGATAAACAGGGAATGAAGGTCTTTGATGTCACGAATCTGGCCAAGCCTCAATTCCGTGCAAAGCTCGACCTGACACATGCTCATAGTATTTATGTGGCTCGCACGTATGCCTATGTCGCCGCGGGGCGGCGGGGCCTAGTCATCGTTGATGTGAAGAACCCGGAGCGTCCAAGGATTGATCAGATATACGACGCTGGAGGAAAGATCAACGATCTTCATGATGTGAAGCTTGGCATTGCCTACAACAGCCAATTCGCCTACCTGGCTGATGGAAAGAACGGCCTGCGTGTCGTGCAGTTGACATCATCCGAAACACCCGGAGTGAACGGTTTTAGTCCACGCCCGACGCCTCACTTGGTGGCGACGTTCAAGTTGCCTAAGGACGGACATGCACACTTCGTTGCCGAAGGAGTGGATCGGGACCGAGCGGTGGACGAATCGGGTAATCAAATTGCGGTGTTCGGACGAATTGGTGCCAGGCCATTGAACTTGGCCGAGCAGCGTCAGATGTTCCTCAAAAAGGGCAAACTTTACCGAGTTACCGATGATCCGCGGTGGCCTGGGTACCTGCCAACACGGCCCGAGTTTCGCCCAACCCTCCGCAGTCGATAAGAAACGGTTTTCACAATCGCTCATGAGCGTCAGGCGTGATTCCCGATGTGATTCACGGAGGGACTCTCATGCAACGACTCATGCTGGCTGGGATAGCATTAGCGGCATTCGTGCTAGCTGCCGATGTGCACGCCAAGGAACCGATTCTCAAACGAACTGCTCATCGCAGTCGCAGCCGCTGTAACTGCGGACATTGTCGGCTCAAGCGGGCCGGCAACCCCAACTCCGTATCCTGGCTCGCCAAGCCCTCCAATACCCCTCGATATTGGGGCTATTACGTTGGCGGCGGTGCAGCCTTTGGAGGCTCACCGCGAATGCGACATGAGGGCGTTTGGGGGTGGGACTATTTCGGCGGCATTTTCAACCGCCGAGTTTCACTCAACTGGTGGCATGGGGCTCGCCGCCAGGGTGGACGAGGTGCGTACAAAACCGATGGCCCCAAGGTGTTCCACAAGGAATAGCCGAGTCAGACGCGGCGGCCTCGCCGACAACTTGATTTACGACACTTGTAGTGGTTCATCGATCCGCCCGAAGGTGGGGTTCCATTTGACTTAGCGCCACGCGATCGATATGCTGGGCCAGTTGAGATCGTTCTTTTTTGTGACGTTAATATCTCATTGATAAGCTCATCATGAATACGAAACGGACGCTGGCATTGGCCGCTTTGGCGACTTTCTTAGTGGCGGATTTCGCCGACGCTCAGGGAGTCAGTCCTGGTCGCAATTCGTCCAGCTCACGTTTCGGTGCCCGCTACCTTCTCGCAATAACGGCAGAGGCAGCTCTCGGCCCAGCGTGGGAGGAAGCCGTCGTCCTGGGGTTGGAAGCAGCCGATCCGGTAGCAGCGGCCGCAGTCGCTCCCAAAGCAGAGTGCCGAAAATCAATATCCCCAAGATCAAGCGGCCCAAAATCAAGGTTCCCAAAATCAAGGTTCCAGATCTACGATCAAAGTCACCTTTTGGCGGTGGTGGATCGGTGTTCAAGGAAGTAAAGAAGTGCAGCGGGTGTAACAAGGTTGTATCGGACTCTTCTCGCTCCGGCCAACGCTGCCCTCACTGCAACATCCTCTGGTCGTACGAAGCAGACAAATTCGGTTTCAAGTCGTCTGGGTCATCTTCTTCCAGGTCATCCAGTCGCTCCCCAACGCGTCGGGTTACATCGCCGTCGCGTCGGTCGTCATCCAGCTCATTCACGGATCGACTCAACGACAGCAGCAGACGCGTCGATGATGCGCTCGCTTCCGCCCGACGCCGTGCCAACACAAGCTACGCGACACGGTTGACGATCAAGATCATCACGTTGTGCATCTTTGCCGGTGCCGCAATAACCGGCTTGGCCATGCGATTCAGTTAGCACTCGGTCGTTCGCGAATCTTTGTGCCCCGACCTTGTGACCACTTTCTCAGTCCGTCGAGCCGTATTTTTGCGTGCTGATGGTATAGCTCGTCAAGTGAGTTCAGGTGTTTCGCCCGTAACGGCTTGATCTTCTCTCGCCAGTTCGATGAAAGTACGGCAATTTCCATCTGACGAAGTTTCTCAGTCAGCAACTCGGCGATCAGTTGATGACCGGGAATCGATGGGTGAACGTGGTCAACGAGCCACTGGTTACCCAGCAATCCGTCCCGCGAACGAGCAACAAACTCGTTTCTTAGATCCAAAATCGGCACTTGGAATTCCTCGCTTGCCTGACGCAAGATTCGCCGTTGAGCTTGCAGGATTCGTAGCGGGCAAATGTCCGTGTCTTTAGCTCGTGTGTAAGCTTGACGAGCTTCGTTGAATCGCTTCATGGCCTGCAAACATTTGGCGAGATGATAATGCACGCCAGCATGTTCGCTATCCATTCGGATACATTCCCGAAGCAGTCGAACTCGTTCTGGGAGTGGGCAATCCGCGACCTTGGCCCGCTGCCAGGTCTCGTCGAACTGACGAAGCTTTTCTTTTGTCAGAGCAGGATCGTTTGCAATCTTGAACGGCGGGCTGTCTTGCAAGTTGTAAATCGGATCGACGAGCACAATTGGAACTTGAAGCTGTTGGCATCGCTGAACGATTCGACGGATATTGAGTCGAAAATGTTCAATGACCGAGCGACGTCGGTTGGCGTCGAAATTGTAGTGCTCCAATCCTCCCCGATAGTCCAGTAGCGCATCGACTTCGGTCGGCAGTTGATCGGCCACCGACGGAGTTCCCTTCAACCATTCATTGCGTTGTTGCCAAAGCCATTGGACGGTGCGGAACTGAAACGCACCTCGAACGATCCGCCGCGTCAAGGGATGCATCTGCTTGATGGAGCGATACGTTCGTTCCTCTAAGAATTCGTTGTGGCCGGTATAAAGGACGACCAAATCGGCTTGATGATTGAGTATCTCATCGAGCACCGGCACGAGGCGATAGCTGGCGTACGACACTCCGCCGCAGTTGATCACTCGCCAACTGCGACTTGGGTCGGCAACATTCAGGTTGAGCTGCAGCCATGTTGTAAACGAAGTTTCGATTTGATAGGGCCGGCCTTGTACAGTAGAGCCACCCAGGCAAAAGATGCGAAATTGTTTCTTCGGTTTCGTCGCCGCGAAGGACTCGGGGCGGAAAAAC
>Ga0310121_10004484_pt1 | contig 12312 bp, 12 predicted proteins | sample CB27_Tmax_986_MG_FD_203504 | JGI IMG/M metagenome (GOLD analysis project Ga0310121, IMG submission 203504) | Marine microbial communities from Western Arctic Ocean, Canada - CB27_Tmax_986 | ecosystem: Environmental > Aquatic > Marine > Oceanic | place: Canada: Western Arctic Ocean | collected...
GAAGCAGGCGGGCCGGGTCGAGAATTTTCAGCCGCACATGCACTTGCGCGGCAAGGCAATGTCGATGGAGGCGATCCTGCCGGATGGCACACGCCAGATGCTGAGCCATGTAGACAGCTATCAGTTCGACTGGCACAACAACTACGTGTACGCTGATCACGTGGCGCCGCTGCTGCCGAAGGGAACGCTGCTGCGGGTGACGGCGTGGCACGACAACACGTCGGCGAATCGCGACAACCCCGATCCGAATCAGTGGGTCGGTTGGGGCGACCGGACGATCGACGATATGGCGCACGCCTGGGTCAACATCACCTACATGAGCGACGAGGATCTCGAAGCCGAGATCGCGAAACGCGAAGCGAATCGGCTCGAGACGACCGATCAGCAGCCGTAACCGTTCTCATGGAGGGACCTCCGTGCCCGCTCGCGCCATTCGTGTCTCTGCGGCCGTGATGCTGGGGGCCGCCAGTGTCGCCGTGCCTGCGCGTCTGGCGACGCAGGAGCTGCCGCTGGCGCCGATGCGGACTTCGGGGCAGAGCGTCACGGCGGCCTACGAGGGCTGGTTCCGTAGCCCCGACGGGCAGATCAGCCTACTGGTTGGCTACTTCAACCGCAACACCGAGGAGATCCTCGACATCCCGGTCGGTCCCGACAACCGGATCGAGCCGGGCGGCCCGGATTACGGCCAGCCGACGCACTTCGGGCCCCGCCGCGCGTGGGGCGTCTTCACCATCCCACTGCCGCCGGACTTCGGCGATCGGCAGCTCACCTGGACGATCGTGGCGAACGGCCAGACGAGCCAGGTGCCGATGGGCTTGGCTCCGTTGTGGGAAGTCGAGCCGTACCTCGAGCCGGCGCAGGGCAACACACCGCCCGTGGTGAAGTTTTCATCGACCGGGGAGTTACAGCAGGGCCCACCCTTCGGCATCAGTGCCGAGTACGAGGCGACGGTGAACGAGCCGCTGACGATGACATTGTGGGCGACCGACGACGGCCAGGTCGACCCGAATCGGCGCGCGCTCGAGGGGGCGCCGGTGCGGATCCGGTGGCGCCATCACCGGGGTGCCGGCGACGTGGCGTTTAGCGAAACCCAGCCAGACGTGGACGAGACGACCGACGAGGCGACGACGACGGCGACCTTCGGTCAGCCAGGCGAGTACGTGCTACGCGTCCAGGTAAACGACTCATCCGGCGCGACCGGCGGGTTCCAATGCTGCTGGACGAACGCGCACGTGAGGGTGACCGTCTCGCCCTAGCAGCGGTTTTGTACAATTACGGTTCGCTGGTCGGCAGCGGTTCTACAAGTTCTGTGTTGGGGTGACGTGAAGCGATACGCACTACAGTGGTTTGTCGTCCTGCTCGTTGCGCTCTTGGTGCCAGGTGCCGCTAGCGGGCAGGACTGGAAGGGCCGGGTCGATCTGGACGGCACGGCGACCAATTCAGAGGGGCAGGGGCTGCCGGAGACGGTCGTGACAGCCATCTTCCTGGAGACCGGCACGGGTCCGGATCCCGAGACAGCGAACAACAGCGGCAAGTTCGATCTCGACGACCTCAAGCCGGGCATGTGGCAGATTACCATCGCCGCGGGCCATCTCGGCTACGGCGCCGAGATTCTGGAGATCGAGGTCAAGCCGCGCGACAACGACGACATCGAAGTCGTGCTGGAGCCGCTGCAGACTATGCTCGACCGGGCCAACGCGGCCTACACCGCGAACAATTTCGCCAACTCGCGCGAGGATTATCTGAAGATCCTCGTGGCGTTGCCGGACAACGTGAATCTGCACCAGCCGATCGCGCTCGCCTACCAGGGCGAAGGGATGGACGCCGAAGCGCTCGACCACTTCGACGCGCTGCTCGCCGGCTGGGATGGCGGCGCGCTGCCGGCCGATGCCGGGACGGCGTTCATCGACGTCAGCGCCAACACGCTGATGGAGGCGGAGCACTACGAGGAAGCCGTCAAGGTGCTCGACAAGGCCGTGGAGCGTTGGTCGAGCTCGGCGCTGCCGTACTACTATCGTGGGATGTCGCACGTGCAGCTCGAGAACGACGATCAGGCGGTGGACGACTTGACGAAGTTCGTGGAGCTGTCGCCGAGCGAGTCGCCGCAGGTGCGGCAGGCGAATGACGTGCTTGCGAAGCTCGTGCCGCAGCAGTAAGTCGCCGTTCGAAAGCGTCAATGTCAGGCCGGAGCCCGCGCGCCGTGGGTTCCGGCTTTGTTTTCTGGAGTACGCGATGTCGAACCCCCTCATAGCGTTTGTCGCGGTCGCCATCGGTCTCACGCAAGGCACGCTGATGTTCGATGCTCCCGACGGTTGGAGAGCGCTGACGCCGACCTCGTCGATGCGGGTCGCCGAATTCGAGCTGCTACGGGCGGACGGCGATCCCGAGGATGCGTCTCTGATCGTCTACTATTTCGGTGGCTCTGGCGGCAGCGTCGAGGCCAACCTCGAACGCTGGCTGGGACAGATGGTACAGCCCGACGGCCGGCCGTCGAGGGACGTGGCGACGACGCGGATGTTCGAGGCGGGCGGGTTGCCCATCACGCATCTTGCCGTGGGCGGCACCTACGTGGCGGAGATCCGGCCCGGCGCGCCCGGTCGCTACGAGAAGCCGGGGTTCAAGCTCGAAGCCGCGGTCGTCGAGACGCCGAACGGGCCGTATTTCGTGAAGCTGGTCGGGCCGGCCCGCACGATCGATCGGTGGAGTGCGAGCGTGACGTCGTTTCTGGAGAGCGTTCGGTACGAGTAGGCGAGTCCGCTACTGTGGCTGGCGGCCGGCGCCGCTCCCGTCCGCCTGAGCCAAGAAAGGGGTCAGACCATTGGTTCTAATCCTTTTTTCCAATCTCCAGATCCCCGACGTTCAGACGCTAGTACGTCAGGAACTGATAGCCCTCGGCCTGGAGGTTCACCACCGCGGTCATCGCCGACAGGGGCTCTTAACCGGCGCCGCCACCTCATCGGCGTCGAGGCCGTTCAGGACGCGCGACTGCTCACGCAGGAAGATCTCGACGCCAGCGCCGCCACTCCGAAGCCCACGTACCGTTCCACCCTCGTCCGTCGTCCTGTCATGATCGTGTGTCCTTCCTCGGCGCCGGGAATCAATCGAACGTCGTCGTCGATACCGCGCCACATGATACTCCTCGGCCAAGAATTCGTTTTCGCGGGCGAAACGCCTGCGCCCAGACATGCGTCTGTGACACGATGACGGGTGCGAATGGCTCCGACCTGGGCCGCCGCGCACCCTGACTTTCCCAGATGCTGCGGTCAGCCCGCGGCGGAGATGAGCCCGCGGGCCGCCGGATGACCGACTCGTCAGCCCCCAAGAAGCAGTTCGACCGCCGCATCGTCGAGGGGCCGCTCGGCCGAGCCGTCTGGCGGCTCGCCTGGCCGACGATGCTGCAGAACATGATCGGCGGGCTGCAGGGCGCCATCGACCAGGCGATGGTCGGGAACTACGTCGGGCACACCGGCAACGCGGCCATCGGCGTCAGCATGCAGATCTTCATCCTGGTGATCGTCTTCGTGGCGTCGATCTTCACGGGAATGGCCGTGCTGGTCGCACGCTTCGCCGGCGCCGGCGATCACGACAAGGTCAATCGCTCGGTCTACCAGGCGTTCATCGCCTCGCTGGTGCTGGCATTCGGCGTCCTGGCGCCGCTCGGCTACTATCTCGCGCCCTCGCTCTTGAACCTGATCAACGCCGCGCCGGAGGTACAGCTCGAGGCGCTGCCCTACATCCGGATCATGTTCGTGTTCAGCTTCGGCATGCTGATGTTCTTCCTGTTCAGCAGCGCGTTGCGCGCCGCCGGCGACGTCAAGACCCCGATGCGGCTCGGAATCGTCATGACGGCGCTGAACGTCGTGCTCAGCATCGTGCTCATCCTGGGCCTGGGGCCGATTCCGGCGTTCGGCACCCGCGGCGCCGCGATGGGCACCGTCATTGCCAGCGGCACGGTCGGTCTGGTCTTCCTGTATCTGCTCGCGTCGAACCGTCTGGTCATTCACTTTTCTCGCTCGATGTCCTATTGGCCCGACTGGCAGATCATCCGGTCACTATTCCGCTTCGGGTTGCCCGCCGGCTTCCAGGGCATCGTCATGAACCTGGGCGGGCTGTTGATGCTGCGGTTCATCGGCGCGCTCACCTTCAGCGCCGAGGCGCAGGCGGCGTACTCGGTCGGCTACACGCAGCTCTTCTCGCTCATCACCTGGACGTCGGTCGGGTTGATGGGCGCGGCATCGGCGGTGGCGGGGCAGAACCTCGGTGCGGGCTATCCGGACCGCAGCGCGCGCTCGGCGCGCGCTGCGGCCGGCGTCGGCCTGGGTCTGGCCAGTGTCGTCGGGGCCGCGTTCCTCTTTGCGCCCAACGCGCTGCTCGCCGTGTTCGGAATGACGGAAGGGCCGGTCCTGCAGCTCGGCCGCCAGCTGCTGAGCTACCTGGCGGTGTCGGGTCTATTCGTCACCGTGGCGCTGGCCTACACCGGCGCCTTGCAGGGGACGGGCGACACGAAGGGGCCGCTCTACATCTCGATCCTGTCGCAAGTCGCCCTGCCGGTCGGCCTGTGTTTCATCCTCCAGGCCGTTCGCGGTCTCGAGCCGACTGATATCTGGCTGGCGATCGTGCTCGGCCACGTCATGCGGTGCACCTTGAGCGTCCTGCGGTTCCGTCAAGGCCGCTGGCGGAACATCGTCGTCGACATCGGCACGGCCAGAGCGTGACGGGCTAGTCCACGGTCCAGAGGGTCAGCGACGTCACATCTTTAATGAAGAGTCGGTTGCCCGAGACGGTGGGCTGAGTCCAGGTGGCGCTGTCCGCCACGGCGTAGCGGGCGAGCGGGTCGAGTGTCGTGCGGCTATGGCGAAGGACGACCAGCTCGGCGTCGTCCTGGAGCGAGAAGATCGTCCGTCCGGCCGTGACGATTCCGGCGTTCTCGGCCTGCCGCGGCGCGCTCCGCCACAGCACCTCGCCGGTGTTGAGGTCGAGGCCAAAATACTGCCCGCGGTTGAGGTGGGATAGGCCGAACAGCACGCCCTCCACGACCACGCCGTTCGTCATGTGCAGCGAGACGGCGTCGGTGTGCCAGACGTCCTCGGTCGTCCACGCGCCGTCCCACCCGACCACTCGAAACGCGGTGATGCCGTTCGCGCGCCCCGCCTCGATGACCAGGCCCTCGTGAAGAATGGGCGTTTGCGACGTCGTCGTGGACGGTGTCGTAAACGGGCGGCGCCAGAGGAGCTGGCCGGTCGTCGCCGACACGCCAATCAGGTTCTCCTGCGTGAACGTTACGACCTGACGCACGCCGCCCAACTCGAAGAGCATCGGCGAGCCGTAGGCCGGCCCGTCGCCGTCCCAGCTCCACCGGACCACGCCCGTGGCTGTGTCGAAAGCGGTGAGCGCGCCGTCGTCGTGGCCACCCACGTGCAGGATCACACGATCGCCGTCCACGAGCGGTGACATCGCCGTGTGGTAGAGCGGCTCGACGGGCGGTACCGGCCGCTGCCACAGGCGCCGTCCGGTCTCGGCGTCGAAGGCGGAGACGATCCCGCTCATGCCCAGGGTGAACAGCCGGCCGTCGGCGAAGGTGGGGGTCGACTTCGGTCCCGGTCCGTGGTTACGGGTCGCCGAACTCATCTCGAACGGGGCCGGGTAGCTCGTCCGCCAGAGTCGATCCCCGGATGCGGGATCGAGCGCCATCATCACCTCGTCGCCATCCTGCCGCGTGTAGACGTACAGGCGATCACCGACAATCAGCGGCGTCGCGTAGCCGAAGCCCACCTCTACCGTCCAGCGCTCGGTGAGCCGGTCCGGCCAGGCGGCCGGCTCGGTGAACGCCGTCACGGCGCCATCCCGGTTCGCGCCGCGCCACTGCGGCCAGTCCTGACCGGCGGCATTCGACGCAAATGCCGTCCAGACGGCCGCAAGGGCCATTCCCGTGATCGTCGAGCGTCGCGACATCGTTCGCATCACAGCTGTGCTCGCCACTCGTCACTAATCATCACGCCACTCGTCATCCATCATCCATCGTCCGTGCCTCGATCCTGGGGCTGACACCCTCGTGAACGGTCACGGTCAGCGTGACCGGCCGGCAACAGACCCGACAGTCCTCGATGTATTCCTGGCGAGGCACCGACGGGTCCACGACGATGTCGAGTTGCTGCCCGCAGTACGGGCACTGCACCGCCTGGAAGTCCATCGGCCACTCCTGAAGATCGCGGAAGTCGCGTTCGATTGTAGGCGGTCTCGTGGCGCGTGACAACGCGTATAGCGAGGCCCCTCGAGTGGCTGCTCGACGCCCCGTGACTTGCCGTTTGACAACCCCCCCCTTTTTGATTCATCCTAAAGATTCGGTGTTATGTAGCAGGCGCCACCGGAGAGTGGTGCCACCCGCGGCGCGGGACAGCGCCACAAGAAGTAGTCGGCAGTACGGCAGGACCGAACTCCGACGAGTAGCCAGTGAGTGAAGTACGGATCATGCCTACGACTGGAACAGTGAAGTGGTTCAACGACAGCAAGGGTTTCGGCTTCCTGACGCGCGATGACGGTGAAAAAGACGTGTTCGTGCATCACTCGGCCGTCCAGGGTGAGGGCTTCAAGAGCCTGACCGAGGGACAGAGGGTCGAGTTCGAGGTTGTACAGGGGCAGAAAGGCCCGGCGGCGGAGAACGTGGTCAAGCTCGACGGCTAGACCGACCCTTCACTGGTAACATACAAAGGCCCCGTCGCGCGTTCGCGCGGCGGGGCCTTTTGTGTGTCAGCCGTGGATCCCACGGGCTACTACAATCCTGGCAGCATGACGCCGAGAACGGCAACTCTTCTGGTGCTGCTGGCCTGCGGCCAGCCGGCGCTGGCGCAGGAGCTTCCGAGGGCGACACCCGAAGCGGTCGGCCTGTCGTCCGAGCGGCTCGCCCGGGTGACCGACGCGCTGCAGGCCCACGTGGACTCGGGCGACATCGCCGGCGTTGTGGCGGCTGTCGTGCGCCACGGGCAGCTCGTGTATCTCGAAGCGCTCGGGCATCAGGAGATTGAGTCGCAGACGCCCATGCGGGAGGATTCGCTCTTTCGCATGTACTCGATGACGCGACCCGTCACGAGCCTGGCGGTGATGATCCTGTGGGAGGAGGGCACGTTCGGGCTCGACGATCCGATCTCGCGATACCTCCCGCAGTTCGAGGCGCAGCGCGTGTTTGTCGACGCAGATGACCCACGCATGGACCGAAGGCGCCAGCGCACCGGCGAGATCACGGTCGAGCACCTGCTGCTGCACACGTCCGGTCTGGGCAGCCGCGGCTCGTCGATCTACCGCGCCGAGAAGGTGCGGCTGCGATCGATCGCGGTCGAGCAGATGGTGGACAACGCGGCGCGCGTCCCGTTGTTCGAGGACCCGGGCACGCGGTGGCGCTACGGCATCTCCACGACCATGATGGGCCGTCTCGTCGAAGTCTGGTCGGGCTTGCCGCTCGACGAGTTCCTGCAGGCCCGCGTCTTCGAGCCGCTGGGCATGACCGACTCGGTCTTCTGGGTTGATCCGTCACGGGCTGACCGGTTCGGTCCGGTGTACCGTCCGTCACCGGACGGCGGTCTCAGCCCCGTCGCGATCGAACAGGTGCCGTTTACCGACGCGCCGGCGCTGATCGAGGGTGGTGTCGGCCTCGTGATGTCCACCATGGACTACCTCCGCTTCTCCCAGATGTTCCTGAACGGTGGAGTGCTCGACGGCCATCGGGTGCTCCAGCCGGAGACGGTCGCGCTGATGACCGTCAACCGGGTGCCCGACGCGCTCATGCCGATCGGCTTCGGCCGGCCGATGCTCGGCACCGGGTGGAGCCTTGGCTTCTGTGTCGTGATGGATGCCGAACAGTATGCCTACTCGGTGAGCGACGGCGAGTTCTGGTGGGACGGTTCTGCCGGGACGCGCTTCTGGATCGATCCAGTCGAGGACATGGTCACGATCGTCAACGCACAGGTTTCGCCGGCCCGAGGTGACGGCTTCCGTGAGGAGTTCAAGACGCTGGTGTACGACGCGATTGTTGGTGACGCCGATGAAGGGGTCGCGCGTCACGGTAAGTCGAGCGCCGGGCCGCGTTGACATGCCCGGACCGGTCAGGCAGTCTAAATGTTAGACTTGATATGGCGATTCCCTGGTACAAGCAGACGCACTGGCGGATTCTAATCGCGCTCGGCCTCGGCCTCGTCTACGGCGTGGTGGCGACGATGTCTGGCTGGGCGCAGTTCACCGCTGACTGGATCGCGCCGTTCGGCGCGATCTTCCTGCGGATGCTCCTGCTGATCGCGGTGCCACTGGTCCTGGCGTCGCTCATCACCGGAATCGCCTCGCTTGCCGACCTCCAAAAACTGTCGCGCATCGGCGGCAAGACGATCGCCATCTACATCGGCACGACGCTCGTCGCACTGATCATTGGCCTGACCGTGGTCAACGTCATCCGGCCGGGCGAGTCGATTCCCGACGGGCTGCGAGAGCGGCTACAGGAGACCTACCAGGGGGACGTCACCGAGCGTGAGGCGGCGGCGGAGCAAGCGAGAGACCGCGGGCCGCTCCAGCCGCTCGTCGATATGGTGCCGGACAACATCATCGGGTCGGCATCGAGTAACCGGAACATGCTCAACATGGTCTTCGTGGCGTTCCTCTTCGGGACCGCCCTGATCCTCGTGCCGCGCGAGAAGGCGAAGCCCTTACTGGACTTCTTCGACAGCGTCAACGCGGTGATCATCAAGATCGTCGAATTGGTGATCCGGTTCGCGCCGATCGGGGTCTTCGCGCTGATCGCCGACACCGTGACCGGCGTGGCTGGGGACAACCCGAGTGAGCTCGCGCAACTCCTCGGCGCCCTCGGTCTGTATTGCCTGTGCGTACTCCTCGGCATGGCGATCCACGCGCTGGTGACCTACCCGATCCTGCTGAAGACGCTCACGCCGCTCAAGCTGCGACACTTCTTCTCGGGGATCGTGCCCGCGCAGCTGGTTGCCTTCTCGACCTCGTCGAGTGCCGCGACCCTGCCGGTGACGATGAAGAACGTCCAGCGCAACCTGGGCGTGTCGAAGGAGGTCGCGTCGTTCGTCCTGCCGCTCGGCGCGACGATCAACATGGACGGGACGGCGCTCTATCAGGCCGTGGCCGCCGTGTTCATCGCGCAGACCCTCGGCATCGGCCTCGATCTGTCGGCCCAGCTCACCATCGTGCTCATGGCGCTCCTGGCGTCGATCGGGACGGCCGCTGTACCCAGCGCCGGCGTCGTCATGCTGGTCATCATCCTGGAAGCGGTCGGCGTGCCGATCCGCGGCATCTCGCTCATCCTGGGTGTGGACCGCATCCTCGACATGTGCCGTACGGCGGCCAACATCACCGGGGACGCAGCAGTCGCGTCGGTCATCGCCGCCAGTGAGAACCAGCTCTTCCCGACCGAGGCGAACGGCCTGGGCGAGGTCGTCGATTTGCCAGGCGCCGAGCCCTGAACGGGGCAGCCGACATCGACCTTCTGAGGCGGTCCCCCACACGCGCGCGCGGTTCTCTACTCGGGCGCCTACCGCAACGCGCTGGGCCAGACCGCGCCCTGATCCTTCTCCCGCACCGGGCCGATGCCCTTGTAAACGAACTTCTGGACCCGCTTCCCTTCGTAGGTTTCGGTCGTGTAGATGTTGCCCTGCGAGTCGGTGGCGATGCTGTGCACGCCGAAGAACTGGCTCGGCTGGCGGCCGCCGTCGCCGAAGCTGGTCAGCACCTCGAGCGTCTCACGCTGGATGATGTGCACCTTCTCATTCACGCCGTCGGACAGGTAGATGTAGGTCTGGTCCGGGTCCTTCGAGAAGGCGATGTCCCAGACCGATCCCGAGCCCAGTGTCTGCTTGGCGACGAACGCCTCGCGGACGAACGTGCCGTCCGGACGGAACACCTGGATCCGGTCGTTCGAGCGGTCGCACACGTAGAGCAGCCCATCATTTGCTAGCTCGGCGCAGTGGACCGGGTTGCCGAACTGTTGCGGCGGCGGCGCGTTCGGATCGTATCGACCGGTGACGCTGTCGTCTGGCCGGTTCCCGTAGGCGCCCCAGTAGCGCTTGAACGCGCCGGTATCGGCGTCGAGAACAGCCACTCGCCGGTTGCCGTAGCCGTCGGCCAGGTAGGCCTCGTTGGCCTCTGGGTCCACGAAGATCTTCGCCACGCGGCCGAAGTTCTCCCGATCGTTGCTGCCGGCGTTCCCGCCGAAGTGGCCGACCTGCAGGAGGAAACGGCCGTCGCGCGTGAACTTCAGGACGTGCGCGTCGTCGCCGCCGTTGCCGCCGATCCAGACGTTACCCTTATGGTCGAAGGTGATGCCGTGGTTCGACTGGGGCCACTCGTAGCCGTCGCCCGGGCCGCCCCAGTGGCCGACCAGATTGCCGGCCTGATCGAACTCCAGGACGGGCGGCGCCGGCCTACAGCAGTCTTCGGCGATCGGCGGATTGGCGATCGCGGGGGTCTCCGTGCGGCTGTTCATCGTGGACGCGCCGCGGTGGATGATCCAGATGTGGTCTTGGTCGTCCACCGTTACCCCGATCGTCGATCCAAGGATCCAGTGATTCGGCAGCGGCTTCGGCCACAGCGGATCGACTTCGAACATCGGCGCTTCCACGCCGGCCTGCGCCGCCGCGGTCCGTTCCAGCGCCGCCTGACCCAGACCGAGCGCCGCAAGCAACAACACGCCGGCCACGCTGATCCTCAGATTCCGGTTCCGGTTTGCGTGTGTCAGCACCTGTCTCCCTATGTCGACACGGGGCGCCGGGTGGCGCGCGAACGTGACGCCGATCGACCGGCGCGATTATAGCTGCCTTGGGCCGGCAGCCGCCACGGCCTAGCTCAAGCGGGTGATCGGCGTGCGTCGATTTTGGGCACACCGCCCGCACCGGCGTGGACGTCGTGGCGGCCCTCGCCGAGGCTGGCGACCGGGTGCTGGACATCCACCTAAAAGACTTGCGGGACTTTCACCACGGGCTGCTAGACGGCTGACCTCACTTGCGCTGCACGAGCTGGTCGGGGTCGACGCGCACGACCAGATAGGCGATGTCATCCTCGATCTCGCTGAAGCCGTGGGGTGTGCCGGCGGGCATGATGAGCATGTCCCCCTTGGCGATGCGCCGGCTCTCACCGCCTTCGATGCGCGGGCCGATCGAGCTGGGGCCGGTGAGGTGTTTGACGACCTCGCCATCGGCGTCCAGCGGCCCACCATCGACCAAGGTTCCGCCCGTGACGATCGTTCCGGCACCCTCGACGACGTAGTAGACCTCGGTTTGGTTGTGGTGCTCGATGAAACTGCCGGGTCGCGACGCCGGCCGGCGCACCAGGCCGATTCCGACGTTGTAGCCGCCGGCGTCGATCATCCGGATCGACTGGTCGCTGACGACGCCGGCCGGCGCAGCCGCCATCGTCGCCGCGATGTCGTCGGTCGTCACGTACACCGCCGGCGTGGCAGGTGCCTGCGACACGGCCCAGCCGATCAGGACCGCGAGGACACTGGTTTTCAACAGGCTAAGCATGGTCGGTGCCTCCTCACGGCGGCTGTCGTCTACGGGTGCTGGACGTGATGCGGGAACTCCCGGTAGTGGGCGGCCAGCAGGTTCTCGCCGAAGTCGCCGTCGAAGTCCCGCCAGACGCTGTGGATGTGGTTGGCGTCGTTTTGCGTGTTGTCGTATTCGATAAGGAACGTGGGTCCCTGAATGCGATAGTAGTGGCCCTGGCCCTTCTCGGTGCCGCCCATCCAGGCGAACTTGATCCGGTCGAGGCCGGCCTCGTGCAGCCTGAGAAGCCGCGTCTGGGCGACGTCGGGTGGCTGGGCACTGGCGTATTCCTCAACGAGCGCCGAGAGCGCGCCCTGTTGATCCGCTGTGAGCACCCCGAACGCCACGCCTTCATCCGCTTGCATTGCCGCATCGCGGTCGTTCGTCGTGAGAACGTCGCTCGGTGCCGTGTCGCTGATGATCGCCTGCGTGCGCTGGGCATCGCTCAGTGAGTGAAGCAGGGCACGCGCCAGGTCCTCTTCGGCGCCCAGCACGCGGGTGCCGCGCATCGGACCCTCGCGGACGTCGGCCGGGTTCGCGCCGAAGAACTGCGGCGTAGTCGCCGTCGCCGCGCCGTTGACGATCGTCCAGTGCTGCGAGATGTGGTGCCCCTCGTAGCGCCAGCCCCAGGTGCCATGCTCGGACGGCTCACCGAAGATCGTGAAGTAGTACAGCTCCGTGTCACGGAACGCCCGGCCCGACATCTCGAACAGGACCTGTTCGAGCTGGCGGATCGCTTCGGCCTTGTCGTAGCCCTTCTCGCTGAAGC
>Ga0310121_10004486_pt1 | contig 12305 bp, 7 predicted proteins | sample CB27_Tmax_986_MG_FD_203504 | JGI IMG/M metagenome (GOLD analysis project Ga0310121, IMG submission 203504) | Marine microbial communities from Western Arctic Ocean, Canada - CB27_Tmax_986 | ecosystem: Environmental > Aquatic > Marine > Oceanic | place: Canada: Western Arctic Ocean | collected...
ATCATGGTTTACGTATTAGTGATGAAGCATTAGTTGCAGCAGTTAACTTGTCAGCTCGTTATATAACTGATCGTTTCTTGCCTGATAAAGCTGTTGATTTAATGGATGAGGCAGCAGCAGCTCGGAGGTTAGAGACTGAAAGCTTACCTCAGGAGATTGATAAAGTTAGACAGGAGATCACTCGTTTAGAGATAGAGCGATCGGCTTTAACTAGTGATGGTGAGGAAAAGAATAAAGAGCGTTTAGCAGAAATTAGTGAAAAGTTAACAGGATTTAAAGATAACAATGATGAATTATCTAGTCGTTGGCACGCAGAGAAGATTGCTTTTGAGAGTTTACATGGCTTGAGAAGAAAGATTGATGATTTGAGAAGAGAGGCAGAAATTGCAGAGAGAGATGGAAATTTAGAAGAAGTAGCTCAAATATTATATGGCAAGTTACCAGTAGCTGAGAAGGAGTTTAAAGTTTTTGAAAAGAAATGTTTTGGTGGACCTAAAACAAAAAAGAAACAAAATAAGGATAGATTTTTGAAGGAAGCGGTTGATGAAGAGGACGTTGCTTCCGTTGTTTCTCGCTGGACGGGTATTCCGGTTAATAAAATGATGGAATCTGAGGCGGAAAAGCTAATGAAGATCGAGGATGTTTTGAGAGGTAGGGTGGTTGGTCAGCAAAAAGCTATACAAGTCATCTCCTCAGCTTTACGTCGTAGTAGAGCTGGTTTAGCTGATGAAGACAGCCCATTGGGATCTTTTATGTTCTTAGGTCCAACTGGTGTAGGAAAAACAGAGCTTGCTAAGGCTTTGGCAGAATTTATGTTTAATGATGATAAATCATTAGTCAGAATAGATATGTCGGAATATATGGAGAGACACGCTGTTTCAAAGTTAATAGGATCTCCTCCTGGTTATGTTGGTTTTGAGGAAGGGGGAAGGTTAACAGAAATAGTCCGTCATCGACCGTATAGTCTTATTTTATTTGATGAGATCGAGAAAGCTCATCCAGAAGTTTTTAATCTTTTATTACAAGTTCTTGATAATGGTCGCTTAACTGATAGCAAGGGAAAGGTGGTTAATTTCAAGAATTCTATTATTATAATGACTTCTAATATTGGTAGCCATCATTTTAAAAGGATGGCTGGTATAGGTTTTGGTTCTCAATCAGAAAAGGATAATAAGGTCATGGAAGAAGATTTTAAGAGTTTAGTTAAGCAATCTCTTAAAGATAAGTTTAGACCAGAGTTTTTGAATCGTTTAGACGATACTATTATCTTTAATGCCTTACAGAAAAAAGATATTGAAAAGATTGTTGATATTCAATTAGTTCAAGTAAAGAAGATGTTAGCAGATAAGAATATTAAGATAACAATTGATAAGTCAGCTAAGAAGTATATAGTTGATAATGGTTTTGATATCAATTATGGTGTTAGACCAGTCAAAAGATTGATCCAGAGGGTGATTTTAGATAAGTTAGCAGACAAGATAATCGGTGGACAAATTAAAGATGGAGATAAAGCTAAAATATCTTTCAAAGAATCCAATATCTCAATTAGCGTCTAAGGCGGCAGTTTTTGGTCTTTTATTATTTTGGTTCTACCAAGTTGAGACCTTGACCGCTATTTTTTTTCTTTTGTTAGTGACTGGAATATTATATTTTCGTTCTTTACATAATGCTCTCGTGTTTCTTCCATCATTAGTTATATTGCTGATTATTTCTTTGGGAACAACAGTAATCATAACTACCACCTCATCCAGTTTTTTGTTAGCAGCATTCCTATCTTTTTTATTTTTCACTATTTTAGGTCTAAAAGACCTTGTCCTTATAAAAAGAAAGAGTTGGTACGTGTTTCTTAACTTCTCTCTCTTCTACTTAGCATTCATTAATTTCTTCTTAATTGATAAATCATCTTTATTTGTTGGTAAGTGGCTTATTTTTCTAGTGCTAGCTTTCAGTTTGTTGAGGGAATTATTAATGGTTCTTATAGCTCCATCAAAAGAAAATAGAGTGAAGAATAATAGACTGTTAGCAGCTAGTCTTGTAATGACGATGATTATTGGTCAATTGTTGTGGCTGGTCAGTTGGCTACCCATTAGTTTTTTAAGTTCAGCTAACTTTATGATCTTAATAGTCTTTTTGTTTAGTGACTTATCCCTCCATCATTTTTGGGGCAAGTTAAGGAAGAGAATTATCTTTAAAGATCTAGCTCTATTCCTCATTTTTTCATTAGTTATTTTCCTTACCTCAAGCTGGCTGTTGTAGTAGTGTTGTTTGACAGTTGTGGATAAGATTTCTTACACTGTAGCCACATGTTTATTCTTAAAAAGAGTAGAGAGATCACTTACGTGTTATTAAGGGTCGCTGTTTACATCAGGCGATCAGAGCTTAGGCAAAGAATTGAGAAGTACGCCTTTCAGCTATTGGAAGAAGCCTCTCTTAATAATTTTGAAAAAATGTTAGAAACCACTCGTGTCCTTAAGGCTTTTATTAAGTTCGGAGAACAGATATATGAGATAGAGCCTTTAAATTCGTCTATACTTATCAACGAGTTATCCACACTTAATACGGCAATACGGCAATTTGCCGGATTAGATAAATTGCCGGACTTGGAATCATTGTTCTCTAAGCCTAGTATTATTAATAAAAACAAGGAAAATAGTTCGGAAATTTCTTTGAAAAACAGCTCTAATAATGAGCCTGAGGATAGAAATATAGCCAAGTCTATTATCAGGCAATCGGCTATCTTGGAGAAAATAAAGGGATCTAAGGATGGTTGTCAGCTAAAAGATCTAATTATATTACTTCCAGGCGTTAGTGAAAGAACTTTACGTTATGATCTGCAGAAGCTAGTTTCTCAAGGATTAGTTAATAAGGTAGGAAGTAGTGGGCCGGGGACTAGGTATACTATATAGGTCGAAGAGTAATAAAAACTTACTATCTTCGTTATAACTTGAGAATACTGTTGAAATCAACGAAATTTGTTGACTTTTAATAGTAACAGTGTACAATTTTAGTTATAAAAATTGATGAAATTGAATTAATACAATAATTGGTTCAGAGTGAGGCTGAATCCATTGCTTTTTTAGATTTGGCCTCCGACTTCATATCGGAGTTTTTCATTTATTTTAAATTAGTTAATGACGGTCATTACTACTATAATTGGTCGATTGATATAGGGTAGTGATTTTGGTAAAAACAATTATAAAAAATTTAAAATTTAAGTCGTAATTAAAAAATTACAATAAAGATGAATAAAACAATAAATAAGATTACTTCTGTTGCTTTATCTGCAACTACAGTAGTTTGGCTTACTGGTGCTGCTGCATTAATGCCTATCGCGGCTAATGCTCAGAGTGTTCAGGATCAGATTCAGTCTTTATTGGCGCAAATCGCGACCCTACAAGCTCAGTTGTCTTCCATGCAAGGAACAACTGCAACTACTTCGTCCACCTCTTGTAACTTTACCCGGAGCCTCACAATGGGTAGTAAAGGAGATGACGTTAAGTGTTTGCAGGAATACCTTAACGGTGCAGGACATACTTTAGCTTCTAGCGGTGCAGGTTCTCCTGGAAATGAGACTACCTATTTCGGATCTATAACCAAAGCCGGTGTTATTAAATGGCAGAATGCTAACGCAGCTGTTGTTTTGGCTCCAGTTGGTTTAAGTGCTGGAACTGGTTACTTTGGTCCATCTTCCCGAAGTGCTTATGCGTCAATGGTGACTTCTACTCCTGTTGTAACACCGGTTACTCCTGGTACTACAGGCGTTCCATCTGGTAGCTTGACTTACAGTTTAGCTGCTGATAATCCTGCTAGCTCTAACATTCCTAAAGGTGCTTCTGAAGTTGCATTCATGAAGTTAGCTGTTAGTGGTAGTGGAACAGTTGATTCTCTTAAGTTTAAGAGAACTGGTCTTGGTGCTACTGCTGACTTTGTAAGTAGTGGTATTAAGTTATACGAGGGATCTACTCGATTAACTACTGGTAAAAGTGTTAACGGTACTAGTCATGAAGTAATATTCCCAAATCTTAAGTTAGACGTTAGTGGTCTTCGAACCATTGCTCTAACAGCTGATATTAGTAGTAGTGCAACCGCTGGAAACATTAATGCTTTTGAGTTAATTGAAATTAATGGCGAGGCTTTGGCTTCTCCAATTAAAGGAAATTCCATGAACATTGGTGGTGCTTCAGTCGGTACTGTTACTGTTGCTAAGGTTGGTAGCCAACCTTCAAATCCTACAGTTGGTGAGGTAGGTGCTAAACTAACTGAATTTAAAGTTACTGCTGGTACTGTCGAAGACGTTGAAGTTAGACGAATTGTCTTAACTGATACCGGAAGTATTACTAATGGTTACTTGACTAACTTAGTTATGAGGCAAGCTGGAAACGTCGTTGCAACTACTGCTGGCGTAACTGGTCGTGACATGTTCGTTTTCGAACTTGACTCACCATTCAAGGTTTTGAAAGGTCAAAACCGAAGCTTCGAAGTTATTGGTGACATTAGTCCTTTGGCTAAGAAGAGTGATACAGTTGACCTCTACATGGATCTTACTAATGACGCTCATGTCACTGGTTTGACCTATGGTTATGGAGTAACTGTTACTAACAGCTTTACTAGCTCTCTTAACCACACTGCATTAACTTTGCAAGGTGCTGAGATTACCATTACCTTTAATGGTCCAAATGCTCGGGACATTGCTAAGGATGCTCAGGATGTAACATTATTTGATTTCTCCATTGCTACAAAGAACAATGTTGAGATTAAATCTATTGGTCTATTGACATCCACAACTGGCATAACAGATGCTACTATGGGATTTGCTGACTTTAAGCTTGTTGATGCTGCAACTGGTGCTGCTGTAACAACTTCCGTTGATATAGCTAACAACACTAGTTCCACTCAAACCTTCACCGATGTTATTAACATTGCTGCTGGTACAACCAGACGCTTCTTAGCGACTGCTGATGTGGATACTAATAACCCAGCTGATAGCACTATTAAGGTTACTTTGACTCAGTTTGCTGGTACTGATATCAGAAACTTGGACAATAACCAAGATGTTGCTATTGCTGACATAGTGCCTAACGCAAAGATTGTTGGTAACGCGCAAACTGTTAAGACTCCTGGATTGGCGCTTACCCTAGCTGGTTCCCCACCTGCTCACAACATTGTAGCCGGTAACACTAATGAGAAATTATTAGGCTTCAATATGAAGGCTTCTAGTGGTGACATTAAGGTTACTCAGATTGCTATCAGTGTTGATGCTGGTACTGGAACTGATGCTCAGGCGCAAAACGATCTTAGAACTATTGGTTTGTATGTTGATAACCAGTTGATTTCTGAGAAGAAGAACCTAGCTTCTATTACTAGCGCTAACCAAGCAACATTCAGTCAGGTTAACTACACAGTTCCTGATGGTCAGACTAAGACTGTTGAGGTTAGAGCAGACTTAGTTGCTACTGATGCTACTAACGCTAATGCTTACTTCGCTTATCTAACAAGCACTGATGTTACTGCTACTGATACTGATGGTAATTCCGTCACTCCAAGTGGTACTAACATTAACGGTTCTGTTGGATCTGCCGGATCTATTACTGTAACAGTTGCAACACCTATCATTCAGATTGTTAAAGTTAACAATGCTGTTACCGAGGCTGGCATAGTTACACCTGGTGAGCAAACATTGGCTCAATGGGACTTCTTCGCTAAAGAAGCCGAAGCTCAAATTAACAAGCTTCGAATTGGTGTAGCAAGTACAACTACAATCGGTTCTTCATCGCACGATAGTCTTGCTCAGGAAATTAGGGAGATTAGATTGTACGATGGTAGTACTTTACTAGGCTCTGGTGTTCCTGCTGCTTCAGGAACTGATGCCGGTGTAGTTAAACTTGAGAACAGTTCTGGTATTGTTACCATTCCTGCTAACACAACTAAGCAATTAACTGTGAAAGCTGTTATTGGTGATTGTGCTGACAATACATGTTCTAGCTACACATTGAAGGGTCTTTCTGGCCAGTCAACTTCAACAGATAATCTTGTTGCCTTTATTGCAACAAGTACTAACTTTGAAGCGGTTTCTGGTAACACAACTATTACTGCTATCACATCATCTGATGGTGAGGAAGTTGGTAATGTTAAGAGACTCTACAAGAGCTTCCCAACTATTGCTGTTTCAAGTCCATCTAACTCAATCTTGTATCCTGGACTAATTGAAGCATTGAAGTTCACTATTGCTGCTGATTCTAGTGGTGATATAGAAGTTGGAAGACTTGAGATCAATGTTATTACAGCCCATGCTAGTATTACCGCCGACACTGTTACTATTAAAAGTGGTGGTATTGATATTGCTGAAAGCTCTACCATTGCTAACGCCGTTGATGTTGCTGGTGGTGCTGACGGTATTATTGAGTTCACAACCCCTGAAAGAATTACTGCTGGTACAAGTAAAACTTACTCAATCTTCCTAGATGTTACAGCTGTTGCTGTCTCAGGATCTGACTCATTGGTAACTAAGCTTAAGGGAGATGCAACTGATTATGTAACTCCTGAAACGTTTGCTATTAACAGTCAAGGAACTAACTCCTTCGTCTGGTCTGATATGGCTGGATCTAGCGGAAGTCCGCACTCCACAAGTACTACAGACTGGCACAATGGTTTCAACCTTAAGACCCTACCATCTGATTCTAAAGGTTTGACTAGGAGTAGCTAAGAGCTAAAGAGTATCTGATCAACTGATTAACTGTTATGAGAAAAGTCCCTGTTTTACAGGGACTTTTCATTTGGAATGGTTTATGATTAAATAATGCAAGTGATAAGATTGCTAAAAGGATTATTAATAATTACGGCACTTTTGCCATTAATTTATATGCCAATATTGCCTTTCCCTTTTATTTTAGGAAAGGCCCTCTTTTTTCGTTTAATGATCAACCTATCAATCTTGGCGTTTTTAGTGGCTTTAATAAGAAGTCCAGGATTATGGAGGAATATAAAGATTAAATTTAAAAATCCAATCTTTATATTAATATCATTATTTGTTCTCTCAGCTCTTATTAGCGTATTATTTTCAGTTGATATTTTCCGTTCTTTTTGGGGTAGTTTAGAAAGGATGGAGGGCTTTATCATGACTCTTCATTTCTTCGCTTTCTTAGTAATGACGGTAGCGGTTTTTGAAAAAAAGGATTGGTTAAGGTTTTTTAAATTCTTATTAGTGATCTCTGGTATAGTTGCTTTTTATGGATTGTTGCAATTTTTAGGCATAGAAAAGTTTCCATTTGCTTTTCCGGCTCGTAATAGGCCAGATGTTTTCCTGGGAAATTCTGGATATGTAGCTAATTATTTTCTATTAATTCTCTTCTCTTCGTTTATAGTATTTTATTATTCAATAAAGAAATCTTTTTGGTACTATTTTTCTAGTATTATAGCTGTGTTATCCGTATTAATGATTTTTCTAGCAGCTAGCAGAGGTGTGTTTGCTGGCTTGTTAGCTGGATCATTAGTTTTATTATTTTATTTAAGAAAAAGGATTTTAAATAATAAGAGATATAGAATTGCATTTATTGTGGTGATAATTTTAGGGGTTGGCTTTTTGGCAACTAGAAGCCTTCCTTTTTGGCAAAGTGTTCCAGGTGTTAATAGAATAGCTAGTTTTTCCTTGGATCATCCAACAGTTCAAACTAGAATATTAACTTATGGATCTGGTGTGACTGCTTTTAAAGAAAGGCCTCTGTTAGGTTGGGGGCCGGAGAATTTTAATGTGGCTTATAACAAGCATTATAATCCAGCATATTTGATTTACTCCAATCGCTGGTTTGATAGAGCTCATAACAAGTTGTTGGATATTGGGGTAATGCAGGGGTCTTTAGGGTTAATTATCTATTTACTATTTTTCATTGCCCTTTTGTATAAGTTGGGGAAAATATCTGATAAAAGACTGGCTAAAATACTAACGATCTTTTTTGTGGCATATTTTGTTCAAAGTTTGTTTTGGTTTGATCACTTGACCGGTTATTTGATTTTTTATCTTTTTGTTGGATTTTCAATATTCTTAACTACCAAAGATAATCAATTTACTAAAATTAATAATGAAAAAATAGCTTTGGTAGGCAAGATTCTTTTGGTGGTATTTTCAATCTCTTTCTTATGGCTGTCATATCATCATTATGTGATTCTTAGACAAGCTAAAACTCTAATGGATATCAGAAAAAAATATTCAGATGCAAGAGTTATAGATGAAAATCTTGATAAGGTTATGGAGCCTTATAACGGTATTCAGCTTGAATTAAGAGGTATACTTTTCGAACATTTTTATAGCAAGAAAGTATTTGATCAAAAAAACATCTCATTTTTAGCAGACAAGATGGTTTTTTATCTAGAGGATCTAATTGAAAAAGATTCTTTGAATCCTATTTCATATATCAGAATTATTGAGGCGTATAACAAGAAGGCTTTAGAAGACCCAGAATTCTATAAAAAAAGTGAGGCTATGATTAAACGTGCTCAAGAGTTGTCTCCGCATAGACAGGAGTTGTTTTCTCACCGAGCATACAACCTATTCTTTCAAGGAAAAAAGAAGGAGGCGATTGCGGTATCTAGGGAGTCTGTAGAGTTAGCTTCAGACGTCGCTTATCCGCATTATATATTAGGTCTTATGTTGTCTTTGATTGGAGGAGAGTATTCTTTAGAAGGAGAGGTTGAGTTGGGCAAAGCTTTATCAATGAGAGGCGGACACTTTTTGAATTCTGATTATAGTAATATGGTAGGTGTTTTTAGTAAGAACATTACCAATTATGTTCACAGAAATGATATAAATGGAGTTTTGCGTAATGCTCGTCATTTACGCAAAGTCTTGGAAAGTTATCTTCCAGATAAAGTAGGGCGAATTGATAGGTTAATTGGTTTTGCAGAAAGATCTGATTGGCAGAATATATATAAGTTATTAGCTGAGTAACTTATTATATTTATCAATCATTGATTGAAGATTATATTTTTTAATATCTTCGCCAGCTTGTTTGCCAAGCTTATCCCTTAAGACTTTATTTTTAATTAGATCATCAATAGCTAGAGTCATTTCCTTTGAGTTTTTAATGGGAATTAAAATGCCATTTTGTTGGTCTTTAATTATTTCCCCAATGCCACCAGCTTTGGTTGTGACAATAGGTAATTTATTAGCCATGGCTTCTAGCAAAACATAGGGCATGCCTTCTTTTACGGATGGAATAACAAAAATATCAATACCGCCTTGTTTTTCAAAATATTGCCAAGGATTAGACTGACTGCCAGCCAGGAGACAGTTATCAAGTTCTGAGTCTTTTTTTAATTGTTCTAATTTAGATCTTTCAGTTCCTTCACCAATTATTAAGGCTTTTATTTTATTATTTTTTAATTGAGTTAGTGACTGAATAAAATAGGTAAGGCCTTTGGTAGGGTAGAAGTTAGCTATAACGCCAATTTTAATAACCTCAGATTTATTATGAAGATCATTTTTATAACTTAAATAATCTATACCGTTGTATAGAAGCCTTAACTTATCTTTAGAACAGATTTTGTGTTTTATAGCTTCGTCGTATCCTTTTTGAGAATTAACAATAATCATATCTTTCCAGGCAGCACTTATTTTTTCTAGCCAAAGAAAGATATTGTTTTGCCACTGGGGTCGAGGGTCATTGAAGGACCAGCCGCCAATACGATAGATAATTTTATTAGAACCCGACAATTTTCCAGCTAGAGCTCCTAACAGACCGGCTTTAGTGCTGCATAACTGGACTATATCGGGACGTTCTTTCTTGATTAGCCTACATAGTTCTATTAGACCAAAAAGGTCTCTTAGAGGACTTATGTTACGAACTAGGTTTTTGAGATTATGAGTTTGCACCCCTTCTTTTTTTAACTTGTTAAGTAAAGGGCCAGGCTGGCTAGCAACAATGGTCTTATATTTTTTAGAATCTAGATTAGTGACTGTATCAAAAACCCAACGCTGAGCGCCACCTAATTCTGACTGAGTTATTATAAATAGAATTTTCATGAGATTTTTCTTTTAACTTTTACAAAATTAATTTTTAGAGTGCCCCATTCTTTTCTGAATCTATCTTGAGGTTTGAGAATCTCTACGGTAAATTTATCACGATTAATACTTTCTATGATAGGTTTGGCACCAGCATCATCTCTGTTCCAATAATCATCAAAAATAACAATAGTTTGATCATGCATTAATTGTTGAACATAGTGCCAGTCATTAGCAATTGTTTTTAGACTATGACCACCGTCAAGAAAGATGAAGTCCATTTTAGGAAGGTCGACTATATTTTCTGGTAGAGATTTAAGCGTGTCGCCTTGATAAAGGTTAATATGAGAGCCGGTAGCTAAAAGTTTTTTTTCAACTTCTGCTTTAGAAGGAGGCATTTTAGATACCTCTTCTTTAAATTTTTCTAAGGTAAGGTCTTCAAATAGATCGAAGCCATAATAATGGATTGCTTGGGATGGATTATGTTTTTGGGCGGTGAGAATAAGTTGTTCAGCTCGATGACCATTCCAGATCCCTATTTCCATAATGTTTTTTGGCTTGATGGCGTTGATTGTTTCAAAAAGACGGCGATAGCGCTTAGGTTCTTTGAGCCAGTAATGGATGAGTCTTTTGATTTTTTTAAACATGTTTTTTATTAACTAATAATACTAATTATACGAGAAGCTCTTTTTTTCCACGAATATTCTTTCACATCAACAAAAGCTTGGCCTGCTAATTGTTCTGCGAGATCTTCATTTTGATCTAATTGACGGATTCCTTCTACAAGATCATCAATTGTTGGGTTTATCAACAAAGAGTTTGTTTTATTCAACACTTCTTTTATGGAGGGTAGGTTAGAAGCCACGATAGGTCTTTTGCTAGCCATGTATTCAAATAACTTAAGCGGGGAGGTATATTTTTCTGAAACAGCTTTTTCTTTAGTGTTAGGAAGAATTAGAATATCAGCTGCCTTAAGATATAGAGGAATCTGAGAATGAGGAAGTTTTTCTATTAGTAATATATTACGAGCAGATTTTTTATTTAGCTCATTAATTTCTTTTTTGCTACCACCAACTAAAACAAATAAAAGATTGGGTAGATGAGAGGCTGCCTGAATGATATTATCGACCCCTTTCCAGGAATGAAGAAAAAAACTACCAGTATACATAGCAATTTTTTTATCCAGTGGCAGGTTTAATTTTTCTCGCGCTTCTTTTTTATTGTTATTAATAGAAAACTTTTCAATATCTACTCCATCAGCTGCTACCAAGATTTTATCTTCTAGAATACCAGCCACTATCAATTCTTTTTTCATAATATTAGTTAGGACAACTAATCGATGGGCTCTTTTCCAAAGGTAGTGATGAACAGGTTTTATCTTTTTTGGTAGGGAATGGATTTCAAGAACGATTTTTTTAAAGAAAAGGCTAGTTAATAGAGTGCGAGAATATACTAAGTCGTATTTTTTAAACCAAGAGTATACTTTGGCTGCCTTAAGGAAGCTAGCAGTAGTTACTAGATACGATAATTTACCCAGAATAAAATCTAGAGGGATGAGATCAATGCAGGGTAGGTAAATAACTTTGAAGTTAGGGGAGATGTCGTAGTAAGAGAAAGGGTCTTCTTTAATTTTGTTAAAACGGCGTGGAACTATTAGCTCTAATTCCACGTTAAGATCAGCAAAGGCCTTGCACATCTCCATTATTTGAATGCCATGAGCCTTCTCCGTGGGAAGGCGAACATGGTTAATATATAGAATTTTCATATTAAGAAGTTCGCTTGGTAACAATCTCTAATAGCCTTTGTAAGGCGATTTCCTTCAACAGCTTAAGAGCTATTAAGTAGATAAGAATTGCTATAGGAATAATAAGCCAAACAGCGATATTTAGAAGTTGCATCAACCAAACTAGAACGCCCATTATTATAGTCGCTAATAGTATTTTATTCAAACGATTTCCTAGCTTGAAATCATTAACTTGTTTCATCTTAAACCAAATAAAGGTGTTGCTAATTAATTGGGTGAATATGGTTGAAATAGCCGCTCCTTCAATACCCCAAATAGGGATTAAGAGGAAGTTGAAGGCGATATTACTACCAGCCGCTAGAGCGGAGTACTTAATAAACTCGTTTTGTTTGTTGTAGGCAAATAGAGCATTGCCAATAATAGTTATTGGAAAGTTTATTACTAAGCTGAAAATAAGGATCTGAAAGGTGGTGACAGAGGCGTGATAAGTACTGCCAAAAATAAGATCAATTAAATCAAAGCCAACAATAACACCACCAATGGTTAGTGGTAATGAGAGCATAAAAA
>Ga0310121_10004487_pt1 | contig 12301 bp, 12 predicted proteins | sample CB27_Tmax_986_MG_FD_203504 | JGI IMG/M metagenome (GOLD analysis project Ga0310121, IMG submission 203504) | Marine microbial communities from Western Arctic Ocean, Canada - CB27_Tmax_986 | ecosystem: Environmental > Aquatic > Marine > Oceanic | place: Canada: Western Arctic Ocean | collected...
TTGGCCCAGCGGGGAAGTTTCTCCGTTTCCCCACCGTGTTCTGGGTAGCGAGTAGTGACGCCGCGGTTCAAGCTGTGTGTGTGACAGGGATGGTTGCGGCGCTTGTCGCGGGGCTGGGTCTGCTGGGCCCCCTGCCTTTTTTTTTGATGTGGGTCCTCTACTTGTCCATATGCACGGCCGGCCAGATTTTCCTGGGGTATCAATGGGACATCCTGCTTCTGGAAACTGGGTTTCTTGCGATCTTCTTCGCCCCGTGGCGGGTGCGGCCCGGCCTTCGGTTCGCGCGGGAGCCTTCGCGCATCATCCTTTTTTTATACCGATGGCTCATGTTCCGGCTGATGCTGGGATCGGGGCTGGTCAAGATCGGCAGCGGAGACGAAACGTGGTGGCCCTTGATGAGCGCCATGTCGGTTCACTATGAGACCCAGCCGATCCCCACCTGGACTGCGTGGTATATGCATAACCTGCCGGCGGGCATGCACAAACTCTCGACCGCATCAACCCTGATGCTGGAACTCCTGGTACCTTTTCTCCTGTTTGCCCCACGCCGGCTCCGCCTACTGGCGGCATGCTCCTTCATTGGGCTGCAGATTATTATTCTCTCCGCTGGTAACTATACGTTTTTCAATTGGCTCACCATCGTGCTGTGCATTCCATTGCTTGACGACTCGCTGCTCCCTGCGAAACTCCGAAATCGAATCGTACGCATCGACATGAAAGACGGACCCCGATGGCTCGGCGCAAGCCTTGCCGTCGTCCGACTCACTCTTCTCTGCCTCCTCCTGACGGTTTCCTGTGGCCTGTTTTTCGGGCAAGCAAATCGGTTTCTCACCCGATTTCAACTCGGCGGAGAATACCGGATGGTCAGACCGATTTCGGAACTGTACCGCGCCATTTCACCGTTCCGTTCGATCAGCACCTACGGCCTCTTCGCGGTTATGACGACAGACCGGCCGGAGATTACGATCCAGGGCAGCGTGGACGGGAGAGAATGGAAGGAGTACGTATTTAAATACAAACCCGGCCCCAGGGACCGCGCGCCGCCGTTCGTCGCTCCACACCAACCGCGCCTGGACTGGCAGTTGTGGTTTGCCGCGCTGAGATCGTATCAAAACAACTCGACCCGGGGCTGGATGGAGCCTTTCCTGACCCGTTTGCTCCAGGGATCGGAACCGGTGCTTGCTCTTCTCTCGGAAAATCCGTTTCCCCATCATCCGCCGAAATATGTGCGCGCGATCATCAGCGACTACCGGTTCACCGACCCGGCCACGCGAAAAGAAACTGGAAATTGGTGGAGCAGTTCCGGTGACCGCCTGTACGCCCCGCCACTTCGTTTGCCGGAGGAGATCGAGCCATCCGAGTGAAATTCACCGAAATTCGCGGTGCAAAAGAGCAGGCGAATCTGGCAGTATCCCTGAAGACATGATTTTTACCGTTCTTTTCGCCCTTTTCATCACCATCCCGATCCTCGAGATTGCTTTGCTCTTGAGCGTAAAAGACTTCATCGGGTTCAACGGCACTTTGGCGCTGGTGGTCGCGACGGCACTGTTGGGAGCGTGGCTGGCACGGTGGCAGGGGCTTCGGCAAATCGCGCTGATTCAGAAAGAGTTGGAGACAGGACGCATGCCCGCGCCTCAATTGCTCGATGGGGTCCTGATTCTCGGCGCCGGCATCGTTCTCCTGACCCCCGGATTGATTACCGACGCAATTGGCTTTTTTCTTCTCCTGCCCCCGGGACGGGCAGTGATCAAGCGGATCGTGAAGCGAGCCATCGAGAAAAAGATGAGAAGCGGGACCATAGACGTCGTCTCGTGGGAGGAATAAAGTAGTCATCCACACCTGCCCCCCGAATTAAAGTGGGCACATTATTAGGTTTGGTGATTGTAGCTTCCCCCAAACCTGGAAATTCGACATTGGACATTTTCCGATTTCTGCCACTTGCAGGAGCCTGTACGGCATCGGAAATGTCGAATATCGAATGCACAATATCGAATGTCGAAGGATTTGCTCCGCGTGGTTGTTTCATCGTCGGTCATTCCCGGAGGCACATGGCACCTTGGCGGAGTGTGATGGATGGTTTATTCATGGCAATTCCTGCACCAATGATGTAGCGTAGAACCATGCTGCAAGACGGATACGGCCGAAAAATTCATTATCTTCGCATATCCTTAACGGATATGTGCAACCTCAGGTGTGTCTACTGCATGCCGGAGGACATGACGTTTCGTCCGGACCCCGAACTGATGACAGAGCGGGAAGTCATTCGCCTGGCCGATCTGTTCGCGGGACTCGGTTTCAATAAATTCCGGCTCACCGGGGGCGAGCCCACTCTGCGCCCGGACCTGGTATCCATCGTGAGGCATTTGCGCGAGACCCCCGGGGCGAAATCGGTAGCGATGACAACCAACGGTGTGTACCTCCGCCACCTTGCCGCGCCGCTTAAGGAGGCGGGAATGGACCGGGTCAACATCAGCATCGATACTCTCAACCCGAAAAAGTTCAAACAGATGACGCGCTGGGGCAACGTCGAAGAGGTGTTGGACGGCATTGCCGTCGCGGAGCAGCACGGGCTGGAGGTGAAACTCAACGCCGTGGTCGTCCGGGGATTCAACGACAAAGAGGACGTCGCGGAACTGGCCGCGCTTTCCCTCGAGCATGGATGGCAAATTCGTTTCATTGAAATCATGCCTTTCGGCAGCGTGGCCTCCTTTCAAAAAGAACACATTGTCTCGGAAAAGGAATTGAGAGCAACCATCGAAGGCAAGCTGGGACCGATGGCCCTGCAGAACGACGGGATTCTTGACGGGGAAGCGCGGCTGTTCAAGTTGGAGAATGCGGTAGGCACCATCGGATTCATCAGTTCCGTCAGCGCACCCTTTTGCGCCGGCTGCAATCGAGTGCGGTTGACCGCGGACGGGAAATTGCGGCTTTGCCTTCTCCGTGACCGGGAAGTCGATCTCCTCACCCCTCTGCGCGCCGAAGCGGACGACGACACGTTACGGGATCTGATCTGCCGCGGCATCTACAACAAGCCGTGGGGCCACGGCCTCGCCGAGGATATCCATCCTCAACTTCGCGTGATGTCCGAAATTGGTGGATGATTACTGTACCGGAAGCTGAACGAACCATTCTCGAATCCATCGAGAAATGTTCCGCGGCCCGGGTGCCGCTGGCGGATGCCCAGGGCCATATTTTGAGGCAGCCGATAGACGCTGACCGGGATCTCCCCCCTTTTGATCGCGTTACGATGGACGGCATTGCCGTTGCCGCGGACACCTCACGCTCCGTAAGAACGTATCGAATAGAAGCAATCCAGCCGGCAGGAGCGGAGCCACTGGCATTGGTACAGCCTGGAGGCGGCTGCATCCAGGTGATGACGGGGGCTGTGCTTCCGAAGGGATGCGACTCCGTGATCCCGGTGGAAGAAATCTCCATTAACGGAGAATCCGCTACCGTGTCGGCGAACCTGAAGCTGACGATGGGCCAGTTTGTACACCGGCAGGGCTCGGATGAAGAAATGGGCGCAACCCTGCTGCATTCCGGCTGCGTGTTGACCTCTCCACGCATCGCCCTCGCTGCGACAACCGGCATCGCGGAAATCCTGGTCACCCCCTTTCCGAAAGTTGCCGTTGTTTCGAACGGTGACGAACTGGTCGATATCGGCACGCCGGTGCTTCCGCATCAGATACGCCCGTCCAACAACTACGGGATGCTCGCTGCTCTGAAGCGCAGGGGGTTCAGGAACGTAACCAACGCGCATCTTCCGGACGACCCGGGGATCATCGAGAACAGGTTGCGGCAACTGCTCGAATCGCACGATGCGGTGGTTCTAAGCGGCGGAGTATCAGCGGGCGACCGCGACTTTATTCCCCGGGCCCTGGCGAATCTTGGCGTGAAAAGCCTTTTCCATAAAGTCAGTCAGCGACCAGGAAAGCCGATGTGGTATGGGACCGCGGAAGCCGGACAACCGGTCTTTGCCCTGCCGGGAAATCCCATTTCCACGCTGGCCTGTTTTCATCGGTTCGTTCTTCCGGCTCTGAATTACATGATGGCCGCGAATCCGCCCGATCCAATCTACGCGCAAATGGGCGAGGCCGAATCGTTCGATCTTCCCCTGACCTACTTTCGGCCCGTTCGGGAGACGTCCGGCAAGGACGGAATACTTCGTGTCGTCCCCGCGCGCTACCAGGGGTCGGGAGATCTGGCCGTGCTGGCAAAGAGTGACGGATTCGTGGAATTAGCTCAGGACATCAATGCCTTTCCGGAGGGAACGGTGGTTCCCTATACGCGATGGGGATGAGGAAGGCGTACCATTCTTGGTTTTGAATTTTTGATTGGAACCTGCGACGTGGAGGACCGTAAAGTAGCGGAAGTCGCCAAGACTTCCGATCGGCGACGAACAAGCCCGACAAAGCCACAAAACAGCCCCGGAGCAGCACGAGCCCAACCAAGAATCCGAACTACTAAATACACTGAATCTACGAAACAGTGGCACAGCAACCAAAGAAGGAAGAACCGCGAATGGACGGAAGCGGGAACGAATTGGGAAAATCGTAGTACAAATTCAGCAAATCGAGCGGCCAGGCGTTGGAAAAGTTTCCCCCCGATTGGATTCACTCTTTACGTGATTCGCTAAATCTGACACGACAGCATCACACTTGCAGTCAATCATGACCACCCACGAACAAAACTTCTCTCACCTCGACGGGCAGGGCCGCCCGCAAATGGTGGATGTCAGCGCCAAGGAAAAGTCCGCGCGCTCCGCCACCGCCCGCTCCGTGGTGAGACTTCAACCGGAAGTGTTGAATCGCCTTGTCGAGAATCAGCATCAGAGCCCCAAGGGTCCTGTCTTCCAGACTGCCATCCTCGCGGGGACCATGGCAGCCAAGAAAACTTCGGAATTGATTCCCCTGTGTCACCCCATTCCACTCGAAGCCTGCCGGATCGAAATCCAGGTTGATGGAGAACGAGACATCGCCATCACTTGCACCTGCAAAACCTCGCAGAAAACCGGCGTGGAGATGGAAGCGCTAACCGGAGCTTCCGTGGCGGCGTTAACGGTATACGACATGTGCAAAGGGTTGTCGCGCGGAATCGAGATCGTTGAAACGGTTCTGGTAGAAAAGTCGGGCGGGAAACGGGACTACAAACGTCCCGAATCAGGATAGTGGCATGCAGGATCAACCTGGAGCAATCGTCACAGTGACCTGGCATGCCATGCTGCGGGAAAAGACGGGACGGGCCCAGGAGGAGGTCTCGACACGCGCAGCTACGCCCGCTGAATTATTTCTGGAGCTTGCAGCCCGGTATGAATTTTCAATTCCGGCTGATTCCATTCGTTTCGCGGTTAATGGCGAAATCGTATCTTCAAAGGACGGGCTTCAGAACGGTGACCGCGTATCGTTTTTGCCGCCGGTCAGTGGGGGGTGATTCGTGGGTGCATTTCGTCTCACAACCGAACCCATCGAGCCGTTTCGACTCGAGTCGGAATTAGAGAATACGGTCACCGGCGCCCTCGTCACCTTTGCAGGTCGAGTGCGGAACCGGAACGAAGGCAGGGACGTCCTCCATCTTTTCTATGAAGGCGCGAATGAAATAGCGAGCACGGAGTTCGAGCACATTGAGACGGAAGCCCGGTCTCGATTCGAAATTGAGGACATCCGCTGCGCTCACCGGATCGGCAAGCTTGAACTCGGAGAAATCGCGGTGTGGATCGGAGTGAGCGCCCGTCATCGGGGAGCGGCGTTCGACGGATGCCGATATCTGATCGACGAATTGAAGCAAAGATTGCCCATCTGGAAAAAGGAGCACTACGCGGATGGGGATTCAGGCTGGATTAATCATTCATGAGCAACCTAGGCGTAGCACGGGTATCCCGTGTAGCGAAGCCAACGGCACAGAACCTCCGCCGTGGCATGGGCTTCCAGCCCGTGTCTGAGCAGGGAAAGAAGACGGATTGAACACGAAGCGCGCAGGCTACTCGCTTGCGCTTCTTTTCCGCGGCCCGGGTGCCGACACGGGCCGGAGGCCCCGTGCTACTCTTTATTCACCATCCAGGCGGAGAAATCTTCGAGAAATCCAATGAACCCATCCAAGTGCTCAGCGGGAAATTCGTACGCTTCCGCTGCGTTTTCAAGGACCTTCTTGAAACAGTCCAGCCACACCTTCCGCGCGTGTTCGTCGATCGGAAAATTCAGGTGTCGCCGTCGCATCATGGGCGGGCCATACAACTCCTGGTACAGGGGAGGACCGCCAAGGACACCGACAAAGAACGCAGCGCTTTTTTGAGATGCCATCTTCATGTTTTTTGGGAACAGCGATCGAAGCTCCGACTTTTCCAACTCGATATAGAAATCCTCCATCATGCGAAAGATGTTCTTCCTTCCCATCGTCCCGTAAACTTCCCGGCTGGGACCCTCCTGCGGCGGGCCGCACGGCGGAATGTGGATTACCCAGTTCAAAGGAGCGCTTCCTTCCACTGTTCTTCCTTGAATCCGACCAGCCCGAAATCCTCGCCGATTAAAAATGGCCGTTTCACGAGGTTGCCGTGGGTGGCAAGAAGATTGATTTTCTGAGCCGTGGTCAGCGTTCGCATCCGGTCGGAGAGACCGAGATTCCGGTAGGTGCCTCCGCTGGAATTGAAGAGCTTCTTCAGATCACTTCCGAGGTACTCGGCCATGCGCCGAAGCTCCGTTCTTGAGGGCGGCTTTTCCCGAATTGATACGGCAGCAAAGTCAATTCCGTTCCCCTCCAGAAACGACTTCGCCTCCCGGCAGGTCGAACATCCGTCGTACATGTAAAATTTCAACATCGCTTTTCTCCGCACAGAAAATTGGTGTTCGGTTCTCGGTTCTCGGTTCTCGGTGTTCACAGTTGACTGAGTTGTGCTCGATCTGGCCACCGGTGGCGCAACACCATCTGATTTTCAAAGATGAGAGCCCCTGTTACGTGAACTTTGTCGAAAACAGGCTCGCCGAAGCTCGCGACGAAGGCAATCTACAAGGTTCTCTCAAACAAGAACATGCCGGCAGACAGTGCGTTTCATCCTTGTTTCTAAGTACAACTCAGTCAACTGTGAAAACCGAGAACTGAAAACCGAGACCCACGGCCGTTGGCCGCACTAACAACAAGATTCTCACCGTGAAACTTCTCCTCACAGGTTCCGGAGGCCTCATAGGCTCCGCGGTAAGCGAAAAACTGCACGGCCGGGGGCATGAGCTTCTGAAACTGGTCCGTCGAAAGTCGACGGACGAATCCGAACTGACCTGGGACCCCAATCACGCCGGGGACCTTCGAGATCCAAGACTGAATGGCCTCGCGGGAGTCATTCACCTGGCCGGTGAACCCATTGCCGGGATCTGGTCTGCCGCAAAAAAGCGGCGAATTCATGAAAGCCGGGTCCGGGGGAGCGCTCTACTAGCCCGGAGCCTGGCGAAACTGGAACAGCCCCCGGCCCGACTGATCATCGCTTCCGGAATCGGCTTTTACGGCGACACCGGTGAGAGGAAAGTTGACGAAAGCGAACCGAACGGGGAAGGGTTCCTCGCCGGCGTCTGTCGTGATTGGGAAGCCGCCTCCGGACCGGCGCGCGACGCGGGGATCCGGGTAGCGATTGCCCGGTTCGGCATTGTACTCAGCGGCGGCGGCGGGGCGCTCACCGCGATGCTACCCCCCTTTCGCTTCGGCCTGGGCGGTATCGCCGGAAGTGGCAGGCAATACATGAGTTGGATTTCCCTCGAAGACGCCGCTCGCGCGGTAATTCATCTGCTCGAATCGGAATCCATCCGCGGTCCGGTAAATATCGTCGCCCCCTGTCCGGTAACGAACGCGAAATTCACGCTCGCCCTCGGACGGGAACTGGGCCGTCCCACAATTCTGCCGGCTCCTGCATTTCTGCTTCGGCGGCTTCCCGGCGGCATGGCGGATGAAACCATCCTGTCCAGCTCCCGCGCAGTGCCCGGGGTTCTACAGGGTACCGGGTTTGAGTTCGAGCACCCCACGGTAGAAGAAGGACTTCGCAACGCTTTAAAGTAGTCGATTCGCCTCAATCACGCGGCCGGGAAAATCTGAAATGATTCCGTCGACATCGCAATCGCAGGCTTTTCGAATTTGCTGATCTTCATTGCAGGTAAAGGTGAACACGCGCAGGCCGGCAGCGTGGAGGGTCCGAACTACATTCGGCTCAAGATGTTGAATATCAAAATCGACCGCCTGGAATTCACGAATCTCTTCAATCCATGAGTCGAATCGATCGCGCGGTGGTTCGTTGATGTTGAGCATGCACGGAACATGTGGCAGATGTTCCTTACTCTTCCGAAGCAGCGATGGAGCAAAGGAGAGAATCACGCTGCGGTGCAAGCCGTCCGAATCTCGGAGCGCATTCGCCACACTACGCACCAGCGCGTGCTCCTGCTCCGTACCGCAATCCGGATCATAACTCTTCAACTCCACCAGAAGCACAACCTCCGGACATTCGGCCAGCACCTGGCTCAGCGAGGGAATTCGTTCCTCTGAGAAAGACGGGTCGAACCAGCTTCCGGCGTCAATGCCGGACAAGGCCGTCCAGTCCAGATCGCGAACCGCGATCTCATCGCCGCAAACGCGCTCCAAGGTTTCATCGTGAATCACAACGGGAACTTCATCCCGGCTCAGCTGCACGTCGAATTCGATTGCGTGAACCCCGTCAAATTGTTCCGCGGCGCGAAACCCCGACAACGTATTCTCGGGAAATGCGGATGAGAGTCCTCTGTGCGCGATTACGCGGCGCGCAATCGCCGGGTCCAGGAATGAGATCCCGCGCTGCAGGTTGCTTTCAGTGTTCATCGATATTGGGTATAATTCAGATGAGTGAGGGGAAACTAAAAAAATGTCTCCTAATATGACTTTCGAAAAGGTTGTGCTATAGTTAGCTGACAGCGATCGGAAGGGCGATGATGACCGACGATAACACAAAGGCGCAAAAGGATCGATCAAAGTCGTGGCAGGTTGAGGTAGCGGTCCTGGAATCCGTGTTCGACAACATGAACGAGGGCGTTGTCATCACAGACACGGATGGAAACTTCAGGTTCGTGAATCCCGCGGGTCGAAAAATCGCGGGAATCAGCGAAGGCAATCCGGAAGCAACCGAATGGCAGTCGGAGTACGGGATTTTCAAAACAGATCGAACGACCCCGATCGCGACTGAAGATCTGCCATTGTACCGTGCGATGAGTTCCGGCACGGCGTCTCGCAGGGACATTTTCATGCGAACAACTCTTCTGCCTGAAGGTGCATTCCTGAGCGTTGCGGCCAGTCCCCTGAGCAATGCGGACGGCGTCTTGATCGGGGGCATTGCCGTTTTTCATGACATTACCGAGAGGACGAATATTGAGCAGACCGTTCGCGAATCAGAACAGCTTCTCCGGATCCTGGTGAACAACTCCCCGGACATCATTTTGCTTACGGATCCCGACGGGATCATTCGTTTCACCAACACCTCGCTGCCGGGAATCAATATTCTGGCGATTCTCGGCACCCACCTCGCAGAATACCTGCCGGCCACCGTGGTCGAACGGTATTTGAACGAGTTTCAGTCCGTCGTCGATTCGGGTATGGCCGGTGACATTGAAATCGAGTCGCTTGATGGTAAAACCTGGTTCTGCCGGACAATCCCGATCCAGCACAACGGGAAAACCCATCGAGTGATGATCATTGCTGCCGATGTGACCACGAAACGCCGTCACCAGGAGGAGCAGGATCGGGCCAACCGAATGGAGGCAATGGTTCGCGTCGCCAGTCAGATTGCGCATGACTTCAACAACCTGCTCTCTCCACTGGTCGCCTATCCAAGCCTGATTCGAAACGCCCTCCCCGATGACAGCCCCGCGCACGAGATGCTGGATGATATAGAATACACGGCGGGCAAGATTGCCGAGACGAATCGCGATCTCCTCACGCTGGGCCAGGCAGGGCATTTCGAATCCAGGCCCATTTCGCTAAACGACCTCGTACGGAAAGCGGTGTCGGCTAAGACGTTTAGCAACGATGTGCAGTTGGAGACGAGATTCGCATCGGACCTGCCGCTTATTCTTGGGTCTGAAGCCCAACTGGTGCGCGTGGTTGTAAACCTGGTGGTGAATGCGCAGAACGCACTGAATGGCAGCGGAACTATTTTTGTCGGCACGCATTTGGACGAATCTCCAGCACCGCCCGAAAACGCCCGACGTTTCGTCCCCGGCCCGCATGTATGCGTGACGGTAACCGATACGGGTCGCGGAATTCCCACTTCGAGAATTCACCAGGTATTCGAGCCTTTTTTCAGCATGAACGGGTCCGACGGGCATCTGGGCAGCGGGCTTGGTTTGAGTGTTGTTCAATCCGGGGTGGAGGACCACGGCGGGTTCATCGAGCTGAAAAGTGAACTGGGAAAGGGCACCACTTTCCGCCTCTTTTTCCCCACCTCAGACGTGCAGGAGGTGGAGTCGGCCGCCGCGGCAACTGAAGGCGGGAACGAGCTGGTACTGGTGGCGGATGACGACCCGATTCAGCGGCGGGTCATTGAGCATCTTCTCAGACGTCTGGGATACAAAGTCACGATCGTGGACAGTGGCGAGTCGGCCGTAGCGCATTCGCGGGAAACGGAGTACGACCTCGTGGTTCTGGATATGGCTATGAAAGGGATTGACGGAGCGGAAGCACATCGGAAAATCCGGGAAATCTATCCGGACCAGAGTGTCCTCATTGTCTCCGGGTATGCGAAAACGGACCGCGTCGAGCAGGTGTTGAAAGATGAAAGCACCGCTTTCATCTCAAAACCGGTAAGCCCGGCAACGCTGGCCGCCGCGGTGCGCAACGTACTCGACAACAGGCCTGCGGCAACCCGGTAAGAATTTTGGATTTCGAATTGAGCGGATTCCCAAGTAGCGGAAGCCGCCTGGACTTCCGGTCGGCGACGGAATAGCCCTACCTGAAAACACTACGCAGCGTGCTATATAGTGTTTTTTGAATTCAAAATTGCTTCCGCGTGCTTCGTGGACGACTCTCCGTCAAAACAAATGGGTGCGGACTTCAGTCCGCAACGCCTAAACGCGGAATGAATTCCGCGTGACCGACAGCGCAGTGGCCTCCGCGGCAGATACAGCGCATTTTCTGCTGCAACTTGATGAATCCTCCGGCATCAACCCCTTTTGTCGTGATTTTAAACGAGGTTCCGTTCCAAACTCGATTGCGATTAGGATTACGACAAAGAACTCGAAACGCGAAATGATAAACGATATACGGATTTTTTTTGTGCTGCAGGGGACATCTTCCCCACTCAGATACCGCCCCCCCTGTACTGAAACAGGTACAGCAGATACCCTGCATAAATTGCCAGCATCAGGATCCCTTCCCATCGCTTCAACTGGCGATCGCTCTTCATCAGGGGGAAAACGATAAATGCGACCAGGAGCATGACTCCGAGATCCACTTTGGATATCCCGGTAACGGGAATCGGAGAGGCCACGGCCGCCGCACCGGTCACCGACAGAATGTTGAAAATATTTGAGCCGATCACGTTGCCGACGGCGATGTCCCCCTTTCCCTTCAGCGCGGCGGAAATTGAGGTCGCGTGTTCAGGAAGGCTGCCGCCAATTGCGACGACGGTGAGCCCGATAACCGCCTGGGTGACGCCCCACGCCTCCGCCAGAACGACAGCGCCCTTGAGAATCCAATTGGATCCAAGAATCAGCAGCCCGGGGCCGGCAACGATGAAAGTGAGGGTGGCAGGTAGCCGCATTTTTTGCGCGATTTCCACTTCGTCATCATAGTGCTTGATCCCCTCCGAATCTTTCTCGCGCCTGGCCAGCGCGATGGTAACCATGCAGTAGACCAGAATGCCCGCCAGGAGAAGGGCACCGTGGAGCCGGGTAAGCGTGCTCAACATGAACAGGGCGGCGCCGATCAAAGTGACCCCGATCATGATGGGCAGGTCGAAGCGCAGGACTTGCAGGTGAATCGTGATCGGCCGGACCAGCGCTGCGGACCCCAGGATGAGCACGATGTTGCAGATGTTGGATCCGATGACGGTTCCCAATGCGATCTCGCCCTGCCCGGAGAGCGAGGCCTTGACCGCGACGACCAGTTCGGGACTGCTGGTTCCGAAGGCAACGACGGTGAGACCGACTACCAGCGGGGAAATGCCATTCCGAAGCGCCAGGGCCGAAGCGCCCCGCACCAGCAACTCGGCGCCGACTACCAGTACGATGAATCCGACCAAAATCGTGATAATTGCAGCAGTCATTTCAATGGGCACTGATCGTCGGCCATGTTCGGCGCCTGGGCA
>Ga0310121_10004488_pt1 | contig 12301 bp, 10 predicted proteins | sample CB27_Tmax_986_MG_FD_203504 | JGI IMG/M metagenome (GOLD analysis project Ga0310121, IMG submission 203504) | Marine microbial communities from Western Arctic Ocean, Canada - CB27_Tmax_986 | ecosystem: Environmental > Aquatic > Marine > Oceanic | place: Canada: Western Arctic Ocean | collected...
CAGTTGAAAGAGGGTCTCTTTCTTCTCTTCACCATCAATGATAAACTGACCATTGAATATCTTATGCCTGCAGTGTTCCGAATTAACCTGGGAAAAACCGAACACCTCACTATCGGTAAGTTTACGCTTAATTTCCTGACTGACACCCTCCAGATACTCAATTTCCTCCTCGTTTAAAGCGAGTCCTTCCTTTTGGTTGTAGGCCCCTATATCATCAATTTCAATAATGGGATCGGGTTCATGAACAACGGTAAAAATCTGCTGATCGATGTCGTCATATTTAACCTGGAGCATGCGATCATAATCAGCGCCATCATATTTCTCCAGTTGTTCCATTCTTGAAATGCCGGTAATACCCATGTTCTGGGTAATCTCGACGGCATTGGTACTCCAGGGGGTGATCATTTCTTTGCGAGGGCCCAGGTAGCTTCCTGAGAGTAATTTTTGAACCAGGTGCTCCGCATTACCAAATAGCCAGCTAAGCTTCTCAATCTCTATTGAAGGCAATGATTGGGACACTTCAACAGCGTAAATCGTTGACTTTTCCCGCTCAAAAAATAAGATCATAGGGGAGGGTTATTTATACTGGCAAAAGTAGAAGATTTTTGTAAATAGTATACCGTCAGTAAATAGCATATCGTCAGATTATACCCACGAGGAATGAATAAAAACTCCAGGTCAATCGTTTTAAGGATTTGGATCAGGCAATCCGGGCGTCACCATTTGTCCAACTGAAGGAATCCGGGGAGGCTGATTTAACTGCCCGTTCAAACGATTTGGGAAGATCGGGTTTCAGGAGATCTCCATCTTTTAGAAATTCATAAATCTCACCATAATGCTTAATTTCAGTAGCATCTGTTCTACGTACACGATGCCAATACCGTACATCGGAAATTTTTGATAATCCCATGGCCCCTATGATCTCAGCGACACTCTTTATGGTTTCATGATGATATGACATCACTCTTTTTGATTTATCACTTACTACCAATCCGGCTGCAAGGCTTGAATTCTGAGTAGCAACTCCGGTAGGGCAATGGTTAGTATTGCATTGCACTGCTTGAATGCATCCTAGAGCCATCATCATTGCCCTTGCAGAATTGCATAAATCTGCACCGATCGCAATGTTTTTTATGATGTCAAAGCCCGATACAATTTTGGCACTCGAAATTAGTTTCACTTTATCTTTCAGTGAGAATCCAACCAAAGCATTGCGGGCAAAAATCAATGCCTCCGTAAGTGGGGCTCCAAGCCTGTTTGAGAATTCAAGAGGGGCGGCACCAGTGCCGCCTTCACCACCATCTATAACGATATAATCAGGACAGATGCCCGATTTTACCATCGCTTTACAAATACTGAGAAACTCCCTTCTCTTGCCGATACACATTTTGATACCAATTGGCTTGCCTCCGCTCAATTCCCGAAGGTGGCCAATGAAAGCTATCATTTCCATTGGTGTGCTAAAGGCGCTATGGGCAGGAGGTGAAATAACATCTTTATCAAACCCGACATTTCTTATCTCAGCAATTTCCTTGGTGATTTTTGCCACTGGTAGTATGCCGCCGTGTCCCGGTTTAGCTCCCTGGGACAGTTTTATTTCGACCATCTTAACATTCTCAATCCCGGATTTTTCCTTGAAAAGATCCGCATCGAATTTCCCATCAGCTGTTCTGGCACCAAAATAACCTGTACCTATTTGCCATATAAGATCTCCATCATATTTCAAATGATGTTGGCTTAATCCTCCTTCACCAGTATTGTGCGCAAATCCACCCATCATAGCACCGGAGTTTAATGCCTGTATGGCATTTTTGCTTAATGCCCCGTAACTCATTGCCGACACATTCAATATACTTGCAGAATAAGGTTGTTTACAATCAGGGCCGCCTATTAAGACCCTCAAACTTTCAGGGTCAACATGGGTCGGTTGAAGTGAATGGTTCAGCCATTCATACCCATCTTCATACACGTTTCTTTGTGTCCCGAATGGTAGCGTGTCCAGCTGTTTTTTAGCCCTCTGATACACCAGTGACCTCATTTCTCTTGAGAAGGGTACACCATCAGAGTTGGATTCAACGAAATACTGATGTATTTCCGGACGGATCGTTTCCAGCAAATATCTAAAATGCCCCACCAGTGGAAAATTTTTGAGTATGGCTTTTTTCTTTTGGATGATATCCGAAATACCTATAAATAATAGTGGACCAACAACCACATATGACCATAGAATATTGATCCAAAATAAACTGGCAATTGCTATGGCAGCAATCAATAAAAACGATATGATCAGGAATAATTTTCTCATTTTGGCTTGATTATTTTGAATTTTGAAACATTAGCCCAATGATTTCAGCGATTAAATTAATCATAAATATAATATCATATAAGCCGGACATTTTTCAAGGATGCTTTTATTTATAGCGAGTCCACCTTCGGATTACTTTAACAAGCTTCTCTTTTTTCAACTATTGGAGTTTGGATTCCTTTAATGATTGATTCTCTCATTTTCGGGAATGGAGGTAAGATAAAACGCTTCCTGGATAACATCCCAATCAGTCCGACCCCAACATTCTAAAATCCCGAAAGATTTATATCATCGAATTCGTAGCATGATGATCAGCATTTTGAAAAACTATTTTGCTTATCTTATTATCAGTTTCAAAACCATTTAAATAACACTATTATGATTTCAGGATTGAAAGTAATTGCAGGTTTTTTAGGAGGAGATGCGATTGGATCTATCCTTGGAATATTGTTGGCTCCTGCAAGCGGTAAAAAAAACCCGGAGGCTTATTGTTCAGGAGGCCAAATATTTCGAAGAAGATGTAGAGAGGGCAGCTAAAAGAGGGTTGAGGCGCGCAAAAGATGTCATCGGTGATAGTATTGATGATATTATTGAGGCCGGGAAGGAGAAGTATAATTCTTCGAAAGAGCGTGCTAAGGCCTAATGTCAGCCAGTTCTTCGATTTTGATCATAACTGTCTTTCGATGCTTTTATAGCTTTTTGCATGGGCTTTTTAGCCAGCATACTAAATGCAGGGAGGCCTTGCATTTCAATAATTTCAGGTAAGCCCTTGTATGAAATGCCATAGGTGTTTAGGGCCAAAATAATCTCTCTGTAATCATCTGCCTGGTCGACGTCAATTAATGTTGCATCCGTTTGATGCACATCTTCAACAATGGCCACTGCTTTAATCAATAGCTCCAAAAGCTTATTAAGGGCTTCGCTTTCCATGTCTGTTTGATTACCCGAAGGTATTACATTTCCTTTGGTGATCAGCTGGTTGCGTAAATCTGCAAAATGACCTTTAAATGCAAGTGTTGTTAGAGATTCCATATCTATTGATATTCAGAACTTTAAATGTAATCACCGCAAATTAATTAGCCATAGATTTCTGTAAACTTTTAATCAATTCAAGGGCATTGGCCTGTTCATGCAACGGGGCAGTCTCTTTATACTTTAAGAACGCATCGATGGCCTCTTCAAACTCTCTGTTAAGTGCCAGCACAAGGCCAAGGTTATAGTAACCATTTGAAAACTCAGGATTAATGGTGACTGACATCTGGTAATGGACCTTCGACAAAGGCAGATTTCCTATTTCAGAGAAAAGATTGGCAAGGTTATAATGAGCCTCAAAGTGTCGCGGCTCATTTTTAAGACAATTGGTGAAAGCATCGATTGCATTGGTACTATCTCCATTTTCGGAATAAAGAATCCCAAGGTTACAGTATGAATCGGCGAGGTTGTCCTTTGCAAGTATGGCTTTTTTATAGGATTCGATTGCAAGGGAAGATTGTTTGCGTTCATCTAATTGTAAAGCTTCTTCAAAGGGAGGAAGGCTTGGTTTGATACTTATGACGGGGGTGTTTTCACTAAAAATATTCAGTTGCCCATAGTCTTCCAAATTGATTTTTTTACGGCCTTTTTTGACCCTGGCCTTGTGATAGCCAAATTTGGCGGGAGGTGACTGCTTAGCCATAGAATATCTTCCTGATTCCTAATATTTGCTTCATTTAGGCTTAATTACGCACCACTCACTTGAAAAATTACCAAGCCTAAACTAAACTCAATATCTTCGATTATGTAAGGTCAACAAATCTGTAATAAAATGAAAAATATTTTAATGTTGTTGTTAGTAAGCTCACTACTTGCTTCATGTAATGCTACAGTTTCTGTCGAATCGGATGAGGCTCGATCAAATGCTGACGAAAATGGTTTTGATGCAGAACTGGCAAAAAAGCTCAATGCTTATCCCTACGGCATGCGAATGTATGTGATGGCATTTTTGAAGGAAGGTCCTAATCGCGATCTCGATTCGGCTGCCGCCGCCAATTTGCAGCGCAAACATCTTGATAACATTGGAAGGCTCGCCGAGGAGGGAAAACTATCGCTGGCGGGCCCATTTGCTGCTGACAGCAATCCAGTACGTGGCATCTACATTTTTAATATCACCTCCCTTGATGAGGCTAAAAAGCTTACTGAAACAGATCCTGCGATTCAGGCAGGCTCTTTAGTAATGGAATTACGCCAATGGTATGGTTCCTCAGCGATTCAGCTTATTTATGAAAACCATAAGATGATTGCCAAAGAGGACATTTAAACGTGGGATTAAAGCTTGATTTCCAGAAGTATACACTTGACTTCAAATTTGAAGCAGGGACATCGCGAGGCATCCTCACATCCAGGGATATTTGGATCATTAAGATATTGGACGAGGCTTCGCCCCAGGTGTTTGGTCTTGGGGAGGCAGGGCCATTGCAAGGGTTGAGCATCGATGATCGACCAGATTTTGTGGATCGGTTAAACAGCCTGAAAAAACAAATTGCGAACCATTTAGTTCCAGGGATAGAGGAGATATACAGTTTCGTTGAATTGCTTATAGGAGAAGAATTTCCTTCCATTCGCTTTGCCCTCGAAACGGCCTTGTTAGACCTGGTCAATGGTGGTAAACGTATCATCTTTGATAATCCGTTCAGCAGGGGAGAGGCAGAAATCCCCATCAATGGTTTGGTATGGATGGGTGATAAGGCCTTTATGCTAAGCCAGATCGACTCAAAGATTGAAGCCGGTTATGATTGCCTGAAGATGAAAATAGGAGCAATAAATTTTGAACAGGAACTGGAGATTTTGTCCTATATACGTAAACACTTCAAGGCACTCACCTTGCGTGTTGATGCAAACGGGGCCTTTTCAGCGGATGAAGCCCTGGAAAAGCTAAAAAGGTTGAGTGCCTTTGACCTTCATTCTATTGAACAACCCATCAAACCCGGTTATCGGGAGGTAATGCATACGCTTTGTGCGGATTCGCCTGTACCAATAGCCCTTGACGAAGAGCTGATTGGTATTTCGGAAAGTAGTAAAAAACGCAATCTCTTGTCAGATATTAAACCTCAATATATCATTTTAAAACCCACGCTCTTAGGTGGTATAAAGTCCTCAAAGGATTGGATTAAAACTGCAAACGAAGCAGGAGTAGGTTGGTGGTTTACATCCGCATTGGAATCACATATCGGCTTGAACGCAATAATACAGTTGAGCGGGCAATTTAACCTCTCCGGTCATCAAGGACTTGGTACAGGTCAGCTCTATCATAATAACTTTTCAAGTCCCCTTAAAATTAAATCGGGTAAGTTGAGAAGTGATCCCGGTAACTCATGGAATTTCAGAAGCTTACAACTGGTCAGATGAAGGTGCTTATTTTTAGATAATAGAAATGTTGAAATATCAAATAAGTAGTTATATTTATCTGATTTACAGCGATATATAATGAGTTACCTCGGATTAAATAACCAGTATATTCCTTTCTAAAACCTCACTATTTTCAGCTGTTTTTAATTAACTTGTGCCATCTTTTAAAGATCCTCTTCTAAACAACAAATATGGCTGACGAAGACAAGAAGAATTCATATCCTGAACAAACCATAATTCCTATAAATATTGCTGATGAAATGAGGGGTGCTTACATCGATTATTCGATGTCTGTGATCATCTCAAGAGCACTACCCGACGTAAGAGACGGGCTTAAACCTGTGCATCGCAGAATTCTCTATGCGATGCAGGAATTAGGCCTTAACTATAACAAAGCCCATAAAAAATCCGCCAGGATAGTAGGGGAGGTTTTAGGTAAATACCATCCCCACGGAGATTCGGCTGTTTACGACACCATGGTACGCATGGCCCAGGAGTGGTCCTTGCGTTATCCTCTTGTTGACGGGCAAGGTAACTTCGGATCAATTGATGGTGATCCTCCCGCGGCGATGAGGTACACTGAAGCAAGGCTTAAGCGGATGGCCGAGGAAATGCTTGCCGACATCAATAAAAACACTGTTGATTTCCAGCAAAACTTTGATGATTCCACGGAAGAGCCTACTGTATTGCCGGCTAAATTTCCAAATCTCTTACTCAATGGTTCATCCGGTATTGCCGTTGGCATGGCCACCAATATGGCCCCTCACAACCTTTCTGAGGTTGTCGATGGCATCATCGCCTATATTGATAATAATGAGATCACAATCTTTGAATTAATTGAGCACATTAAGGCACCTGATTTTCCGACCGGAGGAGTGATTTATGGCTATCAGGGAGCAAAATTGGCACTTGAAACAGGTAGAGGCAGGGTAGTGATGAGGGCCAGGGCAAATTTTGAAACTACAAAATCAGGAAAGGAACAGATCATCGTAACCGAAATACCCTACCAGGTAAACAAGGCCAACATGATTGAGCGAACCGCTCATTTAATTGCAGAAAAGAAAATTGAAGGCATTTCCGACATAAGGGACGAATCGGACAGAGATGGCTTGAGAATAGTTTATGATCTTAAGAGGGATACCATCCCCAATATTGTTCTCAACAACCTTTTCAAACATACTCAACTGCAATCGTCTTTTGGTGTTAACAATGTTGCGCTTGTAAAGGGAAGGCCTTATACACTCAATGTTAAGGACCTTGTTAAGCACTTTGTGAATCACAGGCATGAGGTGGTTACCCGCAGGACTCAGTTTGAACTTGAAGAAGCTGAAAAGCGGGCGAACATCCTACAAGGCTACCTGATTGCACTCGACAATCTCGATGAAGTGATTGCGCTTATCCGTAATTCCCGCGACCCTGAAGTTGCCAAAACCGGACTTATTGAGAAATTTAAGCTCAGCGGAATCCAGGCAAAAGCCATACTTGAAATGAGGTTACAACGCCTTACCGGCCTTGAGCGGGAGAAAATTGTGAAAGAATATGATGAGGTGATGGCGCTTATCGACAGGCTGAAAGAGATTTTGGGCAATGAGGACCAGCGGATGCAGATCATCAAGGATGAATTGTTGGAAATTAAAGATCGTTATGGAGACGAACGCCGCACTCAAATAGAAATTTCAGGTGAAGATTTTAGAGATGAAGACATGATCCCTGACAATGAGATGGTGCTCACCATTTCGCACCAGGGCTATATTAAGCGGACCTTGCTGACTGAATATAGGACACAAGGAAGGGGTGGGGTAGGTTCCCGTGGTGTCACAACAAAAGACGATGATTTTACTGAGCATTTATTTGTGGCTTCAGCACATAATTACTTGCTGCTTTTCACGGAGTTAGGAAAGGTATTCTGGCTCAAAGTTTATCAAATTCCGGAGGGGAGTAAAACGTCGAAGGGCAGGGCCATTCAAAACCTTATCAACAAAGAAAGTGAAGATTCTGTTAGGGCCATCATTAATGTGAGGACATTATCGGATCCGGATTACATTAATAATAACTATCTGGTAATGTGTACCAGAAAGGGTACTATTAAAAAAACAACACTGGAAGCCTATTCCAGGCCAAGGCAAAATGGTATTAACGCCATTACTATCAACGAAGGGGATGAATTGCTTGAAGTTCGTCTCACCAATGGTAATAACCACATCGTAATTGCCAAGAGTTCGGGTAAGGCTATTCATTTCCATGAATCCGACGTTCGGGCGATGGGCCGAATGGCCGCAGGCGTGAGAGGTGTAAGACTTGAAGCTAAGGATGATTTTGTGATTGGCATGGTATGTGTTTCACGGGAGGAATCTGATTTATTGGTGGTATCAGAAAAAGGCTTTGGAAAGCGATCCCCGATTGACGATTACCGTATCACAAAAAGAGGAGGAAAGGGAGTAAAAACCTTAAATATCACTGAGAAAACAGGAGAATTGGTGGCTATCAAAGAAGTAATCGATACCGATGACCTGATGATTATCAACAAATCGGGCATAACAATAAGAATGGCTGTCGAGAACCTGAGGGTGATGGGGAGGGCCACACAAGGGGTGAAATTGATACGGTTGAGTGATGAGGACGAGATTTCATCGGTAGAAAAGATTGAATTGATAGAAATCGATGAAGTAGAAGAGGAGAAAACAGAGGAAAATGGTGCTGAAGATGAATCAGGGGAGGCTGCTGCTAATAATAATGATCAATAGGTTATTTTTGAATTTTAAAACCTAACAGCCAACCAGTATATAAACTTAGACTATAACTAATTTGAAGATTATGAAACAACTATTGACATGCTGTCTCCTTATCTTAATAATTGGCGCTGCGCATGCGCAAAAAGAACCAAAGGGAAGTCCAAACAAAGCGGAGAATTATCTAACCAAAAGTGACCTACCCAATGCCAAAGCGGAAATAGACATGGCTATAACAATAGAAAAGACAGCAGCCAAAGCGCCAACCTGGCTTACGCGAGCCAAGGTATACCAGGCAATTGCATTGGAAGGGGATGATAGCGCTATTGCAACTGCCATGGACGCCTATAATAAATACAAGGAAATGAATCCAAAGGGAGGTGTGTTGATTGATGTGCAAAACATTGCTAGTTTTCAGGGAGAATATTTTAACAAAGGCTCCGAATCTTATAATGAAGAGGACTACGATGCCTCTCTTGCAAATTTTCAACGGGCACTGCAGGTAACTCCAGACGATTCACTTACCATCTATTATACCGCACTGGCAGCCTATCAAGCCGATCAGAAAGTTATAACGCTCAAGCATTATAAGAAATTAATGGCAATGAATTATGCTGATGAGGAGACTTATGGTAATGCCATCTACATCGCAAAGGACCTTTTGGAAGATAATGAGGACGCCCTCGCACTTGTATTAGAGGCACAGGAGAAATACCCGGATACACAGCAATTCAAGTATGATGAAATAAACATTTACCTGAAGCAGGGAAATCAGGAAGTCGCCCTTGAAAAATTGGAAAGCGCCGGTAAGCTAGACCCAGAGAATCCTTCGGTACACTTGCAATTGGCACTGTTCAAAGATAACATGGGCTATAATGCCATGATTGAAGACGATTTGGAGAAATCAAAGGATCTATATGATCAGGCTATAGGTCATTACAACAAAGTTCTGGAAGTGACAAAAGGCGATGACTTTATTGCAAATTTTAATCTGGGTGTTATTTACGTTAATCTGGCCAAAGCAACATATGACGTTGTGAGGGCGATGAACATGACTGCTTATAATAAGGATGGTAAGCGCATTACCGAGGAGGGAAATAAGATCATTGTAAATGCCTTGCCATTAATAGAAAAGGCCACGGAAATTACACCTGATGATGTAGAAGCCTGGCGGGCATTGATACAGATTTATACACAACTGAAAATGAACGACAAAGCCGAGGCTGCATTGAATAAAGTTGATGAGTTGGAAGGCGCTGCTGAGAAATAATTTTTATAATTTAATAGAACTGGTAAGGAGCCTCTCAGTGATGGGAGGCTTTTTTTGTTCGATCTTGATAAGTGGATAGGACAGATACAAACAAAACACATACAAAAGGTATATTTAACATAATATAAATTATATAACAAAGCTATGGATTTGCAATAATATGAGCACAGTGAGTATCTAGCATAAAATCAGATATCAATACTGATGAGTCCTTCCAGTCAGAAGGAACTGCGGGAAATATATGTACCACCCCAGTGTGACTTTGAAAATTAATGCTCATTGACAAAAAAATACCTTATCCTGCAGGCGTTACTACTGCTCTCATCTGCTTTCCGCGTACTTACTCGTAATTCCAATTTATGCTCATCTGCAGACAACCCAGTTGCCAGGGTATAATACCAAGGCAAATGTAAATGTTTGCTCCACCGGGTAAACAAATTCTGTTTTCGCCACTCACCTTTGTCTATCCTGTATTCTACGATCCCAGCATCCTGGCCAGCAGCCACAGCTATCCCAACAACATTTCCTTTGAATTTTGTACTAATAATACTGCCTGGTTTTTTGCTTATTAGCATTGGCACATTTATATAGTTTGTCCTTGAACCAGTCCCATCATTTGGTTTCCATGAAGGATCGATTTCCCACCCTTTTGATAGTTTGACTGTTGAGACATCAATCAGCACACCATTGTCATAACATAACGGATCTAATTTTTCTGGTAACGGATAGGCTGAAATTTTACCTTCTGCAGCTATATGCCCACTATATCCACTCTCCAAGAGTTGAATCATCGAATGGGCATAAATACCCTGTCCAAAAGGCGAAGGGTGCAGGTTTCTAAAATCATTCTCCCAGGTAAACTCACCATGATCAATTCTTTCCGTTACTTCTCTTGCCAGGTTAATCGTAGGGATATTATATTGATTGGCGACCCGATTGTGATTTGTTATTACCTCAGGTTCACAACCTTCACGATAATCTTTCATTTTACCGGGATCCACAAAGTGCATCATAACTACGTCAACGGCCGGATTATATTTTCTCACATTCCGAATAATCCCCTCCATTGCCCGTACCTGTTCTTCAGATGCCCTGCCATTGGTATCGTCATTTACTGCCGCCTCTACAAAGAGCAAATCGACACACCCTTTTAATAAAACATCACGTTGCAGACGAAAGGCTGATGGGGTACTTCCCATGGAAGGAATACCAGCGGCAATAAATTCAAATTGCGTCTGAGGAAAACGTTCTTGAACGTAGGCCATCAGGCTATCACGCCAACCTCCATTGTAAGTAATGGAGCCACCAAGGAAAGCTACACGTCCTTGTCTGTTACGTTCAAATTGAATCCCACTATTTTGTAAGCCTGCTCTCAACTGATGATATTTAGAGGCATCAAAAGGCATGTCTTGTGATAGCAATCCGTTTTGTAAAACGAAGAGAAAACCGATTATCAAGAAAATAATTCTAGCCATGTTCATGGATTTGATTCACTAAAGTTCATTTTTTCCTAGCTAATACTCCTTCAAATCAGCACTCATGAGGGATATGCTCCAAAAATATGGCTTCATGCCCTACAGAAACATGGTTGAACAAAACCCAGTGCTGATGGATCTGTCCCATATCACTTACATGTGGTACTACAAGCACTCCAAATTTCTTTGACATCAGGCTGATGGCAATAAAGTGTGTCTCCCCCACTCTATGAAAAACTCTTTTCTCGCCTCCCTTAAAAGATAAATGATTAGTCCTCCCCAGAACCGAAGCTAAGTAACATAACACTAGGACATTATATAACCAAGCTATGGATTTCCTGTCCGGCCGCAGGCCTGACCAAACAAGTGCTACTAAATCAGCCTACAGGTATTGTTATCAGAATTCAATGCCGGCACCCAAACTGAAAGTATACGGAGTGAGTTTAAGAGGCATCCTGGAGTACTTTTTGTTAAGTGCATAGCTACCGGTAAACATGACTAACCAGCGATAAGACCTTGGTGTTTCGAAGTAGTAAGTCATCCCTGCCTTAAGCTCAAGAAGACTCCTATTCAGATCGATCAGAGGTTGGCCAGTAATCGAATTGACCACTACCGAAGGTTCATTCAACACTCGTTGGTAATTGACGCCAAACTCAATTGACTTTTCGATGCGACTTTCGGCAAGGAAATAACTCCCACCTCCGAAAACCCCCAAACCATAGATTGGTATAGATCTAAAAATGGTCCTCAAGCCAGGCTAATCAAAGATGGTCAGATAATTAATTAGGTCTAAGATCAATGGTTAGAATAAATTTTCAGCAAAAAACTCTATCTTCGAGACTATCATTAATTAATAACCTGTAACAATGAATAAAGGAACGGTAAAATTTTTCAACAATGCTAAAGGATTTGGATTCATAACACCAGATGATGGCAGCAAGGATGTATTTGTTCACAAGAATGATTTAGTCAACCAAATAACTGAAGGAGATAAAGTAAGTTATGATATTGCCGAGGGTCCAAAAGGATTAAACGCAGTAGATGTCAAGTTAGAGTAAATTCACTTTAACTTTTTTTGCTTTGTTAAAACCTGTTGCACCCCTCGCCTTATCAGGTAAAGGGGGGTGTTACAGGATTG
>Ga0310121_10004489_pt1 | contig 12301 bp, 13 predicted proteins | sample CB27_Tmax_986_MG_FD_203504 | JGI IMG/M metagenome (GOLD analysis project Ga0310121, IMG submission 203504) | Marine microbial communities from Western Arctic Ocean, Canada - CB27_Tmax_986 | ecosystem: Environmental > Aquatic > Marine > Oceanic | place: Canada: Western Arctic Ocean | collected...
ATAAATGTACAGAATGTAAGGGATTTCATGAGGAACCACAATGTGCCGCTGTATGCCCTGTTGATTGTTGCATTCTAGATGATGATAATGAAGAAACAGAAGATGAGTTGTTGGCAAAGAAAGAGTGGATGCACTTATAATTATAAGTGAATAATAATTTAAAAGAGGAGCAGTTTCTTCCCTTTTTTTATTCTGCAAAAAAGTATCTGAAATCTAAAGTAACAAAATTTCCAAGTAAATCTAACGAGAATTCTTTATCTTTATTAAAGTCATCATATTCAGGAAAAACTCTGCCAATTGCTTTCCATGGTCTATGTAAAGATGTTCCAAAATAATAATATCCTTTTTCTTCAGGTCTGTATTCCATTCCTATATTAGCAAGTAGCGCTTGATATCCTCCGCTTTTTCTCAAAGTATTTTGAAAGTAATTTTGATTTTCTTCTCCAGAAGAGAAGATGTTGGATGCTAAAATATTATGGGAGATTCCAAAAGTAACATTCACATACCAATATTCTGAAGCTTGCACATAAGCAAGCAGCTGAATGGGTAATTCGTACGATCGCATTCCAAAATCAGTAACATCATCTAAATTAAGCTTGCTATTCTTTATAGCTAATTTAAAGTTTCTTTGGGTATAATTCAGCCCAGACTCAATTGAGAAAGTAGCATTGATTTTATGCCTAATAACCATTCCAAATGAGTTGCTATATTTAGGTTTTAAGTTAAAATCATAAGAACCTGAATTTTTAATTATCTCGGTAGAATTAAAATAAGCAGCAGGAATTATTGGTTTGTATTGCACTCCAAAAGTAGTTCTAGTAACTTGAGATTTAACGCCTAAAGCTAATAAAAAAACTAGGGCAAAAATTAGCTTACCCTTCATTTGCCCTTACTACAATATTAGGATCAATTTTCTGATTCAATAAATTTTCAATCCCCCCTTTCAAAGTACTAGTTGATGACGGACATCCACTGCAAGCGCCTTTCAGATTAACCGTTACCACATCTCCTTTATAAGAATGGAAGGTAATAGCTCCACCATCCGCTTCAACAGCTGGTTTTATATATTCATTCAACAGATCAATAATTGCTTTTTCTTTATCAGTAAAGTCAATTTTTTCTGTAGTCGCTTCTTCTTTTACTTCTGCCGTAATTATTTCTTCTTCTGAAATATGTTCAGTATAATTTTTTAATCCTTCCTCATTTAAGTGATCAGCAATAAAGATGCGTAATTGCATAGCAATATTATCCCATTGTACATTTTCTGTCTTGGCTATGGATATAAAGTTTGAACTTAGGTACAGACTTTTAACAAAAGGAAAATTAAATAAAGCTTTAGCAATAGAGATATCCTGCGCTTGTTCGGCCTTAGTAATCTCAATGCTTTTATCTACCAACATACGGTTGGCAACAAATTTCATTACTTCCGGATTTGGAGTACTTTCGGCATAGATACTATAATTCATAATGTTTGCTTTTGTACAAAAATACAAACAAACTATAGTATGGCGTTGATAAAAAGGGTAAAAGGTAAAACAATTAAATAAAGAACAAACCGCCATTTTGATTGAAGGAGTTTCCGATAATTATGTGTTGTATTCTTCTTGGTTTCAGAATTAAGCCCAAAGGGTTACCCCCTCTAGTTTTAGGTCTTCTCTAAAAAAGAATTTAGCGCTTTTTTCAAAGGATTTTGTGTAGCTAGACACATAAAAATGATGCTCAGTTTTTGCACTATCATTTAACAAATTATCTGTTTTAAGTTCTTCGGCAATGTGTTCAGCTACAATATTTGCAGAATCAATTACAGTTACTTTACCTTTATAATAATCTTTAATTTCCTTATGAATTAAAGGGTAATGCGTACAGGCAAGTATCAAATAATCAATAGCAGCTAATTTTTTATTGGACAAATAATTCGTAATTACCGTATGGCTAATATCCTCATTTATGAATCCTTCCTCAATCATTGGAGCGAGTAGTGGAGTGGCTAATGATGAAACTTTAGCTATTGGACAAATGACTTTTATCTCCCTTTCATAAATATTAGATTGTATAGTTGCTTTTGTGCCAATTACTCCAATATTAAATTCTGAACATTGTTGCACCACTTTATTAACTACTGGAGTAATTACATTAAATACAGGAATAGTTTTTGCAATTTCTTTTACAGATTGCAAGGCGACTGAAGACGCACTATTGCAGGCAATAACAATAGTTTTGCACTTCTTTTCTATTAGGAATTGGGCAATTCTTTTGCTAAAATTCTGTATGGCTATTTCAGATTTCCCCCCATAAGGAAGGTGCTCAGTATCTCCAAAATAGATGATATTCTCATTCGGTAATTTCCCTTTCAATGCATGAGCTATAGTAAGTCCACCAATTCCAGAATCAAAAATGCCAATAGGATTATTTTGCATGAGATAAAGATATAAAAAAAGCACCTTATAAAGATGCTTTTTTTCAGTACTAATAATATTGCGTTATAACCCTAATTTCTTTTTTACTAAATTAAGTACATTTTCACTGTCTTTAGCATAAAGAATTGACCCAATGCTTTTATCAAAGATATAAGTATAATCTCCTTCAGTAGCTACATCTTCAATGGCTTTTCTTGCTTTAGCCAAAATTGGCTCTAGCAATTCCTGCTCCTTTGTTTGTAAGGATTGTTGTGCATTTTGTTGAAAGTTTTGAATTCTTTGTTCTAATCCAGTAATTTCAGCAACCTTATCTTGTTTTACTAAATCAGTATAAGTTGCTTCATCGGCTTGATATTCCTGCACGCTTTGTTGATATTCAGCGGTCATTGAACCTAGCTGAGCCTCCAAACTTTTCGCAAAGTTTTGCACATCAGTTTCTGCTGTTTTGCGTTCAGGCATTAACATTAATAATTCTTGAGAATCAATGTATCCAAATTTATTTTGAGCTATTGTGCTTAAAGTAAGTATACTTAGAAGCGCTAAAAAGGTAATTTTTTTCATTTTTCTGATTATTGTTATTGTTTTATTTGTGTGTTTTAGTATCCTAGCAAATCCAATACCTTGTCTGATTTGTCAAGGTTATTGTTTTTGTAAAGCATAATTAAATCGCTTGAGCTGTCAAATATAACTTGATAGTTATTATTGGCGGCTAATTGCTGAATAGCATCATAAATTTTATCTTGTATTGGCTTTATGAGTTCTTGTCGTTTGATGTACAATTCTCCTTCTGGCCCAAAGTATTTTTGTTGTAAATCTTTTGCGCTTTTTTCTTTTTTGATGATAACCTCTTCTCTTTTTACCTTCATTTCATCAGTTAATAACACTTGCTCCTGTTGATAGCTACGATACATTTGATCAACATCAGCATATTTATTTTCTATTTCTTTTTGCCAATCAGCAGATAAAGCATCTAATTTATCTTGTGCCTGATTGAATTCCGGAATTTTATTTAAAATATAATCCGTATCCACATAGGCAAATTTTTGTGCTTGTGTTGTTATCGCTAAAAAACTAGCCGCTAATATTAAAAGTATTTTATTCATCTTTAATTTTTTTTAGGTTACAAATATAATTAAAATTGTTGACCCATTGAGAAATGGAATTGACCTCCATTTGCATCAGGTCTTCCTGCAATATCATCAAGCCCCCAACCATAGTCAAGCCCCATCATTCCTATCATCGGCAACATGATTCTAACTCCAATTCCTGCTGATCGTTTTACGCCAAACGGGTTAAAATTATCAAAATTATCCCAAGCATTTCCAGCTTCTAAGAATCCTAAAGCATAAATGGTAGAGCTTGGGTTTAAACTTAAGGCATATCTAAGTTCTGTAGTATATTTGTTATAAATTGTTCCTCCAGTTTGCGGGGAAATTGAATTATTGCTATATCCTCTTAACGAGATCAATTCTCTTCCGTCATATACCATTCCCATACCCGACAGACCATCTCCACCTACATAGAATCTTTCAAAAGGGGCTATTCCTAAATTATTATTATAAGCTCCTAGTAATCCCATTTCTATTCGTGTAGCTAATACTAACTTATTAGTAAATGCTGAGAACCATGAGGATTCAAATTTCCATTTATAGTATTCAATCCAGTTATATTTCTCTTGATCATTTAAAGTACTATAATCATCAACTCCATCAAATAATGAATATGGTGGAGTTGCCTTTAATCCTAATGAGAAATTTGAACCTCTTCTTGGAAAAATTAATTGGTCAACAGAATTTCTTCCTAGACGGATATTGTAATTTATATTGTTAGAATAACCATCCTTAAAAGTAAAGAAGGATTGAGAATTAATTAATTTATATTGTTGGAAATTAATGCCGTTATAGATAGTAAAATAATCGTCAGGGTATTTCAACCGCTTCCCTAATCCTACTGTTAATCCTGTTATTTCAATTGCCTCTCTGTTATCTCCTTCCTGTCCGTTTGAAGATACTGATTTGTAAAGAGATACTGATAATGCATTTGGTTTTTTACCTCCAAGCCATGGCTCAGTAAATGAGACACTATAGTTTTGATAATATGCTCCGTTAGAGGATGCGCTTAATGAAATCCTTTGCCCATCTCCAGAAGGGAGGGGACTCCATCTGTCGCCTTTAAATACGTTTCGAGCAGAGAAATTATTAAAAGATAAACTTAGTGAACCAACCACCCTGTTTGCCCCCCACCCCCCTTGTAATTGTATTTGATCGGCTGATTTTTCTGCCAATACATAAGTAATATCTACTTCATTTCTACCAGGGTCTGGCTCTACTTTCACATCAAATGCTTCAGGGTCAAAAAATGGCATTTGCGAAAGCTCTCTTTGCGAACGCATAATGTCAGAACGCTTAAACAAATCACCAGGACGAGTACGGATTTCACGCATAATCACATGATCATTAGTTTTTGTATTTCCTTTAATCATAACTTTATTTACTCGGGCTTGTTTTCCTTCATAAATTCTGATTTCAAGGTCAATATTTTTATTGTTTACAGCAATCTCAATAGGTGTTGCATTGAAAAATAAATAACCATCATCCAAATAAAGTGAACTAATATCAGATCCTTCAGGGCTGCCAAACAAACGAGTGTCTAAAATAGATTGATCAAACACATCCCCCTCTTTAATTCCTAATTGTCGGCTTAATTCTTCAGTAGTATATACTTTGTTTCCCACAAAACTAATTTTACCAAATTTATAAGGGTTACCTTCTTCAATAGTTATTTCAATACTTAAGGTATTATCTTTATTAAGGTAGGTGGTGTCTTTGGTAATACGCGCATCACGGTAGCCTATTTCATTGTACTTTGCAATGAGTTTTTCTTTATCATCAGTATAATTATTGTCAATAAATTTAGAAACTTTAAAGATACGCCACCATTTTTTTGCTTTTGTATCTTTCATACTTTTCTTTACTTTTCTGTTACTTATAGCAAATACAGTATCTTGTTGGTTAAAGAATGTTTTATTTGTATTTGCAATTTTATCTCTACCAAGTATAGTTATTTCTTTAATCTTAACTTTTTTACCCTTATTGATGTTAAAAATAAGATTTTCAGAATTGACTGCTGAGGAATCAATTGTCGTTAAATAACCTACAGTAACATTCAAAAATCCTTTGTTGATGTAGTAAGTTTTAATTAAGTTAACACTATTGTTGATTATGTTTTGAGTAAGTATTTTGCCTCTCATCAATTTCAAGTCTTCCTTTAAAGTGCTAATGTCAGATTTGCTAATCTTTCCTTTAAATTTAAACTTTGATAAACGACTATTCTCTTGTAGATTAATATTCAGGAAGACGGTATTTTCAACAATCTTATCTATTGCAATGTCTATGTCAGCAAATAACCCTTCTTTCCAAAGTTTTGTGATGGCTATACTTATGTTGTCACTAGGAATATTAATAGTATCTCCTACAGTTAACCCTGATATAGCAATTAAAGTACTATTATTTAAATTGTCAGCACCATTCACCATAATTCCTCCAATCTCATAGCTTTTTGGTGTAGAATAATCTACCTCTTCAGTGGTTTGAGCGCTAAGGCTTATACTAAGAAAGCTTAATAATAATAATGCAAATTTTTTCAAAATTCTATTTTTGTAATTGTTCTGTTGTTTTCCCAAATCGTCTCTCTCTATTTTGATAATTTAATATTGCTTTATATAAATCAGCTCTTCTGAAATCAGGCCAAAGGGTTTCAGTAAAATAGAGCTCGGAATATGCAATTTGCCATAAAAGGAAATTACTTATTCTATACTCGCCACTTGTTCTGATTAGTAATTCAGGGTCAGGAACGCTTTTTGTTGTAAGATATTGCTGAAAAGTAATTTCATTTATTTCCTCAGCTTTCTTGTTATCTGTAATGATGTTTTTCACAGCACTTAAGATCTCCCATCTGCTGCTATAGCTTAAGGCTAACACCAATGTCATTTGTGTATTGTTGTTTGTTTTTTCTATCGCTTCATTTAATTCTTTCTGAGCCTTAGTAGGTAATTTCTTAATATCACCAATAGTACTTAATCTGATATTGTTGTCCATTAAGGTTTTGGTTTCTTTATGAATTGCCGAAACCAAAAGGGTCATTAATGCATTTACCTCCTTTTCAGGTCGATTCCAATTTTCAGTTGAAAAGGCATAAAGCGTGAGGTATTTTATGCCAAGTTTAGCCGCTCCTTCAACAGTATCACGCACTGCTTTTACGCCATTTTGATGGCCAAAAAGCCTAAGCTTACCTTTTGTTTTTGCCCATCTACCGTTGCCATCCATGATAATAGCAATATGTTGGGGTAAGTTTTTTCTATCTATTCCTTCCATTGTGTTGTGCTAAAATAGAATTTAGTAATCGCAATCTTTAGTATTATTGTTTAATTTGAAGGAAAGGGTAATTCCAGCAAATGAATACCAATCATTTTTGTTAAGATCACCTCTTTGCTGACCCTTTTGATGGGTGCCTGCAGGATCTGACATTTCAATAGCATTACTACCTCCTTGATCCATCTCTATAGGATAAGGGTCTTGACTCCCGCCTACAAAAGTTGTGCTTACATCATCTAAATAATCTGTAAATGTTTTACGAACTCCATATTCCAAAATAATGTTAAAAGAAGGGTTTACTGCAATTTTAAGGCCACCACCCAAAGGGATTGCAAATTGTACTAAAGCGTATTTGTTTCTTTCTGGAAAACTAGTTGTCCCCTGCCCTTCGGTACCTAATTCTTGTAAATCGAGCCATAAGCCATCTTTGCTTTCTCCTCTCGGATTAAAATGAAAAAAAGATATTCCGGTATAAACAAATGGAGTCCAAGTGTAGAGTGCATTGCCTGGTTCATAGGGCAAGAAGTTAAATTCTATTTGCCCTGAAAGCTCATAGACACGTGATTTAAAATGCAGACCTCTGTCAATAGCAATTTTGTCAGTTGAATTAATTGTGTCAGCAGAGATATTTAAATAAAGTAACTCAGCTTTGTAGGAAAAACGTCTATCAATATTTTTTCTTATTACTAAACCTCCACATGGAAGAACATTTTTAAAATGAGTCGTGTTTAAATCTCCTAAATAGTAAGAAGCTCCACCAATAAAACCAATTTCAGTATTAGGGGTAAATAGTTGAGCTTTCCCAATAAAACTAAATGCAAAAAAAACAATTAGAATAAGTAGTGATTTAATATTTTGAACAGGTAAAATATAGCTTTTCATAATCATGATTTATCAATAATTTGCAAATATACTTATTCTGAGTATTTGAGGAAGGTTTCTTAACTTCTTTTATCTAAGCCCCACATTAACTTATGTCTTATTGTGGAAATAAAAGAATTATTTTGTGGCTGTACAAGTTTAGTTTTAAAACTAGATTTTTTAATGATAAGTTCTGTTTCTGCATCAAAAGCCCTTGAACGCGAATCTAGCGATACAAGTGCTAATTGTTCTCTGTCTTCAACTTTTAATTTAACGACACTATTGCCATCAATAACAATAGGGCGGACATTTAAATTATGTGGTGCATTCGGAGTGATAATAATATTATTTGTTCCTGGCATAATAATAGGCCCCCCACAGCTTAAGGAATATCCTGTAGATCCAGTAGGAGTAGAAACCACTAAGCCATCTGCCCAATAGGTATTTAGAAATTCATCATCAACATAGGCGTCAATCCGAATCATTGATGAAGTATCTTTTTTAGAGACTGCTACTTCATTAAGTGCAAAATTTTTGTTTTTAAATAATTTTTTACTCGTACTTAATTGTAATAAAATACGCTCGTTTATTTTATAATTTCCTTTTAAAACATCAGTTATTGCCTCATCAATTTGATCAGCTGACACACTAGAAATAAAACCTAGTCTTCCTGTGTTGATCCCTAAAATAGGGATGTCTGAATCTCGAACATAAGTAACTGCTTTTAGTAGAGTACCATCTCCACCAATACTGAATAAAAAGTCAGCCTTATCTTTTAAGGTTTCATAACTATTAAAGGTGTTAATACTTTTGTTAAAACGGATATTGTTTTTTAAAAAGACACTAAATTCTTCTTCAATAATAAGATTGATGTGTTCAGTTTCTAATTTTTTGATTAGATGCTGAATATATTTACTAAAATGCTCAGGATACGGATTTCCAAAAATTGCAATTGTCATAATATTAGTGTTTTATCAAAATGGACTTGAAAAGTGCAAAAATACTGCTTTTTCTCCTAATCGGTTTATTGAATACTCGATTCTTAATAATTTATCGTAATAAGTTACATAATCAAGAGCAATGCCTTTTCCCCACAATAAAGAATTATTGAGTGTGTTTGTGTTTTTAGGTTGTTCGGTTAAAACATAGCCTAAATCAGAAAAAACACCAAAGTAAAGCGAATAATGGGATTTCTTAAATTGCTTCATTTTTACATAAGGAATTTCAAAATCCGTCTTTTCAATTAGTGCGTATTTAATAGCCGTTTTGGATAGCCAATAGCTTTGTCCGTCCACTACATAATATTCGTAACCCCTTACATAATCCTCATATCCTAAAGCTTTTTGTATGAAATAGGGCTGATTGTCTTTAGTGCTATATTTTGTTTTAAAGCTACTTCCAATATAAAAGCGATTGAAAGGTTCAATATGTTTTTCGGACTTAGTTAGCAATTCAACATGATTTACATCAGATGAAAAATATTTTTTGATTTCAAAACTAAGAGCGTATCCATGTAGCGGATAAATGATGTAATCTCGTTTTTCATGTTCCAATAAATAGCTGATATTGAATAGGTCAGCAGTTGTGTTGCTGTCCCCTAAATAGTTTGAGTTAAGGATTGTTATGGCATCAGAAACTGTTGATTTAAGGTAAGTAAATTTTATCTTGTGTTTTTGATGGATATTATTTCGGTATACAATTTCAGTGTTTAAATCATAATCAATACTATTAAAATTATCACTTTCAAAGTATTGTAAGCTATTATTATCAGTATTGTAATGTGTTTTTTTTCTTCTGAAAAACCCCAAGCTTGTATTGATGCCGATTGTTTTATTTTTGTTGAAATAAGGAACCTCATACGCTAATAAGTAATGCTCTTTAAACCCTTTTCGTATTTTTAATTTTAGGAGCTCATTTCTTCCTCTAAAATTTTCCCAATTGAAAAACACTCCATAGTTTAAACGAGAGAAATTGGAATAATTATTAGCTGCAAATTCTTTCCACCAAGTATTAAAGTTACGTTCATAAATTTCGAATACAGGATAAGGCCAGATGTACCATCTTTCAATTACATCAACAGTTACTTGAACAGTACCCGGGGTTTCATTTTTGTTAATTTCAACAAAATTAAAAAGCTTTAAATTGATTAAATTTGCTTTACTTTCCTCTATTTTTTTTGTCAAATCTTCATTACTATAACTTTTATTTTCTTCAAAAGAAAGCTCTCTTAAAATGATATCATTTTGTGTTTTAAGATTTCCGTTTAAAGTAATAGAAGTAACGGTAATTTGAGCTCTTGCTACTTGAGTAAAAAATAACAGTACAAATGAAAATAAAAGAGTTCTCATTTTAGGGATTTAAAAATCGCATTAATGATTCATATCTTTCTAAAAAATCACCATCAGCTTCTTCCTCTTTATAGGATGCACTAACCTTATACTCGCGTCTCTCAAAATCTTTAATAATTGCAGTGATATCTTGTCTATTAAGTTTTATTGTGACTTCTATATTTGTTGAAGTAGGCTTTGAAATTATATACGAACTTAATATTTTAGTGTCATTACTTTCAACAATACTTGCAATTTCAGTTAAAGAGTAATCATTATTATTCATTTCTAAAACAATAACTCCACCAACAGATTGAATAGTTGCCGATTTTGCAATTGTATACATCAGCTTCCGATTTGTTATTACTCCTTTATAGTGGTTTTCTTCATCTAAAACAGGAACAACAGATAAGTTGTTTTTTTCTAATACTTCAATAATATCGAATAAATGCTGAGTGTGTTTTACATGTGGTGAAGCTAAATTATTTAAATGCTCTTCAATATATTCATCTGCTGAGTCCCAGTTTCTTATCTCCTTATCAGAAACTACTCCTAGGAAGTAGTTGTTTTTAACTATAGCAAGATGATTGATTCTAAATTGATCCATCATCTCTAAAGCTCTATTCCCATCCTCTTCAGGGTGAATACTTTCAATGGTTGATGAAATAAGTTTGTTTGCTTGCATATGCAAAGATACTATTTTTTACTTTTGCTTCAGAAAATATGACTAAATTAAGCGTAAATATCAACAAGATAGCAACTATTAGAAATGCTAGGGGAGGTTATACGCCATCAGTTGTTGAGGCTGCCATTAATTGTCAGAGATTTGGAGCAGATGGAATAACCATTCATCCAAGACAAGATGAGAGGCATATTACAAATAATGATGTGTTTGATATAAAACCTATTATTAATGCTGAGTATAATATAGAGGGATATCCATCTGAAGAATTTATTAAAATGGTGATTGCCGTAAAACCAGAACAGGTTACTTTGGTGCCTGATGGGCCTGATGTGATCACCTCTTGTGCAGGTTGGGATACCATCAAATTTCAGGATTATTTGAAAGAAATAATTAGTGTTTTTAAGAAAAACGGAATTAGAACTTCCATTTTTGTAGATCCTAGAATAGATATGATTGAAGGAGCAAAAAAGTGTGGAACGGATAGGATAGAACTTTATACGGAAGAATACGCAACACAATATATTATAGATAAAAAGAAAGCTATCTCACCATATATAGAAGCTGCTCATAAAGCAACTGAATTGGGTTTAGGCATCAATGCAGGACACGATTTGAGTTTAGAGAACTTGGAGTATTTTTCTAAAGAAATCCCAGATTTAGCTGAGGTTTCTATTGGTCATGCGCTTATAAGTGATGCACTTTATTTAGGATTGGAAAACACAATACAAATGTATAAACGACTCTTATAGATGAAGCTTTATTCGAAAATACATGGAGATAAAGCACAGGATTTAATAATAATTCATGGGCTGTTTGGGATGAGTGATAATTGGAATTCCCTTGGAAAACAGTTTTCAAAATATTACAAAGTTCATTTGATAGATTTAAGAAATCATGGTAAATCTCCACATGCTGAAGATTTTGATTATAAAGTAATGTGTGAGGATGTTTTGGAATATATGGAGGATCATAACATTCAAAAACCAATACTATTAGGACATTCTTTGGGTGGTAAGGTGGCTATGAAATTTACCTTTACATATCCTGAAAAAACAGAAAAATTAATAGTTGCAGATATATCTCCAAGGAAACACAACACTGATTTTGTTCAGAATCTTTTACAAGCCTTATACAAATTACCTTTAGAAGATTTTGAAAAAAGAAAGGAGATTGACAGTGTACTTTCTTCCACTTATGAGGATAAAGGCATGCGCCTGTTTCTTTTGAAAAACCTATACAGAAACAAAAACAAGGAATTTGCTTGGAGGTTTAATATAGATGTGCTTTTGGAGAAAGTAAGTAATATACAAGAGGCCGATTTTATAAAAGGAGTTTGTGCTATTCCAACTCATTTTATAAGAGGAGGGAACTCAAATTATATAACAACTGAAGACGAATTAATTATAAATAAACACTTTACTGATTTTAGTATTGCCACTATTGATGGGGCAGGACATTGGCTGCATACCGAAAAACCAGAACGCTTTTATAATGAGGTTATGGGATTCTGCTTGATGTAAATCAGCCAGGAATTTTAGCAAAGTCAGTTACGGTAGAATAGTGGGGTATTTTAGGTTGATCCCAAATATTTTTATACTTTTACAAGATGAAAAAGATACTATACATATTTCTAACATT
>Ga0310121_10004490_pt1 | contig 12299 bp, 9 predicted proteins | sample CB27_Tmax_986_MG_FD_203504 | JGI IMG/M metagenome (GOLD analysis project Ga0310121, IMG submission 203504) | Marine microbial communities from Western Arctic Ocean, Canada - CB27_Tmax_986 | ecosystem: Environmental > Aquatic > Marine > Oceanic | place: Canada: Western Arctic Ocean | collected...
TCGCACTGCTGTTGAGGGTTGATGTGAGGGTGATGGCGCGAGGGGCGGTCCCTCTGTCGAGCCTGAGCGGAGGTTTTTGCCCATACAATTGTTCACTAAATTCAGCCACTAAAATCCCCCAAGAACCAGAAAAGTTTTGCCGCCGCGACGTGGACTCTCTTGCAGATTCAGCTGGAGACAGGCCGGACCCACCAGATTCGCGTCCAGTGTGCCCAACGTGGCCATCCATTATTGGGAGATGATCAGTATGGAAGTACGTTCGCATTTGGACAGCCCGCCGTCGATCCACGTGCGCGAGCCATCGGGCTCCACGCTCGAGAGTTGCGTTTTCGACACCCCATGTCACGGGACCCCGTGAAGGTGGTGGCGCCGTTGCCTTCGGTTTGGGGCGCCTTCTTGCCAGACACCCCCGAGATCAACAGGTCAGAAATGTCGGGGCCGCCATGAGTCCACGGCGAGACGCAGGGGCAGATAGACGCAAGGGAAGATAGACGCAGGGGCCAACGGAGCTGTCGTCGGTTAATCAGCGGCCTAAATCGTCGGTTTTTTAGCTTGTATGCCAGATGGGAGGCCGCCGGTCGCGGCTGGGGACTCTCGCAATGACTGGGCAACCTCGCGCCCACGGCGTGTCTTCACTACTCGAATTGAGTCAGCCGCTTTATAATCATGAATTGATTGACACAACAGGACAGGAGCTGACCGGATCAAAATCGCTCATCAGGAGGAACGTCCATGATTGAAAAACCGCTGAGGATTGGTGCTGTTTCCTACCTGAACACCAAACCACTGGTTCACCGCATTGAGCAGTTTGCCCCTTGGGCACGCGTCTGCTTCGATCTCCCTAGTCGCCTTTCGACGCGGCTGGCCGCGGCGGAGTTGGATGTGGCGTTGATTCCCAGCATCAACTATTTCGACCAACCCGATTACCACATTGTGTCAGACGCCTGCATTGGCTGTTTAGGACCAGTGCTGAGTGTCAAGTTGTATTTCCGCGTACCGCCTCACGAAGTCACAACGCTGGCATTGGACGAGGGGTCTCGCACCAGTGCCGCGATGGCTCGCATCCTTCTCTGGGACCAGTTCAAGCTGAAACCAGAACGTGAGTCGCTGCCCATCGGCCGTGGATTGGAAGACACGGGTGCCGATGCGGTGCTGCTGATTGGTGACCGGGCCATTCATCCGCCGCAAGAAGAGTTCGTCGAGACGTGGGATTTGGGAGAGCGGTGGTGCCAGTGGTCGGGAATGCCGTTTGTTTTTGCCATGTGGACGGCGCCCGCGGGCGTCGACATCCGGACGATAGGCGAAGCGCTGTCGATGGCACGTGACGCCGGTTTGGATGAGTTAGCAGCGCTAGCCGCGCAGGCCGCGCCGATGGTGGGCATGACCACGGACTCTTGCGTGAGTTATCTACGAGACAATCTTTATTTCTATCTTCGAGAGCCCCAACGAAAGGCTCTGGAGTTTTTCTACCAGCGTGCACTCGATCTGGGCCTGGTGCTGTCAGGGCGGAGTCTGAAATTTGATGATTACCAAGCTACTCGATAAAGCCGCCAGCGGAGGACGATTGACGGCCGATGAAGGGCTGCGACTCCTTGAGTCTCGGGATTTAGCCGCCATCGGTAAAGCGGCCGACGAGGTCGTGCGCCGCAAGCACCCGGAGCCTTATCGTACGTACAACATCGATCGCAACATCAATTACACAAACGTTTGCACGGCGGTTTGTGACTTCTGCGCGTTCTTTCGGGGCCCCAAGAGCGACGAAGGATGGGTGCTTCCCCGCGAGGAACTGCTGCTCAAGGTCGATGAGACCGCGGCCCGCGGGGGCAATCAAATTCTTATGCAGGGCGGGCTGCATCCAGAGTTCAAACTGGAGTGGTATGAACAGTTGTTGCAGGACATCAAGTCGCGGCAACCGTCGGTGAACGTACATGGATTCAGCCCTCCCGAGATTCATCACTTCACCAAGATCAATCGACTACCGCTCGGCACGGTACTAGAGCGGTTACGCGATGCTGGTTTGGGAAGCCTTCCTGGCGGCGGCGCGGAGATCCTTGTCGATCGGGTTCGCAACGATATGACTCGGGGAAAGGTCAGCACGGAAGATTGGTTAAACGTCATGCGAGTCTGGCACGAGATGGGTGGGCGTAGCACGGCGACCATGATGTTTGGACACATCGAGACCTTGGCTGAGCGGATCGAGCACCTGGAGTGCCTACGTCAACTTCAAGATGAGACCGGCGGGTTTACGGCTTATATCTGCTGGACCTTTCAGCCGGACCATACGGAAATGGCGGACGTCGCACCGGCGGGTTCTTTCGAGTATCTCAAGACGCAAGCGGTTTCCCGTTTGTATCTGGACAATTTTGACAATATTCAATCCAGTTGGGTGACTCAGGGCCTGCGCATCGGACAATTGGCGATGCTGTTTGGCGCCAACGACATGGGCAGCCTGATGATGGAAGAGAATGTAGTCGCCGAAGCGGGGACGGTCCACTTTCTGACGCTGGACGAGATACGCGACGCGATCACCGAACTAGGATTTGAGCCGAGGCAACGTGACGTCTTCTACGACCTAGTCGATTCCGAGTTGGAACAATTCGCCGTCCAGGAAAATCGCCATCGACTTGAGATCGTCAGCATTTAGGAACTGGTAAGAAGTCACCTATCCGTTTTCTTGAAATCCAAAGTACGAATATCGGAATCCGAAACAGATGCGTATCACCTAAAACCAAATGTTCCAAACGTCTAGCGCACAGACAATATCGTGATATTACCGGGTTTTTGAACAGCGAGTTTTGAATTCGTTTCGGAATACGATATTCGGGTTTCGAGATTTCGCCCCGTTGAAACGGACAAGTTATTTCTTAACACCGCCTGAGAGCCGCCCTGGTGGCCGATCGATGGTGCGGAAGCAGCACAGCCGTATCACGCCGGATATCCGTCGCAATAGGACCCGTATCTCCACGGTTCGCAACCTCGCATTTAATCGCGTCATGGGAGTTTTTGTCAGATAGGCTATGCTGTCTTAGACGGGGCGCGACAGCGTTTCAAGGCCTTTGGTGCTGCTCTTGCCGGCGCGGGTTCGCCGAATCGTCATCGAGCCGGCACTCGTAGGTCAGGCCTCTAACCGATTGGCATATTTACTCATGATTCACGTTCGCGAATTGACGAAAACCTACACGGACCTGGAGCGGGGCCCGTTTGTTGCCCTTGCTGGCGTCACGTTTGACGCGCACCCTGGCGAGATCTATGGGTTGTTGGGTCCAAACGGCGCGGGGAAAACGACTCTTCTGCGCATTCTGAGCACGGTGCTTCGCCCCAGCGGAGGCATGGCGACGTTAAACGGTTTTGACGTGGTCAAACAACCGGCCATGGTACGCCGCCAGATCGGATTTGTTTCCACCAACACGGCCGTCTACGACCGCATGACCGCGACCGAGATGGTGGTGTACTTTGGACGACTCCACGGCTTGGACGACGAGACACTCAAAACACGATTGGACATCATCTTCGATCAGCTACAAATGGATGAAATCCGTAATGTTTTGGGTGCCAAGATGTCAACCGGCATGAAGCAAAAGGTATCGATCGCCCGGGCGCTCGTCCACGACCCACCCATCTTGGTATTCGACGAAGCCACGGTGGGACTTGACGTCCTCGTCGCCCGCGCGCTGCTGAATATCATTGCCGACCTGCGCGACCAAGGGAAATGCGTCATACTGTCAACACACATCATGCGCGAGGCTGAACGACTATGTGATCGGCTTGCGATTGTGCACCGTGGGCACCTGTTGGCGGAAGGGACGCAGGAAGCAATGCTCCGTGAACATGGCGAACAGGATCTCGAAGAACTGTTCTTCAGCCTCATTACCAATCACGAAACACAAACGCGGCTAGATGCCGTAGCTGGTTAGTGTGAAATGGGTTCTACAAACTGGTCTAACGTGCGCCTGATACTGGCACGCGAACTGAGAGATCAACTGCGCGATCGCCGCACTCTCTTCATGATCGCGGTCTTGCCACTGCTGCTCTATCCGCTGATGGGCATGCTGTTTATGCAGATGGCCCAGTTCATGCAAAACCATGCGTCGAAAGTCCTAGTCGTCGGCAATGAAGACCTGAATACCGCGGAAGCGTTCGTCGAACAGGGTGCCCCGTTAGTTGAATACCTCAATCAAGTCGATCTGATCGACGTGGATTTCGAAGCCCGCCCTGAAACGGCGGACGAAGGGATCTCCGCAACCGCCCATCGACGAATGGTCGATGGACCTTATGACTCGGTCGTTTATTTTCCCGACGATTTCGTCATGGCCGTTTTTGGATACGCGGACAAGCCACGGGACACGGCCAGATCCTCCGCCGAATTGGAAAACGATCCCGAAGCCAGACAGCCACGCCCAGAGATTTTCTTCAATGCGGCCAAAGACCAATCGCGCATCGCATACGAACGCGTGGCGGCAGCCCTCACACGCTGGCGAACGAACCTTATCCAATCCTCATTGGAAAAATACGAAGTCCCCAAACAGGCTTCTTCACCATTTGAAATCGCGGCGATGGATGTTGCCGAACCGAAATTTCGACGGGCCGCTTTGTGGTCCAAGGTGTTACCGTTTGTTGTCCTCGTATGGGCGCTGACGGGGGCCTTTTATCCAGCCGTGGATCTTTGCGCCGGCGAGAAGGAGCGCGGCACGTTGGAAACGTTACTCTGCAGTCCCGTACACCGTTCTGACATCGTCTGGGGGAAGCTGCTTACCGTGATGGTGTTCAGCGTAATGACGGCCGTGCTCAACCTTTTATGCATGGTCTTCACGGCCTCTTTCATTTTGAGCCGATTTGACGCACTGGCCGCGGCCACCGGCACCACGTCGCTGGGCCCACCGCCAATCACCTCATTGGGATGGTTGCTGGTCGCCCTGATCCCCCTTTCGGCGCTCTTCTCAGCTTTGGCCCTGTCCCTGGCCGCCATGGCGCGCAGTAGTAAAGAGGGACAATACTATCTGATGCCTCTGTTGATGGTAACGATGCCGTTGATGATTCTTCCCATGTTGCCATCTTCGGAGTTGAACTTTGGCACGAGCATCATTCCGGTTTCCGGTGTGGTGCTACTGCTGCGCCAACTGATGGAGGGTGAAATCAGGCAGGCTTTGATCTATGTGCTGCCGGTCGCCCTGGTAACTGGTGGTTGTTGTCTGTTTGCCTTCCGCTGGGCCGTGGATCAATTCAACAACGAGTCGGTGTTGTTCCGCGAGAGTGAGCGATTCGATCTCATTCAGTTTTTCAAACATATCTTGCGCGAACGATCGGAGACGCCCGGAGTCGGCATGGCCGTTTTGTGTGGGCTGTTGATTCTACTGGTTCGCTTTTTTGCGGGGATGGTGGTGCCCATGCCCGATTCCTGGCATTCGTTTGCGTTGGTCACCACGATTACCTTGGTCGCGTTTGTCGCCGTGCCGGCCGCCGTAATGTCCGTGGCGTTCACGACCAGCCCCCGTCGCGCATTGCTCCTCAACGGGACGCCGTTGACCGCCCTCGGGGCCGCGGTTCTCTTGGCGGCCTGTCTTCATCCGTTCGCGATTTGGATGTCGACAATTATCACGGAGATTTATCCGGTCAACACGGAAGCGTTGGCGCCGCTCCAGGGTTTATTGGCCGGTGCGCCTCTGTATCAATTGCTATTTGTTTTGGCGTTACTTCCCGCCGTCTGCGAAGAGTTGGCATTTCGTGGGTTTATCTTGTCGGGACTAAGGCATTTGGGCACTAAGTGGAGAGCCATACTCATCTCCAGTCTGTTTTTCGGACTGACGCACGGCATGCTGCAACAATCGGTGATGGCGGGCCTTTTCGGAATGGTGATCGGCTATCTCGCCATACAGACAGGCAGTCTGTTCCCCTGCATCGCCTTTCACGCCGTGCACAACGGGCTCATGATCTCGCTCACTCAAATCGGTGAGGGTTGGACGACACGTTGGCCTTGGTTGCAACCACTGTTTGCGTCGAGCGAATCCAGTAGCCTGAGCGGTACGGAGTTACCCACGTACGCCTGGCCGGTTATCATGGCTGGTTGTTTATTCGCAGCCATTCTCTTGCGTTGGTTTCGTAGCTTCCCATATCTACCGTCCGACGAAGAACGGTTGCATGACGCATTGGAACACCAGCCGTTGCAACCCGTCTCCCAGCCATAGTTGGGTACCTTCACGAAATTGCCAACCGGTCGATCAACCATAGCCTATCGCGCGCGGTGGATTCTGCCCATCACCGGTTCCCCGATCCTGGGCGGTTATCTCACGGTTCGCGATCGTCGTATCCGCGGTCTCGGAAAGTCAACGGATGCGATTCGCATCGTCGACCTTGGAGATGTCACCGTACTGCCTGGCCTGGTCAATGCCCATACCCACTTGGAATTTAGCGATCTCAAGCAGCCGCTTGGCGCGGGCACGTCGACTTTTTCGGATTGGATTCGCGCCGTGTTGGCTTATCGGCAAGACAACGAGGACGCTGGGCGCGATGCCCACCGGCAGATTGAGCGTGGATTGGTCGAGACCTGGCGAGGTGGCGCGGTGGCAGTCGGCGAGATCAGTACTCGGCCGCGTGAGCGGACGACACAGTTCACCGCAGCGCCGTCGGGAACCTCCTCGTCGGGGACCTCCTTCCTGGAGCTACTCGGGTTGAGTGACGAACGGGTGGCCAGGCAACTGGAAACCGCCCGCGAGTATGTGCGGCAGCCACGCCTTCCGATGGATCAATGGACGGCAGGGCTTAGTCCACATGCTCCCTATACGACTCGCCGTGAGATCGTCGAGGAGACGGTCGCGCTGGCAGGACAGGCCAACATCACCGTAGCCATGCACCTGGCCGAAACGCGAGAGGAGATTGAGATTCTCGCCAATCAAACGGGCCCGCTGCGCAGTTTGCTGGAGGAACGAGGAGTTTGGAACCCCAGTGCATTCCCCAGAGATGGACGTCCGATGGCATTCTTGGAGCGGTTAGCCGACGCACCGAGCTGCCTGGTCGTGCACGGCAACTATCTCCAGCCAGATGAAATCGAATTTGTCGCCGCCCATCGGAATATGACGATCGTGTATTGCCCGCGGACTCACTCCTACTTTCGACACGAGAGGTATCCAATCGCCGAAATGCTCCAGGCGGGCGTGCAGGTTGCAATTGGCACGGATTCGCGTGCGTCCAATCCGGACGTCAGTCCATGGAACGAGCTTCGCTTCGCCGTCGCCAAACACGCGGAGATCGCTCCCGAGTCATGGTTGTCGATGGCCACGGTCAACGGCCTTCAGGCGTTGCGGATCGATTCCAACATCTACGAGCTCGCCGAAAACTGGTTGGTCGCCACGGTGCCCGTGGTTGGACGGAACGATCCGTATGCCTGCCTTACCGAATCAGCAAGCGAGGTCGGCTTGTTTCATCAAGTGGCGGCGTCACGGACGGACAACCAACTCGGTGATTGAAGACGGCCAGGCTAAAGGCGGCAATTCTCGATGCGCGTCTCAAGTAGCGCCGAGGCACCGATCGCCTCCAATTGATCCATGGCCTCGGCCAGTGCTCCGTGCTTGACCATCACACGTACCGCACACCAAAGAGGATCCTCCAATGAATTCACCGTCGGCGAGTCGAACCCCGGTGTAATTACTTCGGCTTCACTCAGTCGGCTGCGCGGGATGTTGTACTCCAGCAGAGAATAGCTCCGCGCGATCACCACCCCTTCCAACCGTCGCACAACGCGATCGGCCAATTCGGTGTCACGGCAGTGGGAACCTTGGACAACCACCGTTTCATACTGGTCAATTTCATCGAGAATGGTTAAACGATTTGCAGCCAATGTACTGCCGGTCTCCACCAAGTCGACAATGGCGTCCGCCACACCCAACGAGATCATGATTTCGACGGATCCAGAAAGCTCAACGAGGTGAGCGGTGGCGCCGTGGCTCGCTAAATAGTCTTGCGTCACGCGAGTGAAGCTAGTGGCGATCCGGCGACCATCCAAATCCTTGGCCGACTTCAGTTCGCCATCGACAGGCACACAGACCGCAAGCCGACACTTGCCTACTCCTAAACGCAACCGCTCTTTTAGCTCGACACCCCGCTCGGCGACTAGATCGCTACCCGTGATCCCCAGATCGATCGCCCCTTCGGCGCATAATGTAGGAATGTCGTCGGTGCGAAGAAATGTGATGTCAACCGGCATCTCTCTAACACGGGCAAATAGACTTCGATCCTGCCGGCGAAAACTCAAGCCCGCCTGCCGCATCAGATCCGTGGTACGGTCTGCCAATCGGCCCTTGCTCGGAATCCCAATTCGTAGGTTGCTCATAATGAGTTGATTTCTATTGGTTTGCCTGACGCGAGGATTTTTCGTCCAACCCCGAGATGCCAAAACGTCGCGCCAATTCCGTCTCCACTTCGGTCCAATCCGTCCGGCGATGCCCTAACAAAACCATTAGGTGGTAGACAAGATCGGCGGCCTCGTGGACCAGATGATCATGAGCGTCACGCGAGTCTCCCGCACCGGCTGCCTCGACTACCTCGGCCGCCTCTTCCATGATTTTCTCGCCCATTTTCGTGACGCCGCCAGCCATGAGCCGTGTGGTGTAGGACTTCTCAGAAGGACTCTGGCGTCGAGCTTCGATGACCTGCATCAGCCGATTGAGAATCGAAGTGGAATCAGTCATGTTCTCGGCTCGCTCGCTATTGGCCTTCGATTTCGCGCGAACTCAATATCGGCGCTAACCCGTATGAACACTTAATACCCAGTCCCTTGCCAACTCGACACCCGGTCGCAGCCTAGAATTCCTGAACTCATAAAACGGTGATGTAGTTTAGCCGGACTCCGTCGAAGTCATCCTCGGCCAAACTGGTCCAATCGAGACTCAACCTAGCCGTACCCTAGCAGGACTGTCATAATGCCACGAAAGAGTGGCTAGTACCACCGCAAACGCCGCGACAACCGCGGCGGGGACGCGGCCCACGATTTGCGTGGCGGAGATCCCAGCTTTTTGGCTGTCCAACGAAATACCGAATGATTAATCCCGCCGCTGATTGTTGGTTTCTGACGGGTCCCACAGGCGCGGGAAAGACCAAAGTCAGCCTGGAATTGGCCCAAATGCTAGATGCCGAAATCATCTCGATGGACTCCATGGCCATCTATCGAGAGATGGACATCGGCACCGCCAAACCCTCCACCGCGCAACGCGCAACGCGCCCTCATCATTTGGTGGATATCGTCGACCCAAACGAGTCGTTCAGCCTCTCCAATTACTATCGAATGGCGCTTGAATTGATCGACCAGATTCACGCGCGGGGCAAGAAGGTCCTGTTCGTCGGCGGCACCCCTTTGTATCTAAAGGCCCTCTTGCGAGGGATCTTCGAGGGACCACCGGCCGATTGGGAATTTCGGCGGCAAGTCGAAGAAGAAGTGCGAACCGTCGGGGTCGAAGCCCTCCATCAGCGGCTGGAGCAGGTCGACCCATTGGCCGCCGCTCGTCTGCATCCGGGAGATGTGCGCCGCATCGTGCGGGCACTGGAGGTAAGACGTGCGACCGGGCAACCGATCAGCCACTTGCAGATGCAGTTTGATGAGGGACAAACCGCCGAACAATGCAAGGTGTTTGTGATCCAGTGGTCTCGTGAAAACCTGCTGAAGCGCATGGACCAGCGAGTGGAACGGATGTTTGACGATGGCTTGATCGATGAGATTCGCGGACTGCGAGATCGATACGCCGAGCTGAGCCGTACGGCCAGGCAGGCGGTTGGGTACCGCGAAGGCTTGGACTATTTAAACAATCGGCTTGACTTGGAGCAAACCATTGAGCGCGTCAAGATACGGACCAGGCGGTTCGCAAAGCGCCAGCGGACCTGGTTTCGTGGTCTTCATGAGTGTCGAACGGTGCTAAGATCCGCGCAAGACGAGCCACGGAATATCGCGAAATGGATCGTACGAATGCAGCAGAGTGGGCAAGTCGTTCACCCGGCTGAATGAACCTTTCCGACGATCGTCGGTCGGATTAGAATGCGTGACTTGGGTGGCAATGACTACCCGCCCCGATTGCCTAATCACGCCATGCGCCTGATCACATCATCGTCCGGTATCGATCCGTTGTCCGAGGAAAAAGACGTGCTACGAACACACAACTGCGGCGAACTCAATGCCGACTGCGAGGGTCAACCTGTCACACTCTGCGGGTGGGTCGACAGTTACCGCGACCATGGAGGCACGCTCTTCGTGGATCTACGCGATCGTTATGGCAAGACTCAGGTTGTATTCGCACCAGACGGAGGGGTTGGGCTGCTGGAAGCCAGCCGCGCGATTCGCAATGAGGATGTAATCCGAATCGTTGGGCAAGTGGCGCCGCGTCCGGAGGGCACCGTCAATCCCAAGCTACCGACCGGTGAGATCGAAATCCGCGTGAGTGAATTGGAAATGCTCAACAAGACGGAAACGCCACCCTTCACACCATCGCAAACCGACCTGCCTGGAGAGGATCTACGGCTCCAGTATCGGTATTTGGACCTGCGACGCCCGGACATGCAAAAGACATTGATTTTGCGCGGTCGCATCATCAAGACCATGCGAGACTATTTTGATGAACGAGATTTCATCGACGTGGAAACACCGATTCTGGGTCGCAGCACACCGGAAGGCGCTCGGGATTATTTGGTACCCAGTCGCGTTCATGCGGGATCTTTTTTCGCGCTGCCGCAGTCCCCTCAGCTGTACAAACAGATTCTCATGGTGGCTGGATTCGATCGCTACATTCAAATCGCCCGTTGTTTTCGCGACGAGGATCTTCGCGCGGATCGGCAGCCCGAGTTCACGCAGTTGGATCTGGAAATGTCATTTGTCGACGCCGACGACGTTATGAGTACGATCGATGGGTTGATCGCTCGGCTGGCAAAGGAGATTCTGGGACGAGACGTGGCCACTCCCCTACCCCGCATGACCTACGACGAAGCCATGCGGAGGTTTGGCAGCGACGCCCCCGACCTTCGTTTTGGCATGGAGTTAGTCGACTGTTCGGACCTGGCTGAAAAAACTGAGTTTCGCGTGTTTCGTGGCGCTGTCGATCGTGGCGGCAAGGTTCGCGGCATCAACGCAAAAGCCGCGGCGGAACAATACTCGCGTCGCTTGATCGACGAGCTGACCGAATATGTCAAGCAGGACTTCGGCGCCAAGGGATTGGCCTGGTTCAAGGTCGAGGCGGATGGCCAATTGGCATCGCCAATCGCCAAGAATTTTGAAACCGAGGTATTGGACGGCATTCGAGAACGCATGGGGGCGGAACCAGGCGATCTATTGTTGTTCATCGCGGACGCCTGGGAGGTAACATGCAAGGCATTGGCTGGATTGAGAAAGCGATTGGGAGCCGAATTGGAACTCTACCAACCGACAGACATGGATTTCTCATGGGTGGTCGAGTTTCCCATGTTCGACTTCGACAAAGAAGAAGAACGCTGGGTTGCCACGCATCATCCCTTCACCGCCCCACGCGAATCAGACCTCGAGAGTCTGGAGTCCGATCCACGGGCGGCGCGCGCTCAGGCGTATGACTTGGTCATCAACGGATACGAAGCAGGCGGAGGTACGATCCGAATCCATGACGATGCCACGCAGAGCAAGGTCTTCGGCCTGCTCGGCATGGACCAGGAAACCGCCCAAGAACGTTTCGGGTTCTTGCTGGACGCACTGCGTTTCGGCGCGCCGCCGCACGGCGGTATCGCCCTGGGTATTGACCGTTGCGTGATGCTCTTCAGTGGCCAGGACAACATTCGCGAGGTCATCGCGTTTCCGAAAACACAGAAGGCTTCCGACCTTATGACCGGCGCGCCCGGCTCGGTCGGCAAGAAACAGTTAAACGAATTGGCGATCAAGATCAGCAAGACGAAGGACTAGCTAGCCCTCATTTCTCACACACTTCGTCGCGAGCGTACCTATTCGCCGAACCCGTCGGCGCTTATTTGAATGTCGAATTTCGAACAAGGAACTTCGAATGATGAAGTTACCTGGGTGTAACCGGCGATCCGCCGATCGGATTTGGGGTGCTGCGGAGCTTGGGTAAACAAAAAACGGCCAACCTGCCATGATTCGGGTATTCAGACTCCGCATCACCAAGGCAAGGAGGCCGCTTCCGATGATCGTGACAAAAACAATCCGTGCTGGCAACCAAAATTCGGTCCCTGAGCTGCCCGAGAATGTTTCGGCTCCAGAAGCGGCGAAGAACCTTCTCAACCTAGCAGAGCAAATCAAGGCAATCGCCGAAGTGGCAGCCAAGAATGGCGAATCCTTTGATCGA
>Ga0310121_10004491_pt1 | contig 12298 bp, 7 predicted proteins | sample CB27_Tmax_986_MG_FD_203504 | JGI IMG/M metagenome (GOLD analysis project Ga0310121, IMG submission 203504) | Marine microbial communities from Western Arctic Ocean, Canada - CB27_Tmax_986 | ecosystem: Environmental > Aquatic > Marine > Oceanic | place: Canada: Western Arctic Ocean | collected...
AAGTTAGACTAGTCGAACTCGAACATCCGGGTATTGCACGCGGTTCACGTGAATTGCAGATCGTTGCGACACGCAACTTTCCTTTTCCTGAAAGTGCGTGGGCGCAAAGCAACGCCGAGTTCGGCATCAACCATGTCCCGTCGAAACTTGATACATCTTGGGGATCGCGCAGCATGGGCGGCGAAGGTGACGTTGTCTTGGCATCTTCGTCTAGCGGGTGGCGGTATGGCACCGCGAAACTGGCCTCTGACGGGTGCTCGAGATACCCCTTTGCGACAGCTACAACGTGAATTGCTTTCGATGTTACATAGTTGTTACCGAGCGATGTGAGCAAATCCGGCTAAAATTGCACTGTGAAAACGCGACCACGTAAACCATTGGCTGTTTGATCCTATCGAGGCGTTAATCATGCGAATCAAGCCCAACAAACTCGGTATTTTGCTAACTCTCTCAATTCCTCTGGGCGTCTTGGGCATCGCGCTGGCGGACGAACCATTAACGATCCACGAGTGGGGCACATTCACGGTTTTACAGGATGAAGCGGGAAAACCATTACCGGGTGTAAACGTGAATGAAGAGCGTCTCCCCGGTTTCGTGTTTCGATTGGATTCCGGGATCGCCCCTCATTCCCATGCTTTATCGCCCTTAGCCGGGCGGAGGTCCAAAGGCATACCGATTAGCTTTCCCGCCGCCATCATGCGCATGGAAACGCCAATTATTTATGTCTACCCTCCGAAATCTGGCGCATCGCAGAAAGTCAACGTGAGCGTTCGCTTCCACGGTGGCTGGATCAGCGAGTGGTATCCAGATGCTACGGTCGTGGCTCCCGGATTCAAGCGCACCTTTTCGTCCATCGGGAATTTGGGTCCGGCGACGACTGGTAGCATTCGTTGGAACAACGTGACGATTGGCACCGATCGAGCTCTTCCCGAAACGGGTCACCACGTATGGTTGGCGCCTCGGCAAGTGGCTGCGCCACGTTTATCGACCGAAGAGGGAAATGTCGAGAATTACCTATTCTATCGTGGAGTGGCAAATATCGAAGCTCCATTGCGTGTCACACGCAATGGCGCATCAGGTCAATTCGTCGTATCACGAAATGCCTCCGCAGATTTTTCGCCAAATAAACCTTCCTACAATTCGACCTGGCTCGCAGACATCCGTGCTGATGGCGCGCTCGCATTTCGCCATCTGGAAGCAGGTGTTGAATTGATCGGTTCATCGAGCTCGGTCATAACAACACCATCGGAGTTTCTTCCCAGCGACTATTCTGATGCCAACCGTATTGTATTGCGCGAGTCGATGAAAAAGGTCTTGAAAGGAGAGGGACTTTGGGACGACGAAGCCGATGCGATGCTGAATACGTGGGAGCTCTCGTATTTCAACAGCCCCGGAATGCGGTTGTTTTTCAGTCTTCCGCAAAGCTGGACCGATCAGGTGCTGCCGTTGGAAGTGTCTCAGCCCGCTGACATCAATCGCGTGATGATTGGTCACATCGAGTTAGTTACTCCGGCACATCGGCGACTCCTCAACCAGATTACTGCCGGCCCGATATCCACATCGAGCTGGTTCTGGGATCGCCTAAAGACGTTTTCCGAGGACAAGCAGTCACGCGTTTGGCAAGAAATCAGTTTCAATCGAAAATCACTGGCTGACTGGGATTTCGAGGTTCCGCCCGATTATCAGGCATTCCTTGGCCTCGGTCGATTCCGTGAGGCTATCCTATTGGACGAATTAAGTCGGACCAATTCGCCTACACTAAGGCAGTTCGTAAGCAACTACCGGCTGACGTTTCGTGATCAACTGCGAACCGCAGGCGTCGGCGGGAGCTGAAGGGTACAGCCCTGTGGGCGCTAACTCTAATCGGCACTCTCAACTGTGCCGATTAAGGACCCTATTTCTCAGAATGAGATCGGACGGTGGTAGTCGCCCTGGAAGCGCCTGATCAAAGGAAGGGGATGCGAGACTCGAACCGGAGCTTGGCGTTGCGCGCGTAGGAGGGGCAACCTGAACGTCGAATCTTCGCCCGCTCAAGCCGTACAGTCGGACTAACTGGTACAACCGGCATGTAGAGCAGTGTGGTCACAGGGACTGCTGCAGAACGCAATTCTTTGCGTCGAGTGCGGTTGCGCCGAAGGTCTAGAAGGGTGTTGGGTATTCATAGCATATGGACCCTCGTCTTGCGACAAGAGGGAAGGCTTGTGAGTACTATCAGTACCCATTCGGTAGGCCATCGAGGACAACTCCTGCAGCAATACCAGCGGAGCAACGATCAAGTTTCTCAAGCGCTCGAGCGTCTTAGCACCGGCAAGCGGATCAATCGCCCCGGCGATGATCCTGCCGGATTCATCGCGGCGGAAAACCTGCGGGGCGATATTATCGATTTACGTGCGGAGTCGCGCGCGGTAAGCCGCAACCGGTTTCGTGTTCGCCACCAAGAATCGGCCCTCTCAGAAATCCAACGGACGTTGAGTAGTGTTCGCGGCAACCTGGTGACCGCAGCCGATGGTTTGAACTCCGCAGCTCAGACTCGTGCGATCCAGCAACAGATCGATGCTTCGCTCGACGCGATCGATCTAATCGCCGGCCGAGTCGAAGGGGTCAACGATTCCTCGCCGCTCAGCGAGCTGCGCGAAGGTGGAACTGCAAGCGTCATCGATGGCGACATCGCGGTTGCTACCGAATTGGTGGATGGCAAACTCATTCACTTAAGCCGCTCACGAGCTGCAGCTGGCGCTTACGAAAGAACCGAAGAGATCTTCCAGCAGCTACGCGAAGATCAAATCGTCATCAACACGGAAGCACTGAGCGAAATCGAAGACGCCGACTTTGCCGCAGAAACCTCGAATCTGGTGCAAGGACAAATTCTCTCGGAAGCGTCGATCACTGCCTTGGCTTTCGCCAACCGGGAATCTCTCGAACAAATCGAGGAGCTTCTAGACGGCTTGGAAGCAAAATAGAACTCATCCAACAAAGAGAAAGGGCAGAGAAAGGGGACACCCACAATCTGTTTTTCCGTAACCGGATAAAGATAAACAGGTTACCACGACAAGGGTCGCACTAGCTTTGTGGGTGTCCCCTTTTCTGGTCCTTTTCTGGTGGGTGTCCCCTTTTCTGTCGTCACCCTCAATGACGAACCTTTGCAAGAAGGGATCGTACGATTCGTACCGGTGGACGGAGACTCGCAAACGGCTTCCGCCATGGTGAACCAGGGAGAAGCCACCGCCACCGTACCGGTCGGCCGGATGCGGGTGGAATTCTCGGCGCCAAAGGTCGTGGGCCAGCAGAAAATGTACGATACCCCCGACAGCCCCGTCGTCGATAAGGTGGCTGAACTACTGCCTCCCCGCTACAATGTACAAAGTGAATTGAAGCTTGACGTACAGGCAGGCTCGCAGGACGCGCCTTTCAGGCTATCTCGTCAGTGATGGCAGCGTGTAGCGCCTCGGCCCGAGTAGAAATGAGTGCGCCATGATTCGACTTCCCCGTCACCGCTGCTCCAGACACCAACGTGTTTGCTACTATGGTGGCGGCTTTACGCTGGTCGAACTGCTGGTCGTCATCGCAATCATCGGCATTCTGGTGGCGCTGCTTCTGCCCGCCGTGCAGGCGGCCCGCGAGGCGGCCAGGTGGACGTCTTGCGCGAACAATCTCCGGCAAGTTGGGTTCGCGCTACACAACTATCACGATACAGTCGGCAAGTTTCCGCTCAGCAATTATATAACGAACGCGAACCCCCAGGCGGTGATCCATTGGGGATGGTTGCCACAGCTTCTCCCGTACATGGAGCAGACCGCGCTGCACAATATTTTCGATTTTAAGAAGCCGCCGCACGATCCTCGCAATTTGGAGGCGGTTCGAACGCCCCTGGATGTCCTCACTTGCCCGTCCAGCCCTTACGGCAACGAACTAGGCCACTCGGAAACCCACTGGACCACCTCCCGCGAGGAGATCGCGCAGGCGAGCTACGCCGCCTGCATTAGCGATTATCGGAACACCACGGGCACGGACACTGCGGGGGAGGACGGGTACCGTTGGTACGGTAATGGAGACCTCCCGCCGCGAGGCGTTATTTCGCGATTCGGTTGGTCGGCCCGTTTCAAGGACATTCCCGATGGCCTGTCCAATACGTTTGCGATCGGCGAGTCCGTGGGGCATTGGTCGGTCAATGTGGATTTTCCCTATCAAGCGTTTGCGACCACCGCGCATCCGATTAACTTTAAGAATTCCGTTTACCTCGAAATCGGCAACGTTGACTGGGAGGCGCGCCACAACGACGGCACGGATCCGCCTGATCTAGAATGGGACTGGGCGATCACCTTTCGCAGTTTGCACCCTGGAGGCGCTCATTTCCTTTTGTGCGACGCTTCGGTTCCAATGGTCAGCGAAAGCATTGATCACGTCACTTATATGGCGAGGGCTTCGCGGGATGGCGGAGAAATAGAAGGCGCGGCCAGTCCGTAAGGGTTTAGGAACTGCCCAAAGCGTGGATGATCGAGCAGAGGATCGGTGCAATTACCTGACCCTTCTACCGAATATCTCTCTCCCCCTGGGCCTGCTGGCGATGTGCTATCGTGCGCGAAAGCGGAGATAGGTTGTTGCAAGATCAACCCCAAGCCGGCGGACAAACCCTGGCGGCTTTTTTCGTGCGCGCTATGCGCCTCGTTAAAGGACCCATTTCTCGGAATGAGACGATTGGTGCATCATGGTCCTAGGCGCACCTGACCGTTAGCCCACCTCCTGTCCATTGACTCGACTCAATGTCTCGTTTCTATCGGTTGCCAATCCGTGTACGTGAGGCCCCACCAGGGTCGCGAACGACAACTTGCTAAATGCGGTCGGGGTGCACGGTCAACGATCGATTCGTTTTAGGATTTCAATCAGAAAGGCAGCTCAGGCCGCTACGCGTTCATAGCGTGGATCTACCGATACAGCTTTCCTGGTGTCGAATTACTCCGATGCTGTGCGTGGCCATACGAAAACGACGAGTGCGCTGATCAGACGACGTTTGTCATACCGCGCTTTAAAAGTTCATGCGACCAGACGAGATGGGACCTGGTGCAAAGGGACGATCTCCTGCAGAGAAGCCCGTAGTTGCTCATTTGGCTGATCGACCATTTCGCTCAGATGGCTGATTTCATTGAGTACTTCGAGTAACTTGCGCGGTTGGCCGGCAGCGACCAGGATCTTTTCGTGGCTGGTAGCTCGGTGCGATTCTGCCTCGTCGTAGAGCTCTTCGTACATTTTTTCGCCTGGCCGGAGGCCGGTGACTTCGACTTCGATATCGTCTCCCACGCGCAGTCCAGACAGGCGAATCATGTCTTTGGCGAGGTCCATGATTCGTACTGGCTCGCCCATATCGAGGACGAATATCTCGCCCCCCTGCCCCATCGCACCTGCTTGTATCACGAGCTGCGCTGCTTCGGGAATCAGCATGAAGTAACGAACCATTTCGGGATGAGTAACCGTGACAGGTCCACCGCGGGCGATCTGCTCGCGGAAGATCGGCACGACGCTACCCGCCGAGTCGAGGACGTTGCCAAACCGCACCGTGACGAGCCGGCAAGTGGACATTGCAGCCTTGGCTTGCACGTACTGTTCAGCCAGGCGTTTGCACGAGCCCATCACGCTCGTGGGATTCACGGCCTTGTCGGTGGATATCATTACCAGCCCGAGAGCTCGATGCTCCTCCGCCAGATCGACTAGATTGCGAGTTGCAAGCACGATGTTTTTCACAGCTTCGCCAACGTGATCTTCCATGAGCGGTACGTGTTTATAAGCGGCGGCATGAAAGATAATGTGAGGTTCGTGCTCCGCAAATACAGCATCCAGCCGGCTATGGTCGTTTAAATCAGCCAGGGCTACGGCAATATCCAGGTCGGGTGCCAACCGCCGCAATTCGCGTTCAAGAAAGAATTGGCCCGTTTCTGTACGATCGACAACCACCAGTTTTGCGGGCGATAGCCTGAGTACCTGGCGGCAAATCTCGGAGCCAATGCTTCCCGCGCTGCCCGTTACGAGGACTGTGTGACCAGCGATCCACTGATTGATGCGGTAACTGTCCAGCTCAATCTCGGGACGCTGTAACAGGTCGGCAATAGCGACCTGGCGCGGATGAATGGCCACTTGCTCCTGCAGCAGTTGTTCATAGCTGGGCAATACCTTCACACGAAAGTCGTGTTGGCTGGCCTGCTCCACCAGCGCCCGGACATGCTTGCCGGGCAGAGAGCCGGCAGTAATCAGGACCTCCTGGACTGAGTGCTTGGCCACCAGCTGAGCTAAACCCGTGTAATCGCCCAGAACAGGTATCCCTGCAATACGACGGCCGAGAACTTCGGGACTGGCATCGACAAAGCCAATCGGTTGGTAGTGGAGTTCATTGCCGGGCTGGCGAATACAACGCAGTAAAGCTTCGCCCGCATCGTTGGCTCCGACGATCAGCGCGCGGGTCCGCGGTGCCGCCTGGAAAAGGCTGTGAAGATTGTCTCGAAGCAGACGGGGAACTGCGCGCGCAATGATCAATAGTGTCAGGGTGACGCCCCAATCGAGTAGCACCACGCTCCGCGGAATGGTGACGTTCGTGAGTATCATCGTATCGACGAACATGATACCGACGGTGATCAGGGTCGCCGTGCGGGCTAGCACGAGCATATCGCGGAAGCTGACGTAACGCGTGTCGTCTTGATGTAACCGTGACAGTATCAAGGCGACCGTCTTGATCGCGAGTACCCAGAGAATCGTTGAAAAAAGCAGCGCAACATTCGTGCTGTCGAGCCTGCCATCGAAGCGAAGGAGAAACGCGGCGAGATACGCTAGCGCGCACAATGGCAATAGGATGGCCAGGCTAATAAAGAGTCTCCAGATTCTATTGTCACTTCGATTGTTAAGCATAGGCCTTTACTGGCAATTACCCGAACCCCGCCCGAGCTAAGCTCGTCGGAACTTGGGTTTTTTGGAGCGCGTGTAGGGTCCTTGGTGAGACAGGAAGTGGGGGTCTGCGCCCTGGTGGGAAGGGGACGTTAAGTACCATTTCACTTCGAATAACACAAGGTCTGTCTAGCCCGTGCCTGTTGCGGCCATCGGGCGAAGCTGGTGAGGAATCCAAGCCTAGGCCGCCTCCCGGGAGCAAGCTGGTCCTTCAGAGGGCCTGCTAGCTTGGCGAATGATTTGGCGGGCCGTGTCGGCGGTGATTCGTATTTTTTGCGCGCGTTGGTTAAACGCCTCGCAGGTCTCAAGGCAGCGGGAAAGGCCGTTTCGAGATAGATCTCACTGCACGAACCTGATTTGCACGGGACACCGCTGGCCGAGATTTCCCGCATGATTCGGTCACGGTTCCAGTCGGCGCGTAAATACTGAGAGTTGATTAACGCATAGAACTTGTAAAAGGAATGGTAAATGTCGAGAGGCTGTTTTGGTATTTCTAGTGCTGTGAGATCAGCCAAGCCGCCTGCTAGCAAGGCGGCATTGTGTCGCCGAGTTTCCACCCAGCCAGGGAGTTTGCCCAGTGCAATCCTGCCTACGGCTGCCTGGACTTCGGTCATCCGCCAATTGGTACCGAAACTTTGGTGGACCCAACGAAACCCGGGAGGATGCTGCTGCTTGTACACGGCGTCAAAGCTCTTGCCGTGATCTTTGTAGCTCCAGGCCTGGCGCCAGATACTTTCGGAATTCGTCACAAGCATGCCACCTTCACCGGCGGTTGTCAGTATTTTGTCTTGGCAGAATGAGAAGGCGGCCGCATGTCCCATGGAGCCTACCGGGCGACCTTTATAGTTCGCGCCATGGGCCTGCGCACAATCCTCGATTACGACCAGTCCATGACGGTGCGCGAGTTCAAGAATAGGGTCCATATCGCAGGGCCAACCAGCAAGATGGACGACGATGATGGCTTTCGTTTTCGCGGAGATGTGCTCTGCGATGCTTTCCGCGGTGATGTTTTGCGTCTGGAGATCGACGTCCGCAAAGATGGGGATTGCCCCGCGAGCGACTACGGCACTCGCCGTCGCGATGAACGTTCGCGGAGGCACGATCACCTCGTCGCCAACTCCGATTCCCGTCGCCAACAAAGCCAGTTCCAAGGCGACAGTGCCATTCGCGAGGGCGATGGCATGATTGCAGCCGACGAAATCAGCAAATTCCTTTTCGAACTTCCGGCCATGCTCCCCCGTCCAATAATTCACGCGTCCAGACCGCAACACGTCGCCCGCGGCCGCAATTTGCGCTTCGTCGAACTCCGGCCAGCGAGACCAGGGTTCCTCCTGCCGAAACGGATTCGCACCACCAGATGTTCCAGAAGGAGAGCTTGACCGATCGACCATGTCGCTGATTCCACCAATGAGAATTACGAAAGAGAATTACGAATAGTAGCGAAGCATCTGGGCACTCATCAAGAGAGCCGCCCATCGGTTGTCTGAGAATCTGCAGAACGGAGATGCTACGACTACAACTGTTGTGATATGCATTTGTCGGGTTGTCCTGTCAAACTGAGGTTGGCCGAAGTCAGGGATCATTTCAATTGAGAATCGACTGTTGTTGTCGTACTACGGAGTCGACTCTTCGTAGCTTGAACAAGCGCCTTGCGGACTGCGGCGTCGTCAGGTCGCCGTGCCAGACACCACCGCAAATGGGGTTCTGCCTGACGATAGCGCTGCATCTCGAGTAGCTGCAGCCCTGAGAATTGTCGTATGTCGTATTTATTGGGGGCTTTCTGAACGGCCAGTCGCATACTCTCCAGGGCTGCGTCGTCATGGCTTAGTTCGCATTGCATCTTGGCGAGTGAGAACCAAATGTTGGCTGCCCGCGGTGGGCGCTCCTTGGGGCACTGCTGGCGCGCCGCCGATTCCGCGTAGTCAAGCAAAGGTGCCCAGTCAGCTGGGCCACCCCGCTCGCGATAGCGCTGCCATACGTAGGGTAGCGTCTGCCAATTGGGCTCGAAGAGCTCAATGAAAGCGGCGGCAGGCACTTGGCCTGCAAGCAGATGGACGATCTTCAATTGGTGGATCCCTGGGTCGCCATAGATCTGCTGCCACAGGGAGAATGCCTGTTCGCTTTGCTCCAATACTAGTCGTTGGCGACCTGCTTCAAATAGTACGGGACCGTCGTGTGGACGAACGCGCAGGCCTTGCGCGAGATAGGCGTCGATCGCCTCGGTGGCGGGCCCTTCCAGAAAGCAAAGATTTGCCAAATAAAGATATGCTTTGCCCTGCAGTGGACTAAGCAGCACTGCTTGTCGCGCATGAAAATGAGCTTGGTAGAGCAGGCGGCTGCGGTCGCCGAACGCTTGGCGCAGCCATTCCTGCAATGCCTGGGCCGAAGGGAAGCTAGACGCCAAGGCGGCAGCGCGAATCTGATCGACGGACATCGCGTTGTCAGAAACTTGTTGCTGTTGGCCAAATTGCTGTAGGTATTTGGCCGCTAAGCGAAGATGGGCGCGCGCCGATCGGGGGCTGCGCGCAAGTGCATTTCGCAAGTGGGATACCGCCGCCGCAGTACGCGATTGCTGGTCGGTTGCATCGATGGAGCCGGGCTCGTCTGCTGTGAGCTGCTGAAAAGTGTGTTTGTTGTTGGCTTGGGTGGAGAGCAGGTAGCGGTCCCAATGAATTGACGCGGCAGCCGGCCCAATTGCCATCGTGGTAGCCCAGGCTGCGACGCCGGAGGCAGCTGCGGCCAATCCAAGCCAACGCCAGCGTGCCCAAGGGACAGAGGATGCTTTCGACCGGCTTGCATCTACTGCTAGTTGTGCCAGGCGTAGCACACAGGCGGCAAGAATTATGGTGAGCGACATGCAGGAAGGAATGAACCACACGAAATCAACTGCAGAGTGTACGGCGCTGGCGGCTAGGCTAGCTGTTGCGGCTCCCGCGAGAATCAGGGCGCGGGTGGAAGCGGCGCTTCGCAGCGCCCGCCAACACCAACCACCGACCATCACCATCGCAAGCGCTAAGAGTCCGATGCCCAGCAAGCCGGTTTCAGTAGCGATTTGTAAGAATCCGTTCTCCGCGTAGATATATTCCCGGTTTTGCGACTCAGTAGCATAGACAGGATAGATGTCGCGGTGCGATCCGGCACCTGATCCGAATAGGGACCCTTCTTGAATTGCGGCCAGGTTGGCCGCCCAAATCTTGCGTCGTCCTCCGTTGTTGTCTAGAGATTCCAACGACACGGATGCAAAATCATCAAGTCGACCGGCGACTCGTTCGTAGCCGGACATCGACAGAGTCCCTACGACCACCAGTCCCAACATCGCCAAACCATACAAGTACGTACCCGAGAGGAGGCCGTGACGGCAGTAGATCGCCACGGTGATGGTGCTGACAACCGCCAGGGCCACGGCTCCACCGCGCGATAGCGATAATAGCACCGCGAGCACCACCATTCCAAGGCTTGCGTGTAGAACGACGGAAGTAGCAGTCTTGGGGGACCTATCTGGCTGTTGCCATTGCGTTTTTTTCTGGCGGCGGTCACGCAGCTGCAGCACGACCCACGCGAACAAAGGGCCGAATCCCAGAACAAGAAAGTGAGCGAAATGATTTTGGCAGGGAAAGCTCCCCTTGGCCGCTTGGTCTGTGGTTGCGTTGGGATACTCGTAGGTCCACAGGAATAGCCCGTTCGAAGTGAAGTATTGCAGGATTCCAAAGCCGGCCATCAGAATTGTGGCCAGGGCGAGCATGCGCAGTACGCGTTCAATGTCTGACAGCTGCTCGAGACGTCCGACGGTTGTCGTGAATAGCAGCGCGTACGCAACTAAGGTGGCCAAGGCGGTTTGAGTCTCACTTGGACTTAGCGAAAGTGTTTTCCAAATGCCCAATTGGGAGACGGCGCGTGCGTCGCCGGTCCACATAGTGAGCAGCGCGGAATTTCGCGGAGCTAGCTGCGCGAGCCACTGTTCAGGCAGCGGGATTAGCTGCAGTACGACCAAAAGCAAAACAGCCAATCCAAGGACGTTGGCCCAAGTACGGGTCCACTTGCGGTCCTCGAGCAAGGCTTGTCGCGTGAACCAGGCGACGCCGGCCAAGCTTGCCAGCAGTATCAGAACGAGCCGTCCGAGTGGGTGCCAGCCGCCAAAAAAAAAAGGTGCCAAAAACAGAATGCCCAGCAGACTCGCGTCGACAATCTGCAGGCAGGCAGCCGCGAGCCCGAACCCTTGCGTGGTGCCTGCGACGCGAGAGCCTGGGTACTTGTTGGAGGAAGATTGCCAGTGGAGCATCGAATCTTTGCCTTGGATAGCGCCCTAACCAGCCCTGCGCGGTCGAATGTTTGCCGGAGGAGTGATGGCTTCTTTTGCCGCAGTTTGGCCGGCTTCGTCGGTAGGAGGCAAAGGACTTGGAGGAGCTTGGGGGAACTTGATCGTTGGCGCTAAGGGATCTGCCGCGGGGCCAGGCAATGGGACACCTATTTCAGATTCTTCCGTGGAATTGCCGTAACTTTCGTCGTAGCCATAGCCATAACCGTAGCCATAGCCGGCCATCTCGCTGGAGAGTCCATTGGCCACGACGCCTAACACGCGGCAGCCTGTGGCTTGGAAACTTTCCACCGCTCTTATGACAGAGCGGCGATGATTTTTCTCCGGACGTACTACCAAAATTGCCCCGTCGACCAATTGCCCCACAATCTGCGCGTCGCTAACTGCCAACACGGGGGGACAGTCGACAATGACGCGGTCGTATTGCGAGTCGGCCCAGGCAAGTAGTTCAACAAATGCCTTGCCGCTGAGCAGTTCGGCTGGATTCGGACGTCTGAGGCCAACAGGCAGCATATCCAGTCCGGCCACCCCAGTTTGCCGGATTAACGGTGCGGCGGAAATTTCTGGCGGCTGGTCGGCAGCGAGTACATCGGCAACGCCAGGCTGTCCTTTCAGCTTTACAAGCGCCGTCAATCCTGGGCGGCGCAGGTCGGCATCGATCACCAACGTCCGTTTGCCGGCCTGGGCGAACGCGACTGCGAGGTTGGCGGAAATCGTTGTCTTGCCATCCCCTGGCTCGGAGCTAGAAACCAAGATCCGGTCACACGCGTCGCTACTAAGTGACAATGACGTGCGCAATGTCCGGAAAGCTTCGGTTTCGACTGCGCTGGGCATCGCGTTGGTATGGACGGTTGCAAATCCTTCGCCCGGCAATGGCTCGAGCTTGCGTACCATCGCTAAGACCGGAACGCCCAGTTGTGTAGACAATTCCTCTGGTGAATTGAAACGATCGTCCAATACGTCCTGCACGTAAACGATCAAGCTGCCTGCGAAGGTACCGCCTAGCATGCACAGAACAACAATCAATCGCAATTGAGGAGACACCGGTACCCTGCT